>Ga0180435_10000794_pt1 | contig 33240 bp, 24 predicted proteins | sample SS_ome_3_FD_132467 | JGI IMG/M metagenome (GOLD analysis project Ga0180435, IMG submission 132467) | Hypersaline lake sediment archaeal communities from the Salton Sea, California, USA - SS_3_S_1 metaG | ecosystem: Environmental > Aquatic > Non-marine Saline and Alkaline > Hypersaline >... | reverse complement strand
GGTGGCCGTCGTCGTGCGCTACGGCGACTTCGACTTCTACACCGGCGGCGACCTGACCTCGGGCGGCAACGGCACGGCCGACGTGGAGGGCCCGGTCGCGCAGAACGTGGGGCAGGTCGAGGTAGTGACGATGAGCCACCACGGCTCGAACACGAGCTCGAGCCAAGCGGTCGTGAACGCGTTCGACCCGAGCTTCGTGGTCATCTCGGCCGGCGAGAACGCGGGCTTCGGGCACCCGACGAAGACGGTGTGCAACCGCTACAACAGCGTGTCCTCGTGCCGGCCGCTCATGTGCACGACGCGGGGCAACCAGCTCCTGGTCGACGCGGGCCCCACCCAGGCGGGCGCCTTCACCGCCGCCAACGGCAGCATCGTGTTCACGAGCGACGGCAGCCGCTTCACCGTCACCGCGCCCAACGGGGAGGAGACCGCCTTCGCCTGCCACGAACAGCCCGGCGCCTCGCCCACGGCCGGGCAGATCGTCATCACCGAGCTCCTCGTCGACCCCGTCGCGTCGGACGACGCGTTCGGCGAGTGGCTCGAGATCACGAACACGACCGCGACCGACCTCGACCTGTTCGGCACGAAGCTGCGGTCGGGCGCGGTGCAGATCACCTTCGACACGCACCTGCTCGTGCGACCCGGTGAGCACCTGGTGATCGGCGTCGACGGAGTGGGCACGCGCAACGGCGCGGTGCACCCCGACATCTGCGTCCCGTACGAGCAGTTCGGGTTGGCGAACGGCGCGAGCTTCGTCGAGCTGCTCACGAACGGGCTGCAGGTCGTCGATCGGGTGGAGTGGGGCGGCGCGAACCTCGCGATCGACCCGGGCGTGTCCGACGAGCGGATCGACCGCACCGGCCCGTCGACGGTCGCGAACTTCACGAACGCGGTCGCGGCCTGGTCCGGCGGCGACCTGGGTACGCCGGGCGTCGTCAACGACGCCGACGACCCGCCGGCGGTCGGCACGACGCTCACGCTGACGACGCCGTCGGCGATCGGTTCGCAGGCCTTCTTCCTGCTCGAGTCGCCTGACCACCCCGGCGCGCTCTACGTGTTCAACCTGTCGAGCGGCGTCTTCCCCGGCATCACGGTCGGCGGCGTCACGCTCCCGCTCAATCCCGATGCGGCCTTCCTGCAGTACCTGTTCTTCCCGGGCTGGTTCGGCAACCTCGGCTTCGACGGGACGCGCACCATCGGCGTCCCCATCCCGAACGATCCGGGTCTCGTCGGCCTCACGGCCTTCTTCGCCTTCATGGTGCTCGAGTACGACTTCCAGCAGTTCGCGTGGATCCCGCAGGACGCGTCGAACGCCGTCTTCTTCGCCGTCACGCCCTGACGCCTCCGTGATCCGAACGAATCCCAGCGGGCGCAAGCCCTTCAGCGTGATGCGCGACCCCGTGCACGGGGACGTGCTGCTCTCGCGCGAAGAGGTCGCGCTGATCGACACGCCGCAGTTCCAGCGCCTGCGCGGCGTCAAGCAGCTCGGGACGGCGTACCTCGTGTTCCCCAGCGCGGTGCACACGCGCTTCGAGCACTCGATCGGCACGCTCCACGTGACCGGTCGGCTGATCGAGTCGATCAACCGCAACTTCGAGCTCGATCCGCGCAACCACCTGCGCATCGCCGAGGAGGAGGCGCGCGTGATCCGCATCGCCGCGTTGATCCACGACGTGACGCACATGCCCTTCGGGCACAACATCGAGGACCAGTCGGGCCTCATGGCGCGGCACGACTCGGCGGAGCGCTACGAGCGCGCGCTGGGGCGCAGCACCCTGATGGGGCAGCGCCTCGACGAGTTCGGCGTGCGCGACGACGTGATGGCGGTGCTCGCGCCGAGCGCGGACGGGCGCCGCGTGCCGCCGTACTGGTCGCAGATCATGTCCGACACCATCTGCTCGGACATCCTCGACTACCTGGCGCGCGACGCGTACTTCACCGGCCTGCGCCTGTCGGTCGACGAGCGGCTGGGGTCGTACTTCCAGGTCGACCGCGAGAGCGGGAACCTCTACATCGACCTGTCGAAGCGCGACCTGTTGCGCGAGGACATCCTCAGCGAAGTCGTGCGCATGCTCGAGGCGCGCTACTACTTCTCCGAGCGCGTCTACTACCACCACGCGAAGGTGATCGCCGGTGCGATGATCGCGCGCGCGGTCGAGAGCGTGCTGGGTGCGGGTCTGCTCGCGGACACGGACCTGTTCGACACGACCGACGACGCGCTCCTGTCGAAGCTCGTGGGGGCGGCCGAGCGCGGCGAGCCCGAGCTGGCGCGGCGCGTGCGGCGGCTCGTGGACGGCGTGCGGCAGCGGCGCCTGTTCAAGCGCGCGGCGGTGTTCCCGCGCTACGAGAACGAGGCGAGCCAGCGCGAGCTGGTCGAGCGCTTTTTCGCGCGCGACGCGTTCGGTGAACGGCGTGGGGCGGAGGAGCGGATCCGCGAGGCCGCGGCGTTCGCGACGGGGCGCGAGGTGGACGTGATCGTGTACTGCCCGGCGGCGCGGATGCAGCTGAAGGAGGCCGCGACGCACGTGCTGTGGCCGGGTGAGTCGCGTCCGCGTCCGTTGGGTGAGTACGCCGAGCGCGTGCCGCGCCTGGCGGATCTGGAGGCGAGCTACCGGAACCTGTGGAAGTTCTACGTGCTGGCCGACACCGACGATCCGGTGGTGCTGGCGAAGGTGCAGGAGGTCGCGCTGGAGGAGTTCAGCGGAGCGACGAATGCGTATCGGGTGGGGTAGGAGTGGGGCGGAGGTCGCCGCTACTTGGGGGCTTTCGGAGGTGCACAGAGGCGCGCCCTGCGGGCGCTACACAGAGCCGGCGCTGCGCGCCGGAGAGGACCACAGAGCGCCGAGCGCTTCGCGCTCGGCGAAGAAGCTCGCCCTTCGGGCTCGCCGGAGAAGGCTCGGGACGGGCGCGGAGCGCCCGTCGGAACCGGACCCGGGGCCATGAGATGGACGTCTCGTGACGGGCGCGCAGCGCCCGTCGGAACCCGACCGCGGACGATGCGCACGCGGCCGATGCAGCGTCCATCGGCGAGCGACCTCGGGGCAGTGGCCTCACGTGGCGCCTCCCGTCCGCTTCCCGCGCGCGCGGAGCGCGCGCGTCTTCGTGGAGCGCGAAGCGCTCCACCTCTGTGGCCCTCTCCGGCGCGAAGCGCCGGCTCTGTGTAGCGCGCGAAGCGCGCGCCTCTGTGCACCTCCGGTAGCCCCCAAGTAGCCGCGACCCGGCGACCCTCTCCTACGGCCGCTCCACCAACCGCTCGCCCAACGCCTCGCGCCGCGGCTCCATCAACCCCTTCGGGTACCCGACCCAGAACAGGCCCACCACGTGCTCGCGTTCCGCGTCGACGCCCAGCAACTCGTAGAACTCCGGATGCCGCGTCACCGGACCGGTACTCCACTTCGACCCCAACCCGCGCGCCCACAGCGCCAGCATGAAGTTCTGCGCCGCACAGCAGCAGGCCGCGTAGTCCTCCTGGTGCCGCAAGGGATCGTCCAGCTTCACCGGCGCCGTCAACACGTACCACGACGGCAACCGCAGCCATCGATCGAGCTTCTTGCGCGCGGCCTCCTCGCCCTTGCTCTCGCGCACGGTGCGCGCGTTCAGCCCGCACACCTTCTCGATCGTCCGCCGACCCAGCCGGTACCAGCGCCAGGGATTGGTGTGCTTGTGGTTCGGCGCCCAGCGCGACAGCTCGAGCGCCTCGTCGACCAGCTCGCGCGGCGGCGGATCGGGCTCGAACTCGTGCACCGTGCGGCGCTCGCGCAGCAGCGCGTCGACCACCTCGCGGTCCCGCGCGTCGAGCGCGCGGACCAGCGCGTCGTCCTTCGGCTGCGTGTCCTTCTTCTCCTCGCCCTTCGCCATCGCTCGTCGGCCCTCCTCGTCGACCCTTCCGGGCAGCGACTCTACCAACGCGCCGCAGGCCGCCGACTCACCGCAGGCCGCGCGCGTCCGCGAAGCGACGCAAACGCTCCACCGCCGCGTCGATGCGCTCCTCGGGGATCGCGTAGGACAGCCGCACGTGCCCCGGCGCGCCGAAGGCGCTGCCCGGCACCAGGACGAGCGCCTCGTCCTCGAGCAGCGCCTCGCACAGGGCGCGCTCGTCGTCGATCGACGCGTCGGCGCGCTCGATCCACGCGCGCACGTCGGGCAACAGGTAGAAGGCGCCGTGGGGCGTTGGGAAGTCGAGTCCGAGCGCGCGCAGTCCCGCGCACAGCCGATCGCGGCGCGCGCGGTAGACCGCGACCATCTCGGCCACCTCCGGCGGCTCCTCGGTCAGCGCCGCGAGGTAGGCGGCCTGGGACACGGCGTTCGGCGAGCCGTTGAGCTGGCTCCCGATCCGCGTCAACGCCACGATCGCGTCCTTCGGCCCCGCGGCGAAGCCGATGCGGTAGCCGGTCATGCAGTAGGCCTTCGACGCGCCGTCGACGATCACCGTGCGCTCGGCCGCGCGCGGGTCGACCTCGACGGGCGAAGTGAAGTCGCGCTCGCCGTACACGAGGCGGCGGTAGATCTCGTCGCTCACGATCACGAGGTCGTGGCGCTCGGCGATCTCGACCGCGCCCTTCACCTCGTCGCGGCTCCACACGTACCCGGTCGGGTTCGACGGCGTGTTGATCCACAGCGACGCCGCGCCGCGCGCCGCCTCGCGCTCGAGCGCGTCGAGGTCGGGCGCGCCGCCCGCGCCGCCGGGCACCTGCACCGGTTCGAGGCCGCAGATCGCGGCCATCTCGTCGTAGGAGACCCAGCCGGGCTGGGGGAGCAGCAGCCGGTCGCCGGGGTCGAACAGCGCGAGGCACGCGGCCGACAGCGCGTGCTTCGCGCTGTGCCCGACCCAGATCTGCTCGGCGGCGTAGGACACGCCGCGGGTCGCGGTCACGTGCGCGGCGAGCGCGGCGCGCAGTTCGGGCGTGCCCGCGGCGGGGGTGTAGCGCACCGCGCCGGTGTCCACGAGCGCCCGCGCCGCGGCGGTGACGGCCGCGGGGGCCGGGCGGTCGGGCTCGCCGACCGACATGTCGACCACGTCGCGTCCAACGGCGCGCAGCTGCTTCGCGCGCGCGGAGAGGGCCAGCGTGATGGAGGTCCGGGTCCGTTCGGCGCGCTGCGAGATCCGCATGGGGCGAGAGGATAGGGCGGCGGGTCGCGCGGGCGCAGCACGAAGCGGTCGGAGGACCGAAGATCGCGGAAAGACGAACGGGGCGCGGGGCGTCCTACCGGCGCCGCGGCCCGTGCCGCTATGGTCCTTGGCCCATGAAGCGACTCCTCCGCATCGCGCTCATCGTCCTCGCCGTACTCGGCTTCACCGGGTACTTCGCGTTCAGCACGTTCCTGTTCAATCCGCTCGAGGGCGACTACGAGTACGACATCGCGTCGCTCGTCTCGCGCGACGTGGACCTGTTCGTGGCGCGGGCGGACCTGGTCGACGACTTCGACGCCGAGCTCGGGCTGCGCCGCGCGCAGGAGCTGGCGGACGGGCCGTTCGGCGGCCTCGCCGACGAGGAGGCCTTCGCCGACCTGGTGGCGCGCTACGCCCAGCTGCGGGCCGAGGTGCGCACGCAGCTCGAGCAGCTGCCGGTGTCGGCGCACCCGCTCGAGGTCTTCGGCGGCCGCGACCTCGGCCTCGCCGCGTACTTCGGCGGCGACGCGCCGGACGCCACCGAGTGGGCCGTGGTCGGACGCTGCAACTGGGTGGCGAAGGGCGCGTACGCCGCGCTCGAACGGCCGGGGCTGTTCGGCCTCGAAGGCCAGGGCCTCACCGCGGAGGAGGTCGAGGACGACGTGATCCGCCTGTCGGGCGGGCAGCTCGCCGAGCCGCTCTTCTTCACGCGCATCCGCGACGTGGTCGTCGTCAGCAACGGCGCGCGCATGCCGACCGAGGCGCGCGAGTTCCAGCGCACGAACGGTCAGAACTCGTTCTTCACGAGCCCGCGCTACCACGACGAGATCGCGAAGCGCAGCGAGGGCGAGGACGACGTGGAGGTCTTCGTCCGCGCACAGGGTCTGATGGAGATGATCGGCTCGGACGAGCCGCTGCTCGACCTGCGCAGCGAGGACTTCCTCGAGGCGCTCGTCGCGCGTCTGTTCACGATCGAGTCGGCGTCCGAACTGGCCGGCGCGATCGGCCTCGACCGCGATCTCGTGGCGCTCGACCTGGCGGGCGAGTGGGACGTGGGTCGGCTGAGCGACGCCCAGCGGCGCATCTACCGCAAGAAGGCGGTCGACCAGCGGGACGTGGTGCGGCGCATCGGCAAGCTCGCGCCGAAGGACGCGGCGTTCGTGCTCTACGCGGAGGTCGACCTGGGCGAACTCCTGCGCCAGGCCGTGAACAGCGCCGAGCGCGCGCTCATCGACAACCTCGAGACCGAGATCGTGCAGCCCATCTTCGGCTACGCGACGATCGAGCCGCTCATCGCCGACTTCGAGGCCGCCTTCGCCGATCGCATCGGCATCGTCGTCGGGCCGAACCGCTACCCGCACAGCGAGGACGACGCGCCGACGAACGATCGCCCGACCTTCGCCTGGGCGCTGGCGCTGTGGGTCGACGACATCGACATGCTCTACAGCCCGGATCAGAGCCGCGCCGGGTTGCTCAACAAGCTCGAGAACGCCAAGCACGCGCCGCGCCTCGGCCTCGAGGGTCGCGACGGCGCGCCGGGCATCTACACGAACAAGGACGGCGGCTTCCCGCTGACCGAGTACTGGTCGCCGTTCGTGGCGGGCACCGGCCACGTGGCGACGGGCGTGTCGCAGGGCGTGTTCCTGCTCACGAACCACTTCCGCATGGTCGGCGAGATGCTGCAGCTGCAGGCCGGCGCGAACGAGGGCGACGCGTTGGCGGACCGCCCCGACTTCGGGGCGATGATGAGCAGCGGACCGTCGTCGCTCAGCACGATGGCCTGGTTCGACCCGGCGGCGATCGACGGCGAGCTCGCGCAGGTGCTGCGCCGCAGCGCGGTCGAGGACCTCGAGTCGCAGATCGACTGGGACGTGGAGAAGCCGCGCCTGCAGCGCGAGCTGCTCGCGTCGAACTTCCCCGGCGAGCGCCTCGGCGCCCTGTCCGAGGACGTGCAGGCCGAGCTCGACATGCTCTACCTCGACGCGGCGGACGCGTTCCGTCGCCAGTTCCGCGCCGAGCGCATGCCGAAGATCGAGGCCGACGTGGCGGAGACGCTGGCGTACCTGTCCGGCATCGAGCGCGCCCTGTTCGGCCTGCGCCTCGACGACAAGGACTTCGAACTGGACCTGCGCCTCGTCCTGGCGGAGGAGTAGGTCGCGCCGCGGGCGCGGCGCCGTTCGTCACGCGGCCGTTCGCAACGCGGTCGCCGTCGTCCTCGGTCCGTTCCCGACGGCCCCGGCCTCGTGCACGGCGCGCGTCTCGTTCGTGCGCATCCGACGCGAGCCCCGTCGCGCGGCGTCCTGACTCACGGCGTCCCGTCCGTACGGCGACGCGCTTCGACCCGGGCGCTTCCCTCCGGTCTTCCGCCGCTCTGGCGGTTCGCACCGACCCGGCCGCTCGCATCGACCCGGCCGCTCGCATCGACCCGGGCTCGCGCCGCGACCGTCGTCCACGCTCGACTCGCCGGGGGGGCGGGGCGGGGGTCGGGTGGGGGAGTGACAGGTGGGGGAATGTTGGTGCCCGAGACTGGAGTCGAACCAGCACGCCCTATGAGGGCACCAGATCCTTAGTCTGGCGCGTCTACCAATTCCGCCACCCGGGCACCGTGTGACGCGGAGCTCGAAAGCCCGACGCGAGCGCGGCACTCTACCGGTTCGCGGGCGCCGGTCAAGCCTCGACCGGCGCGAGGAGCGCGGACCCCGCGCCCCGTTCCCGCATCGCGCTCCCTCGCTCGTCGCCGCCCCGCACCCGTCCGCGCCCATCCGTGTCGCCGTCCACCCGCTCCGGTTCCCTCCTCGTCGGTCAGTCCGGCGGCCCGACGGCCGTCATCAACCAGAGCCTCGTCGGCGTCGTCGAGGCGGCGCGGGCGCGCGACGAGGTGACGCGCGTGATCGGCGCGCGGCGCGGCATCGCGGGCGTGCTCGAGGACGACCTCGTCGACCTGTCGGCCGAGGACCCCGCGCTGCTCGAGCGCGTGGCGAACACGCCCTGCGCGGCGCTCGGCTCGGTGCGCAAGAAGCCGACGCCCGAGGAGTGCGCGCGCGCGCTCGAACGCATGGCCGCGCACGACGTGCGCTGGTTCTGCTACATCGGCGGCAACGACACCTCGGAGACGGCGCACCTGCTCGGCGAAGCGGCGGAGCGCGCGGGCTACGAGCTGGGTCTCGTGCACGTGCCGAAGACGATCGACAACGACCTCGAGGTCACCGACCACTGCCCCGGCTTCGGCTCGGCGGCGCGGTTCGTCGCGCAGGCGGTCATGGGCGACAACCTCGACAACCGTGCGCTGGGCGGCGTGAAGATCGACGTCATCATGGGGCGCCACGCGGGCTGGCTGACCGCGGCGAGCCTGCTCGCCAAGCGCTTCGACGACGACGGCCCGCACCTCGTCTACCCGCCCGAGGTCGAGATCGATCCGACGCTGTTCGAGCAGCAGGTCGTCGCGGCCTACCGCGAGTACGGACGCTGCGTGGTCGCGGTCTCCGAGGGCATCCGCGCGCCCGCCGGCCGGACCTGGTACGAGTCCGACGACGTGGACGCGCACGGGAACATGACCCTGTCGGGCAGCGGCGCGCTCGGCGACGTGTTGGCCGACCACGCCAAGCGCGCGCTCGCCGCGGACGGCGTCGCCAAGCCGCGCGTGCGCGCCGACACTTTCGGCTACCTGCAGCGCGGTTTCGTCGGCTGCACGAGCGAGGTCGACGCGGCCGAGGCCCGCGAGGTGGGGCGGCGCGCGGTGGGCTTCGCGCTCGACGGCGACGCGCCGGGCACGGTCGTGATCGAGCGCGTGAACGACGCGCCGTACACGGTCGAGTACCGACTCGCGCCGCTCGAGGCGGTGGCCGGCCGCACGCGCCTGTTGCCCGAGCGCTACCTGGCGGGGCCCGGACGCATCGACCCGTCCTTCTGCGACTACGCGCGTCCGCTGGCGGGGGACCTGCCCGACGTAGCGCGCCTCGCCGAGCATCCCCTGGGCCGTTAGGGCCGCGCGGGCGGCCACTCGAAGAGGCCGTGCCGACCGCCGCGCGTCGGCGCCGACGAATCCGCGCGGGGCCGCTGCCAACGCCGACCAACGACCTGCGTAGTTGGCGGCCGAGCCGGACCAGTCCCGGGCCCCCGCGGCCCCTCCGAGCTCATCCCGACCGCACACGGCGTCGATCGGGAGGGGGCGGGCCCGTCGCCCGCCCGAACCCGCCGACGCCCCACTCGAGGAGATCGCCCGATGCTCACGCTCATCGCTCTGGCCGCTTTGGCGGCCCCCCAGGAAGCCGCGCTCGACCCGGTTCCCTTCCAGCCCACCCAGGCGCCCGGCGGCGCCCTGCTCTCGATCGCGCCCGAAGAGGACGAGCGCGCCTTCCTCGGGGTGGCGATGGGCCCCGACGGCGCGATCACCCGGGTGGTCGAGAACTCCGCCGCCGCCTCGGCCGGCCTCGAGGCCGGCGACGTGATCCTCTCGATCGGCGACCGCGAGATCGGCTCGGGCCAGGACGTGATCGACGCGATCGCGGCCCGCGCGCCCGGCGACTCGGTGCGCGTGCTGTGGGCCCGCGGCGACCGGAAGATGGACGCCCACGTGATCCTCGGCGAGCGCGAGGCCGCGCCGCGCGTGATCCAGGTCGGCCCCGACGGCCTGCGCGGCCTCGACCTCGAGGGCGAGGAGATGGACCTCGAGATCGCGGAGATGCTGCGCGGGCTCGGCTACTTCGAGGCTCTCGAGGAAGAAGTCGAGGTCGAGGGCATGGACGTCGGAGTGCCCGCGCCCCTGCGCGCGCTCGGCTACGTGGGCGACGCGCCGGCGGACGAGGGCGCCTGGCTCGGCGTGACGATCACTCCGACCGACGACGGCGTCGAGATCGCCGACGTGGTCGACGGCGGCCCGGCGGCGAACGCGGGCCTGCGCGCCGGCGATCGCATCGTGTCGATCGGCGGCATCGCGGTGGAATCGGTCGACGGCGTGGTCGAAGCGCTCGGCGGCCTGCGCGCGGGTCGCACCGCGGGCGTCGCGATCGAGCGCGACGGCGAGGGCCAGCGCAGCGTGCGGGTGAAGCTCGGCGCGCGGCCCGACTCGGGCAGCCCTGCGCCGGCGCCCCAGCGTCCGCGCGCGCAGCAGGACCGGCGCGACTCGATCGATCGCGAGGCCGTGCGCGAGCTGCGCCAGAAGTTCGACGAGTCGATGCGCGCGATGCGCGAGCGCCACGCCACCGAGGAGGCCAACCTGCGCGAGCGCTTCTCGCGCCGCTTCGAGGAGCTGGGCGTCGCTCCCGAGCGCGTCCTCGGCGCGCGCGGACCGCGCTTCGACGGCGGCGCCGACTTCGAGCTGTTCATGGACGGCCGCCGCATCGAGATGCCGCCGATGATCCAGGGCCTCATGGGCCGCGACGGTGAAGGCGGCGCGTTCCAGCGCCAGCTGCGCGAGCGCATCGCCGAGGGTCTGCCGGGGATGGATCGCGACCTGCGCATCGTCGCGCCGCCCGGCGCCCGCGAAGGTCAGCAGCAGCTGCTCGAGGTCGAGATCACGCCGGACGGTCGACGCATCGAGCGCCGCAAGATCGGACGCCTGGTCGACGGCGTGTGGCAGTGGACGGAGGAGACGGTCGAGAGCGACGGTGCCCACCAACAGGGCGCCGGTGGACCCATCTTCGGCGTCCCGGCCCCGGCGCCGCGCCGCGTCGAGTCGGACATCGCCGCCCAGCTCGAGGCCCTGCGCCGTCAGCTCGAAGAGCTCGAGGCCCGCAACGCGCGGCTCATGGAGCGCCTCGAGCGCTGACGCTCGCACAGCGCGCCTCGCGTGAGGCGTCGCGATCGCGCGCGCGGCGCGGTGGACCGGTCCCGAGGGGACGGTTCGCCGCGCCGCTCGCGTTCGGGCCCCGGTCCGGCCTCAGGCCTTGGGATCCAGGTCGTCCGCCGCCGCCGGTCCGAAGGCGTCGGTGCCGCCGACCTCGTGGGCCCAGTCGCGGAACCAGGCGGGCGGGATCCAGGCGTGCAGGATGCCGGCGACGCGGGTGAGGGCGCGCTCCTCGGCCATCTCGCGCGACAGGTCGACGCGCCGGCGCCGGTCCGCCTCGCGGGCGATCGCGCGCTCGACCAGGTCGAGCAGGAAGCGGCGGCGCTCGGGCGGGGAGTCGTGGGCGCGGCGCACGATCGGCCGCAGGCGCACGCCGAAGTCGGGCTCGACGCCGAAGCGTCGGCACAGCTCGTGGAGGTCGGCGTCTTCGGGGGTCATGGCGCGACCGACGGCTCCCGGGAGGACGGTGGACCGACGACTCGGTCGCGGACCCGACGCGGACCGAGCCGCGGGGTCGTCGGGGGCGCCGAGTCGAAGGAGGGGAGGAGCCGAGGGCAGGAAGAAACTACCCCGCTCCACCGCGCCGTGCGGCGGGTCGCTCGTGACGACGAGGAACGCGCCGCGGCGGTCGCGCGCGGCCCGCGTCACGGCACCATCGTCGCCGGGCCTTCGCCGCCGCGTCCTTCGTCGCCGGGGCTTCGTCGCGGGCGAGAGAGCGCCCGCGCGCGTCGTCGCGCTAGAGGTCGGCGGTGTGGCGCACGCCCTCGAGCACCTGCGCGGCGCGCGCACCGTCGAGGCCGAGCGGAGCCAGCGGCAGGCCGTGGACGGCCTCGAGCGCGTCGACCTCGGGATCCTTCTCGAGGCGGTGCACGATCGTGTTCGCGGCGGCGACCACCGCGGCGGCCGGCTCCTCGCGGACGAGGTTCATGATCGGCTCGTGGTGGCGGCCGATGGCGTCGACGAGGACCTTCGGCAGGCCCCAGCGCTCCGCCACGCGCGCGCCGATGGCGGCGTGGTCGAAGCCGAGCTCCTCGTCCTCCGCCTCGAACAGCTCCTGACCGGCCTTCTTCGCCTTCTCGATCACCACCAGGTAGTCCTTGGTGAGGTTGTCGAGCAGCACGACCTTGCCGATGTCGTGCAGGAGGCCGCAGGAGTAGAACTCGTCCGGACTCAGGGCGAACTCCTGGCCGGACGCGCGGATGAGCTCCTGGGCCAGGCGCGCCGTCTGGATCGAGTGGTTCCACTGGGCGTCCAGGTCGAAGCCGCCCTGCTTGGCCAGGTGCTCGAACTGCGCGATGACCGAGGCCTGCAGGACGATGTTCTTGAGCACGCGCAGGCCGAGGACGCTGGCGGCGTGCTCGGTCGAGACCACCTTCTCGCGCAGGCCGTAGAAGGCGCTGTTCGCGATGCGCAGGACCTTGGTCGCGATCGGCGCGTCCTTGGCGATCTCGCGCCCCAGGTCCCGCAGCCCCACCTCGGGATCCGCCATCATCCGGTTGATGCGCTGGACGACGGCGGGGAGGGTGGGGATGTTGACCTGGTTGCCGAGCGCCTGCTCGAGGAAGTCGGAACGCATGGGTGATCCTGCGGGGAACGAGCGTGAATCTTCGGTGAAGCGGGCCGTCCGGGACGGTCCGAGAGAGGCCGCTTCCGGCGGTCGAAGGCCGCCCCCGAGCCCTATCGGGCGCCCGTCGCGCCGAGATTGAACGGAAGGCGGACACGAATCGAAACCGGGGCCGGGCGTCCGCCGTCCATCCCGTGGGGGGGGCGCTACACTTGGCGCACGCTCCGGTCCGTCGCCGGGGCGCCCGACTCCGTCGTCGCGGTCCGCCGGTCCATCCGCCCCTCCCTCGGACCCGAATCCCGGACTCCAAGCCTCGACTCGAACGCTCGACCAGCCCACTCGGCGCGTCGTCACCGTTCGATCGCCACCGCTCGACCCCGCGTGCCCGTTCCCAGCGCACCCATGTCGTCCTTCACGAGCCGTTCCACCGTCGCGTCCCCCGCCTTCGCCCTCGGCGCGTTCGCCGTCCTGTGTTCCGCGCCGGCCCACGCGCAGTTCCAGCATCCGTCGCCGCTGCCCGATGTGTTGCTCGTCAACGACTCGTTCGGCAAGACGAACCCGGCGCAGAGCTCCTACAACCTGTTCGAGGACCAGATCTTCCGCCTCGCCGACTTCGACGGCGACGGGTTCTACGAGAGCGAGCTCGAGACCAGCCTCCTGTTCGAGTTCGGTCAGAGCCCGAACCTCAACAAGAGCTGGCAGATCCTCGAAGTGCGCTCGCGCATGGAGAACGGCGCTCCGGCGATCTACTTCACGAACAACCGCGACGGCAACCTGGGTTCGAGCGGCAACTACGTGGCGCAGGTGTGGCGCGGCGTGGACACCGACGGCGACGCGCTCATCCGCGAGTCCGAGCTCACGCTCGTGGCCGACCTCGAGTCGATCATCGGCGGGAGTCAGGGTGCGGAGGGCGTCGCGCTGACGCCCCAGGGCAGCGTGTGGGCCTCGACCGACTACCCCGGCGGCGGCCTGGTGAAGATCACCAACGGCGTGCCGACCGTGTACGTGGACAACGACGACGCGCCGTACAAGGTGCCGGGCAAGTTCGGCTCGCCCGTGACGATCGACACGGACGACTTCACCACCGCGTCGTCCTGGGGCGACGACGGCGTGCTCGTCTACAGCGACGGCTACCAGAGCCAGAAGGACGAGGCGGTCCACCGCTTCGTCGACCTCAACGGCGACGGCGACATCCTCGACCCGGACGAGGCGGTCTGCTTCTTCAACGCGACCGGCGCGAACACCGCGCTGCTCAAGAACCCCGACTTCGGCAACTCGCTGCGGTCGATGGTCATCGGGCCCGACTCCTACTGCTGGCTGAAGGAGATGGCGCGCATGACCGAGCCCGCGACGACGAAGGACGGCGAGGAGATCGACTCGTACTTCTTCGCGAGCAACTCGTCGAACACGGGCAACTTCGGCATCAACCAGAACGGACAGTTCGTCAACGGCCTGATCTTCCGGGCCGTGGACGCGAACGACAACGGTCACGTCAACGACGCGGGCGAGGTCAACCTGTACTACGACGGCAGCGGCGACAGCGGCGGCGTCGAGCAGCTCGACAAGATCCTCGGCATCGACGCCTACGAGCAGAGCCTGCTGGTCTTCTTCCTCAAGGGCGGCGGCAAGTCCGTCTGCATCCTCACCGACCTCAACGGTGACGGCGATGCGATGGACCAGGGCGAGCGCCTCGACCCGTGGGACGAGGTCAACCTGCAGACCGTCCCCTTCAACCTGTTCTTCTTCGGCATCGCGCTGGGCGCGATGGAGCCGGGCATCCTGCCCGAGCCGATCTCGCGCCAGGCCACCTTCCTGGGCGGCGGCTGCGCGCCGATGCGCGGCACCGTCCCGAAGCTGTCCGCCCAGGGCGAGGCGCGCATCGGCACGAACTTCTGCGAGGTGCAGGTGCTCGACGCGCCGCCCGCCGGCTTCTCGTGGCTGTTCCTCAGCGCGACCGACGAGTACTTCGGTCAGGACCTGCCGATCGACCTGGTCGTCAGCGGCCTGCCCGGCTGCGTGCTGCACACGGACCTGACCTTCCGCTGGCTCACGGCGAACGACGCGAGCGGCGAGGCGGTGTTCCCGATCGCCGCGGGCCTGGCGAACGCGAGCCTGGCCGGCGCCGAGCTGACCTTCCAGGCCGTCACGGTCGGCGACCTGCAGAGCCCGTCGCCCACGCTGGCCCTGACGAACGGCATGACGCTGACGATCCCCGAGTAGGCGCGGCCGCCCGGCGCGCGCCGGGACCCCGTTCTTTCGAGCGACGCCCCGTCGCGGCCCCGTGCCGCGGCGGGGCGTCGTGCGTTCGGGTCGGGTGCGTCGGGTGCGTCGGGTGGGTCGGGTGGGTCGGGTGGGACGGAGCGGCGCGGGTCGCGGTCGCGCGGCTCGCAGCCTCGCGGGTCCGGGTCGGTCGAGCGGGGCCTCGCGGGTCGCGGCGCCCGGGCCACCCGCGCTCCGTCGCCGCGCTGGGTCGCCGCGCTGGGTCGGTGGCGCGCGCCGTGCAACAGCGCGCGTGCGCCCAGCGCCGATAGCAGGAGCGTCGCCCCTGCCTTCCCGTCGTCGCGTGCTCCACCACCCCGTGTTCCGCCGCCCCGTGCTCCGCCGACAGCTCCCCCTCGTCCTCCTGCTCCTGGCCGTCGCGCTCACGGCCGTCCTCGCGCCGGGCCCGCCCGCGCGCGCCGCGCTGGCCGAGCGCCTCTCCGTCGACGACCTCGTGGCGCGCTGCGGCGCCTGCCTGGTCGGGACGGTGATCGAGGCCCGCGGCCGGCGCGCCGCGGACGGCCTGATCGAGACCGCCTACCGCATCCGCGTGGACGAGCGCATGGTCGCCGACGGCGGCGGCGCTCCCGGCGGCGCCTTCGAGACGGTGGTCCTGCCCGGTGGCGTGCTGCCGGACGGCAGCGGGCTCGCGATCCCGGGCCTCGCGCGCTTCGAGGTGGGGGAGCGCGCGCTGCTCTTCCTGACCGAGGCCGATGCCGTCACCGGTCGTCGCATGCCCGTCGGCCTCGACCAGGGCCAGTGGCGCCTCGTCGCCGGTCCGGACGGGCGCACGCTCGCGCTCGGCGGCGCCCCGGCCGGGACGGACGAGCCGCTGGCCGCGCTCGGTGGCGCGCGCGCGATCGAGTACGCCGAACTGCGCGCCCGCATCGAGGCGGCCCTTCAGCGCGGCGTCCGCGACGGCGACGCGTCGAGCGGCGGCTCCACGGAGGACGGCCGATGAGCCTGCGCGCTCGGCTCGCCCTCGTCGTCGCGCTGCTCGCCAGCGCGGCGGCCGCCATCGCCTACGTCCCGCTGCGCCATCCGAGCACCGGCGCGGCGCTGTACTGGAACGACGGCGGCAACGTCGTCGTCGTGCTGTCGAGCCTGGGCTCCGACGACCTCGAGCCCGACGAGCACGAGCCCGCGCTGCGCCTCGCGCTCGAGGCCTGGAACCAGGTGCCCGGCTCGTACGCGCGCTTCCTCGAGAACACGAACCCGGTCCAGCGCGCGCGCACGGACTGGCAGGCCGACGACATCCACCTCGTGCTCTTCGACGAGGACAACAGCTCGGGCTACTTCCCGCCGGGCAACTCGACCGTCGCGATCACGCCGGTCTGGTTCCAGTCGAACGGTCGCATCGTCGACGCCGACGTGTTGTTCAACGGCTCGAGCTACGCGTTCACCACCGAGGCCGGCGCGAACGCGTTCGACGTGATGGACGTGGCCGTGCACGAACTGGGCCACATGCTCGGCTTCGACCACTCGCCGGTGGTGGGGTCGAGCCTGTTCCCCTACGTGACGCCCGGACTCGTCCTGCACCGCAGCCTCGCGTCGGACGACGAGCTCGCCATCCGCGTGCGCTATCCGCAGGTGACGCGCGCGCGCATCAAGGGGCGCATCGTGCACGCCGACTCCGAGCCGGTCGCGCGCGCGCACGTGGTGGCGCGCGACGCGAACGGCCGCACGATCGGCGCCGCGCTCGCGAACGGCGCGGGCAACTTCACGCTGCCGGGTCTCGAGGCCGGCGCGGTCGAGCTCTTCGCGATCCCGCTCGACGGGCCCGTCACCGCGGCGAACCTGAGCGGCGCGCCGAGCGTGGACACGGGCTTCCAGGCCACGCCGATCGCCCAGCTGACCCTGCCGTCCTCGGGCGACGTGGTGCTCGGCGACCTCGTGGTGGACGCCGACACGACGCTCGTGTTCGGGCGCTCCTTCGATCCGCTGCCCCTGCGCGCGACCGCCGGCGCGACGACGAACCACGTGGTGCGCGGCATCGGGCTCGTGCCGGGCTCGACGCTGTCCGCGCCGGACCCCGAGGTCGACCTGTCGGTCATCGGCTGGTTCACGAGCTCGGTCTCGTTCAGCGTCACCGTGCCCGCGGCCGCCGAGCCGGGGCTGGTCGACCTCGAGGTCGTCGATCCGTCCGGCGACCTCGCGATCCTCGCGGGCGCGCTCGAGATCACGCCGCCCGACCCGGTGGTGTCCGCGGTCGTCCCGAGTACGGCGGCGGCCGGCGGCGGCACCGAGGTGACCGTGATCGGCAGCGGCTTCCGACCGGGCGCGAGCGTGGTCGTCGGCGGGGCCGTCCTGCGCGACGGCGAGAAGGACGGCTGCACGGTCGTCGACGCGAACACGATCGAGATCGAGCTCGGCGCCTGTCCGTCCGGCACCTACGACCTGGTCGTCATCGACCCCACCGGCGTCGAGGGCCGCGCGACGGGCGCCCTGGCGGTCGGCGGCGAGCCGTCGATCGCGAGCGTCTTCCCGCCCGCCGGCGCGCACCTGGGCGGGACCGAGGTGGTGCTCGAGGGTTCGGGCTTCGACCCCGGCCTCGCGGTGACGATCGACGGCGTGCCGCAGTCCGTCGCCGAGGTCGAGCCCGACCGCGTCGTGTTCGTCACGCAGTCGGCGCTGCCCGGCGGCTATCCGCTCGCGGTGACGAACCCGATCGGCAGCGCCGACACCGCGTCGTTCAGCTACGCGCCGCTGCCCGATCCGCGCATCGACACGATCGCGCCGACGCAGGGGCCGGCGGCCGGCGGGACCTGGGTCACGATCACCGGCGCCGCGCTGCGCGGCGACCTCGACGTGGTGTTCGGCGCGGACCCGAGCACGGGGCTCGGCGGCGCGCTCGCGCTGCGGACGACCTTCGTCGACGCGAACACGCTGCTCGCGCTCACCCCCGCGGGGTCGGGCACCGCGAGCGTGGTGCTGCGCGATCCGAGTACCGAGCAGGCCTCCGCGCTCCCCGCGGCGTTCACCTTCCAGAAGAAGGAGGGCGGCTCGGGCGGCGGCTGCGGATCGCTCGTCGAGACCGGCGGACCGGGCGCGGAGTGGATGGCGGGCCTGTGGTGGGCCGCGCTGCTCTTCGTCGTCTGCCTGTGGCGGGCGACGCGCGCGAACGCCGCGCTCAGGGAGCCGGCGTGACGCGGTAGATCCTGCCGGCGTTCCAGCTCGGCGGCGCGCCGGTGAACGCTTCGAGGTCGGCCTCGAGGGCGGCCACGTCGGCGGCGATCGACGGGCTCGCGGGCTCGAGCGGGACGCACAGCCACGCGTCGCGGCCGGCGAGGCCCAGCTCCGCCTGCTTGGCGAGCGTGGCCTCGTAGCGACCGGGCACGAACGGCAGGCAGGTGACCCAGGCGTAGTACGAGACGGCCGGCGTGAAGCCGAGGCTGGCGGGGTACCAGACCACGGCGCCCTCGGGGACGAGCGCGGCGATGTCGGCGGCCGCGGTGCGCGGCAGCGGCGCGGACGGACCGTCGGCGCCGGCCTGGTCGCGCGGGCCGGGGGCGCGCAGCGCGCGCAGGTGGTCGGCGGCGGCCGCGCTCGACAGGCCGACGAGCGCGAGCGCGGCGAGGACCGCGAGACCGCGACGCGCGGCGTCGCGACCGGCCAGCACGACGAGCGCGAAGGTCGCCGAGGCGACGGCGGCCGGCGCGGCGTTGAGCAGGAAGCTCACCTGCGGATCGCCCGTGTGGCGCCAGTAGAGGACCTGCACGCCGAGCGCGCCGACGGCGAGCGCGACGGCCGCGCGCGCGAACGCGTCGTCGCGATCGTGCGTCACCAGGCGATGCACGGCGAGCGCGAGGCCGACGAGCGCGACGATCCCGACCGCGAGCGTGAACGACCACCCCACGGCCTCGACCTGCGCGGCGAGCCAGCGGCCGGGCGGCAGCTCGCCGTTCCACATCGGCGCGAGCAGCGTGTGCAGTCGCTCGCCGATCGACGGCGAGCGCGCGCCCACGGTCGCGCGCACCGCGCTGCTCGCGAGCACGTGCGGCACGAGCGTCAGCGCGACGGTGACGACGCCCGCGAGCGCGGCGCGTCGCCGCACACCGCGCGCGCAGGCCCACGCGAGCGGGAGGACGAACAGCACGGGCGCGTAGGTGACGAACGCGCCGAGTCCGCAGGCGACGCCGGTCGCGACGGCCCAGCGGCGCGCGTGTTCGGGCGCGCGCTCGGGCGGACCGTGCGACAGCACCGCGAACAGCGCGCCGACGCACACGAAGGCGACCGAGGGGTGCTCGTAGTTGACGAGCCCCGACAGGGCCACGCCGATCGGCAGGTGGGCGGCGAGCGCGAGCGCGACGAGTCCCGCGCGCCGCCCGCGCACGCGCCACAGCGCGGCGGCCAACAGCAGCCAGCCCGCGACCTGCAGCGCGAAGAACGGCGCGCGCAGCGCCGCTTCGGTCCCGCTCGGCACCGCGCCGGGCCGCGCGTCCCAGCCCGCGGGTCCGAACAGTCGCAGGCTCGCCAGCGCGAGGTGGGGCACGAAGCGTGGGTGGTTCGTGTAGACGTTCCAGTCCTTCGGATCGTCGCCCGGCTCGATCTGCGCGAGCGGGTAGCCGTGGGTGGCCGAGGTGCCGAGCGCTTCGTAGTTCACGGCCGCGCCGGCGAAGAACGCACCCTGGAACCCGTCGAAGCCGCGGTCGAACTCGCCCGTCACCGCGGGCAGGTGCAGCACCAGCCCCAGCAGGGCGACGAGCGCGAGCACCGCGTCGATCAGCCGGTCGCTCGGCGCGTCGATCCGTGCAACGATCCGTGCGTCGCTCTGCGCGTCGCTCTGCGCGTCGCGTCGCGGTGTGGTCGCGGGCTCGCCGGTCATTCGTTCGTCGGCGCGTCGGCGCCCGGCAGAAGATAGGCGGCGAGGCCGCCGCTCGTCGCCAGCGTCTCGAAGTCGGTCAGCGCGACGAGCGCGGTCGCGAGCGGCGTCGGGACCTCGGCGCGCGCGAGTCCGAGCGTCGGCGCGATCCGGCGATCGATCACGACGACCACGTCGCGGCCGTTGGCGAGGTCGCTGCCGACGGTGGTCGCGACCTCGTTCGCCCGCGCCGGGTCGTGCCCGCCCGAGCCGTCGAGCGGCCACACCACGAGCGGGATCTTCGGAAGGGGGTCGGGGAGGTCGCTCCCGTCGCGGCCGAAGGAGACGAGCCTGCGCGGATCCCGTGGGTCGCCCGTGCGGTAGCGTTCGCGCGCGAGCGCGAGTTCTCCGAACGGCTCGACGGTGACGATGCGCAGGAGGTGCCCGGCCTCGCGCGCGCGTCCGGTCAGCGCTCGTGCGTCGGCGTCGAGGCGCCGCTCGGTCAACGGCACGACGAGCAGCAGCGTCGCGACCGTCTGCACGGCGACGGCGCCCGCGGCCAGGCGCGCGGCGCCGTGCGCGCGCGACCACGCGAGCGCGAAGAGCACGACGAGCGGCACGAGGTGTCCGACCGCGTACTCGATGTTCGACGGTTGGAACCAGCTGAAGAACGCGAAGCGCAGCGCGAGGAACGCGGCGAGCGCGAGGGCGAAGCGTCGGTGGGCGGTCGCGTCGTTCGTCGCGTGCGTGTTCGCGCTCGCGCTCGCGTTCGTGTTCGTGCTCGTGCTCGTGTTCGTGTTCGTGCTCGTGCTCGCATCCGTGCGCGTGCTCGCGTCCGCGTCGCGCGCGCTGCCGCGCAGCCCGCGCACGAGCGCCGCGAGGTACAGCGCGAGGGCGCCGAACGACGCCACGCCGGCCGCACTCCAGGCGTGGACGCGATGCACGCCGAACGCGAGTGCGTCGAGCGTCAACACACCGTGCACGCCCACGGCGACCGCGGCGCTCGGCCGCGCCGCGCCCGCGCCCCAGGTCTCGGTCGCGGCGATGCCGGTGAGCCAGTCGACGAAGCTGGGCTCCGCACCGTTCACCGGGACCGCCGTGCCCGCGAACACGAGCGCGTGGACCGCGAGGGACGCCGCGCCCGCGACCACGAGCGGCACGAGACCGCGTCCGCCGAGCACGACCGGCACGACGACCGCGACGAGCACCGCGTCCTGGCGCACGAGCGTCGCGATCGCGAGCGCGGCGGCGAGGCGGCCCCAGCCCGCGCGGCGATCGCGCGCGCGCCACGCCTCGATGAGCACCCAGGCCTCGGCCGCCGCCGCCGGCGCGTAGGTCTCGCCGACGCTCGCGTAGAGCCACAGCCCGCTGCTCGTCGCCAGTGCGAGCGCAGCCAGTCCGGCGACCCGGCGCGGCGCGCCGAGCGCGAGCACGAGTCGCCACACGAGCGCGACGGCCAGCGCACCACCGAGCGCGGACACGATCCGTTGGGCGACGAGCGCGCCCGCGTAGCCCTCGAGCAGCCCGAGCGCCGCGCCCGCGCGGTGCACACCGAACGCCAGCGGGTGGCACGCGAGGTGGTTCGCGAGGGCGAGGCCCCGCGCGTCGCCCGCGGTCACGGCCGCCGCGTAGTGGATCGCGTCGTTGCCCACCACCTGGCCGTCCGACCAGGGGCCGAAGCTGGCCGCGAAGAGCACCGTCAGCACGGCCACGACGGCGGCGACGACGACGGCGGCGCGGCCGACGGCGGGGGCGCCCGCAGGGGGACCCGGCGTGGTGGGGGAACTCGGCGTGGCCACGGTCCGGCCAGCCTACTGGCCCGCTTCGGTGGCGCTGCGCGATCCGTGGCGCCGCGCGGGCCAGTGCCCCGGGTGGGGCGCGGCGCGCGCGGGAGGTGAAGGCCCGCGCCCGCTGCGGCCGATCCAGCGAACCATGTACTCCCCGCGTCAGGTCCTCGCCCGGTCGGTGCGCCTCAGCCTCCCCGACCCCACCCTCCCGCCCTTCGCTCCGGCCCACGTCGCCGGCGCCGAGCGCGCGCTCGGCCGCACGCTGCCGCGCGCCTTCGTGTCCTTCGCCCAGGCGCTCGCCGGCCGGTCCGTGCCGGGCGTCGACGTGTTCCGGCTCGCGCCCGAGGTGGACGAGCTGCGCAACCTGGTCGAGGTCAACCTGCGCTGGCGCAGCCCGCGCCACGGCTGCGGCCTGCCCGCCGACCTGATCGCCTTCGCGCCCGACGGCGCCGGCGACCTCTTCTGCTTCGACCTGCGCGGTGGCAGCGACGACCCGCCCGTGGTCCTGTGGGATCCGATGCTCGACGCCGAGCAGAACCTCGCCGACCTCGACCCGCACTTCGGTTCGTTCGTCGAGTGGCTCGAGGCCGAGCTGAACCTGGTGACGGCGGCGGCCTGAGCGGCGGCGCGCGCTCGCGGCCAGCGTCCTGGCGATCGTCGCCCTCGAGAGAACCGTCCTGGAACGACGACGGGCCGGTGCGATCGCTCGCACCGGCCCGTCGCCGTTCGTCGGCCGTCGTTCGCCCGGCACCGCCGTCGTCGGGCGGCGCGAGCGCGCGTCAGGACTTCTTGCTCTTGTAGCGCTTGCGGAACTTCTCGACGCGACCCGCCGTGTCGACCAGCATCTTCTGGCCGGTGTAGAAGGGGTGCGAGGCGCTCGACACGTTGATCTTGAAGAGCGGGTACTCGTTCCCGTCCTCCCAGGTCACGGTGTCGGTGGTGTGGACGCACGAACGCGTCAGGAAGCTCGTGTCCGAGGAGACGTCGCGGAAGACCACCATGCGGTAGTCGGGATGGATGTCTTTCTTCATCTGATCTCTCCTGCTGCTCTCGTCTACCAGGAAGCCTTGCGCACGCCGGGGATCTGACCCAGCAGCGCGAGCTCGCGGAACTTGTTGCGGCAGATGCCGAAGCGGCGGTAGTTGCCGCGCGGACGACCGGTGATGGAGCAGCGCTCGCGCAGACGGACGCGCGACGAGTTCTTGCCCATCTTCGCGATCTTCAGGTACGCGGCGTCCTTGTCCTCGATATCCGCTTCGGGGTCGCGGATGATCTGCATGAGCTCCGCACGGCGTTCGGCCGCGTTCTCCACCTTGCGGCGGCGGTGCTCTTCCTTGGCGATCAGACTCTTCTTGGCCACTGGTTCGGTTGGGTCAGGGCGGATCGGAGCTCCGCGGGACGTCCCGTCGAGGGACCTGCGTCGGGGCACCGAGGGGCGCGGACGGGCGGTCGTGGTCGCCAGCCGCGAAAGCGAGCCGAAGAGTATGCCGCCGGGCCCGGTGCCCGTCGAGGGGTCCGCGCGGAGATTTCGGGGGGTCCCGGGCCCTCGGCCAGTAGCATGCCCGGCCTTCCGAACCACCCCGAGCACCCCATGACGATCGAGAAAGACGCCATCGCCGACGGCCACGTGGCCGCCATCTACTACACGCTGACCGACGACGCCGGTCAGGTCCTGGACACGAACAAGGGTGCCAAGAAGCCCCTGGTGTACCTGGCGGGTGCCGGGAACATCGTCCCCGGCCTCGACAAGGCCCTGATGGGGGTGAAGCGGGGCGAGACCGTGAAGGTCGACGTGGCCCCCGCGGACGCCTACGGGGAGCGGAACGAGGAGGCGATGGAGACGATCCCGCGCTCGGCCTTCCCGCCCGACGCCGAGGTGGTCGTCGGCTCGGTGTTCCACGGCCAGACCCCGGACGGCGTGCCGATCCAGGTGCGCGTCGCGTCGGTGGACGGCGACGACGTGAAGGTCGACAAGAACCATCCGTTGGCCGGGCAGACGCTGCACTTCGAGGTGTACGTGTACGGCGTGCGCGCCGCCACCGACGAGGAGAAGCAGCACGGTCACGCCCACGGTCCGGGCGGGCATCAGCACTGAGGTCCTCAGGCCCTGGGTCCTGTGGCGTGGGACCGAAGGGAAGAAGGGCACAGAGGCGCGCCCTACGGGCGCTACACAGAGCCGGCGCTGCGCGCCGGAGAGGGCCACAGAGGTGGAGCGCTTCGCGCTCCACGAAGACGCGCGCGCTCCGCGCGCGCGGGAACGGGACGGGAGGCCTTTGGTGAGCGCGTTGACCGGCGGCGCTGGCCGAGGACGCTGCAGCGTCCCGGTGCCTCCGGTCCGCGGTCGGGTTCCGACGGGCGCTTCGCGCCCGTCACGAGACTCTGATCTCGTGGTCCGGGGTCCGGTTCCGGCGGGCGCTCGGCGCCCGCCCCGAGTCCTCTCCGGCGAGCCCGAAGGGCGAGCTTCTTCGCCGAGCGCGAAGCGCTCGGCGCTCTGTGGCCCTCTCCGGCGCGCAGCGCCGGCTCTGTGTAGCGCCCGTAGGGCGCGCCTCTGTGCCCCTCTTCCCTTGGTCCCAGCTCCACCGACACCGACCTAGCCCGGCTTCACCAACCGCACGAACTGCAACCGCCCGAACCACCGCTCCACACCGGGCACCTTCTCGAGCGGACGCACCACCTTCGCGAGCGCACACACGAGCCGGCCCACCCGCCCGAAGTTGCGCGTGCGGAACCGCAGCTCGCCGTCCGCGGGCAGCACCATCCGCCCGAAGCGCTCGCCCACCTCGAACCCCACGGCGCGCGCGAGCTGTTCCACCTCGCGCACCGACAGCGACGCGAACGGTCCGATGTTCGGATCGGGCGACAGCACGTACTCGACGCCCTTCGGCCCCTTGCCCTTGCTGCGCACCCACTCGGTGAGGTCGTGCAGCGAGCGCGACGACACGAAGCCGAGCACCAGGTCGCCGCCGGGCTCGAGCGCGTCGAACAGCCGCAGCAACAGCTCGGCCCGCTGCGCGCGCGGCAGGCCTTCGAGGCGGAAGAAGCACGAGGCGTGCGCGTAGACCTCGCGCTCGAGCGCGGGCCCGCCGGGGTGCGGCCACTGCCGGTACTCGCCCTTCGTCCACAGGCGCGCGACGACGAACTGCGCCACCTCGGGCGTGCGCTCGAGCACGTCGACGCGGTACGCCGGCCGTTCGCGCGACACGAGGTCGGCGACGATGCCGGTGCACGGCAGCACCTCGAGCCAACGACCGATCGCGTCGCCGCGCTGCTCGGGCTTGTCCTTGCCGGCGTCGACGAAGCGGTCGAGCGCCTCGGTGACGGCGGCGACCTCCCACGCGCGCGGCTTGTTGTGGCGCAGGCCGTTCAACACGCGCGCGCGTTGGTACACGGACAGGTCGTCCTCGTGCCACGCCTCCGGATCGGCGGTCGAAGGGATCGGGCGTCCGCCGTAGTGGTTCCAGTGGCGCACCGCGGCGAGCGGGCGCCGCTTCGGGCCCGCCTTGGGCACGACCTTCGGATAACCGATCGCGAGCACCGCGACGACGAAACGATCGGGCGGCAGGCCCACGAGCCGACGCACCTCGTCCGGATCGCCGAGCTGCGTGATCCAGAACGAGCCGAGTCCGAGCGCGTGCGCGGCCAGGCTCATGTTCTGCACGAGCGCGCTCGCCGACTGGATGCCGGCCCAGTGCTCGGTGCTGTAGCCGCTGCCGTAGCTGACGATCACGTTGACCGGCGCGTTGCCCATCTGCGTGGACAGAGCCGTCAGCGCCGCGTTCGTGTCCGCGTCGTCGACGGCGACGAGGTCCCACATCTGGTAGTTGCAGGAGCTCGGCGCCCAGATGCCCGCGTGGATCACCTGGTCGACGAGCTCGCGCGGGACCGCGTCGTCCTTGAACTTGCGGATCGAGCGGCGGTCGTAGATCGCGCGCCAGAAGTCGAGCGCGGGGACCTCGGTGACCGGCTCGCCGCCGTCGAAGTCCTTCGGTCCGGCCCCCTTCGGCACGAGGCCGCCTTCCGGTTCGAGACCCTGCGCGTTCGCGCCCGCGTCGGAGGGCGTGGGGGAGGTCGCGTCCGTCGCGGACGCGCTTCTGCGGGAGGTCTCGGGGTCGGACATGGGCGGGTGCTGCCCCAGTCTATCCCGCCGGAGGGGCCCGCCTCGACGGCCCGGTTCGTCGCCGCGGCTCGACGCCGCGCTCGACGCCGCGGCGCGGCGTCACGGCGCGCACCGCCGCGGTCCGGCCGCCCGCGCGTCGGAGTCCCGCGCACTCGTGGTCGACGCGCGCCCTCGGCCGGCGCGCGCGCCGCTCAGAGGATCGGCGAGTCGGTCCCCGACCGCGGTTCCTCGACGGGCGCCGGGGCGTTCAGACCGCGGACCGTCGTGTCGCCCAGCTCGGTCCCGTACTCGAACGGGCCGGCCACGTCGCAGTCGATCAGCGTCAGGTCGCCGAGCTCGGTCGTGACCGTGGCGGTCGCTCCCGCGTAGCGCTCGAGGTGCACGTCGCCGAGCTCGGTGCTCGCGCGCAGCGGGCCTCGCAGGTCCTCGAGGTGCAGGTCGCCGAGTTCGGTCTGCACGCCGATCGCGTGGGCCGCGACGACGCGCGCGAGCGTCACGTCGCCCAGGTCCACGAGCACCGCGAGGTCCTCCGCGAGGACCAGGTCCGTGATCTCCACGTCGCCCAGGGCCGTGGTGATCGTGAGCGCGTCGACCTCGCGCGGCAGCCACAGCTCCACGCGATCGATGAAGCCGTCGTCGTCGCCCGTGAGCGATTCGTACCGCAGGTGCGCGGCGCCCTTCGCCGCGTCCTCCTCGGGCGACGCGATCCACACGCGGCCCGCGTCCGGCGACTTCTCGCGCACGACGACGACCGCGTGGGGCTGCACGGCGCCGCCCGTGACCACCACGTCCGCGAGGTCGCCCGCGAAGGTGAAGCGGTTCGCCGCGTCGGGCGCGATGGCCAGCTCGACCGTGCGCTCGTAGGGGTGCGAGCGGTGGTGCATCTGGTCGAAGGTGCACCCGCTCGCGAAGAGCGCGAGGGCGATCGCGACGAGGAGCGAGGGTGAGCGGGCGAGGAGCGCGGCGCGGGAGGGGGACATGGGTCGGCGTGGCGGTGGGGGCGTCGCTCGAGCGGCGCCGCACGGACGCGCGCCGACGGAACCGACCGCCGACGCGACCAGGGGTAAGCGGCTCGTCCGGGCGCGGTTCCCGAACTTCGCCGAAGGGGCCGCCGCGGTCCAGTTCGAGTCGCTCGCCGGGGTCGAGCGCCGGTCCGGGTCGGCGCGAGCACGCGCTCGGCTCGAGCCTCGCTCCAGCTCGAGCCTCGCCCCAACTCGAGCCTCCGTCCGGCTCGAACCTCAGTCCAGGTCGAGCGTCGCGCCGGGCGGGACCAGCGCCAGGCGCAGCCCCTCGAGCGCGACGCTCTGGCGCGTGCGGTCCGGCTCGCCGTCGCCCTTCGCGCGCGCGGTGGACGCGGCGGTCGACACGCGGCCGCGCGCGTCGAGCACGACGACCGAGCGGTGGGGGCGCGCGCCGCGGCCCTCGACCGCAAGGCGCGTGGGTCCGCGGCGCTCGAGGCGCACGGAGGGACCGAGCAGCACCGCCTGGTCGGCGCCGCCGCGCGCGAGGGCGAACAGCGCGCCGCCGACGGTCACCTCGTCGAGGTCCGCGTCGGCGAAGGCGCGCGGCACGACGACCAGGCCGGCGGCGAGTCCGCGACCCGGGCGCACCGCCAGGCGCCCCTCGATCAGCGCGCGCGGGTCGTCGAGACCGACGATCGTCACCGAGCCCAGCTCGGCCGCGGCCGCGTCGTCGCCGTCGATCGCGTCCAGGTCCGCGTCGAGCACGACGCCGACCGGCGGCGGGAACTCGGTGGTCGCGTGTTCGGGGCGTGCTGTCACCGCGCGCGCGCCGAGATCGAACGCGTAGCCGGCGACGAGCACCTCGCACCGCGCGCCTCGCAGGTGGGGGGCCGCGCCGCGCCGCGGGCGCTCGACGCGCGTCGATTCGTCGAACACAAGGACCGTCGCCGAGCCCTCGCCGATCACCTCGCCCACGCCGGTCGCGCCGTCGACCACGAAGGCGGTGCGGTCGTCGAGCCCGACCGCGACGATCGACTCGTCCTCGGTCCACAGGTGCGTGCACATCGTCGCCAGGCGCGCGAGCCGTCCGCGCTCGGTGAAGTGCGTGTCGAACAGCACGCCCGGAACGAGCTCGCAGAACGCGTCGGTGAGCGTCAGGTCGGGGTGCGCGCCGTCGCCCAGGGCTTCGCGTTCGTCGAGCGAGCCCTCGCGCGCGTCGTAGACCCATTGGCCCAGCACCGCGCAGCCGGCGCTGCTGCCGCCGATCGCGCCGCCGTCCTCCCACAGCGCTTCCATGTGCGCCTCGACGGGCGTGTCGTTCCACAGGCGCGCGTAGCGGCTCTGGTCGCCGCCGACCATCCAGACCGCGTGCGTCGTGGCGAGCTCGTCGCGCGCCGCGTCGTCCTCCGCGAAGCCCAGCTCGAGCACCGCGCTCGCGCCCGCGGCCTCGAAGTGGCGGCGCATCGCGCGCGACTCGCCGCCGAGGATCGCGACGCGCACCGCGTCGACCTCGAGGTGTTCGCGCGCGTGCGCGACCATGCGCTCGGCCGCCTCGCGCGCCCAGTCGGCGCTCGCGCTGCCGCCGCCCTCCGCGACGACGAGGCCCTGCGGTGCGTCGTCGGCCGCGGACGCACCGAAGGCCCAGCTCGAGGCCGTACCGGCGACGAGCGCGAGTGCGAGCCACGCGCGGCGCGTCACGCGGCGCATCGCGTCAGGCGAGCGGTCCCTGCTCGCTCAGCGCTTCGGGCAGGTCCACCTCGACGTTCGCCCAGTCGAGGCGCGGACACTCGCCGTACAGGCGCTCGAGGTCGTAGAACTCGCGCGCCTGGGGCTGGAGCAGGTGCACGACCACGTCGCCGTAGTCGAGCACGATCCACCAGCCCAGCTCCGTGCCCTCGGCGGGCAGGTGCTGGTGACCGGCGGCCTTGAGGCGCACGTGGAGCTCGTCGAAGAGCGCCTTCACGTGTGCGCGGCTCGTGCCGGTGACGATCACGAAATAGTCGGCGACCTTCAGCTGGTCGGCGACGTGCACGACCTCGATGTCCTCACCACGGCGTCCCTCGGCGAGACGGGCCGCGGCGACGGCGAGCTCCTTGGTATCGATCCTGGCCTCCTGAGAGCGGTTCGGGCTGGGGGTGGTGGAGAGGGGAGTGGGGTGGGTCGTGGGGTGCATCGGAAGCTTAGCCCATGGACGGCGGCGGCCGAGGAAGGTCGCGCGCCAGGCACGCGCCCGGGCGGGCGGATCGCGAGGATCCACCCGCCCGGGGCAGCCTACGGGAGGCGCGGTGGCGCCCCCATGTGAAGAGAGTGCTGCACGGCGCCGGGCGGGAGCGCGCCGCCCCGGCCCCGGGGGGCCGGTGGCGCGCTCCGGTCGGCGCCGGCCCGGCTCAGCCGAGGAACAGCGGCAGGAACACGACGCCCACCACGGTCATCAGCTTGACGAGGATGTTGAGGGACGGACCCGAGGTGTCCTTGAAGGGGTCGCCCACGGTGTCGCCGGTGACGGCGGCGTGGTGCGCGTCGGAGCCCTTGCCGCCGTACTCGCCGGAGGTCTCGATGTACTTCTTCGCGTTGTCCCAGGCGCCGCCGGCGTTGGACATGAAGATCGCCATCATGACGCCCGCGACGAGCGCGCCGGCGAGCAGACCGCCGAGGGCGGAGACGGACCACAGACCCATGGCGATCGGCGCGGCGATCGCGAGCAGGCCCGGGACGACCATCTGCTGGAGCGAACCGGCGGTCGAGATCTCGACGCAGCGCGCGGCGTCCGGCTCGGCCTTGCCCTCGAGCAGGCCGGGGATCTCGCGGAACTGACGGCGGATCTCCTCGACCATCTTGTTCGCGGCGTTGCCGACCGCGCGCATGGTCATGGCGCTGAACAGGAACGGCAGCATGCCGCCGATCAAGAGGCCGATCATCACCTCGGTGTTGGTGATGTCGAGCTTGAAGTCGGGGTTCTTGGCCTTGGCGACGGTGCTGAAGGTGGCGAACAGCGCGAGCGCGGTGAGGGCGGCCGAGCCGATCGCGAAGCCCTTGCCGATGGCGGCGGTGGTGTTGCCGACCGCGTCGAGCGCGTCGGTGCGCTCGCGCACCTCGGCGGGCAGCTCGGCCATCTCGGCCAGACCGCCGGCGTTGTCGGCCACCGGGCCGTAGGCGTCGACGCCCAGCGAGATGCCGAGGGTCGAGAGCATGCCGACCGCCGCGATCGCGACGCCGTACACGCCGCCGGCGATGTTGTCGGCACCGAGCGGGTCGCCGAGGTAGTAGGCCACGCCGATGCCGATGCAGATCGTGATGAGCGGCAGGGCCACCGACTCCATGCCGGTCGCCAGACCGTGGATGATGTTCGTGGCCGAACCGGTCTGCGACTGCTTGGCGATGTTGACGACCGGCTTGGTGCCCGAGCCCGTGTAGTACTCGGTCAGCTTGCCGACGATGATGCCGACGAGCAGGCCGGCGACGATCGCGTAGAACGCGGCCATGCCGTTGACGCCCTCGGGGATCGTGAGGCCGACGCTCGCGAGCGAGCCGGAGCAGGCCAGGTAGGCGCCGATCACGACGATGATCGAGGCGACGAGAAGGCCGCGGAACAGCGCGGAGTGCAGCGCGTGCTCGTCCTTCGCCTTGACGAAGAAGGTGCCGATGATCGAACCGATGATGCCGATCGACGCGATCACGAGCGGGAGCAGCACCATGGACGGGCTGCCGCCGAAGAGCGCGGCGCCCAGCGCCATGGTCGCGATGATCGAACCCACGTAGGACTCGAAGAGGTCGGCGCCCATGCCGGCCACGTCGCCCACGTTGTCACCGACGTTGTCGGCGATGGTGCCCGGGTTGCGCGGGTCGTCCTCGGGGATGCCCGCCTCGACCTTGCCGACCAGGTCGGCGCCGACGTCGGCGGCCTTGGTGAAGATGCCGCCGCCCACGCGCGCGAAGAGCGCGATCGACGAAGCGCCGAAGCTGAAGCCGAGGATCTGGTCGATCTGCGCCAGCTTGTACACGCTGTCGCCGCCGTAGACCATCGTGAAGACCGCGACGCCCATGAGCGCCAGGCCGACCACGCACATGCCCATGACCGCGCCCGAGCTGAAAGCGACGCCGAGCGCCGGCGCGAGCCCCTTGGTCGCCGCCTGGGTCGTGCGCACCGCGGCGCGCGTGGCCGTGTGCATGCCGATGTAGCCGGCGAGGCCCGAGGCGAGCGCGCCCGACACGAAGGCGATGGCCGTCTTCGGGCTGAGGAACGCGGCGATCACACCGCCGACCACCACCACGAAGACCGCGAGCCACTTGTATTCGGCGCGCAGGAACGCCGCGGCGCCCTCCTGGATCTTCTTGGAGATGCTCTGCATCTTCTCCGAGCCGGCGTCCTCCTTCATGATCCTGCCGAACAGGACGAACGCGAACACGAGCGCGACGGCGGCGCAGCCGATGGCCAGGTAGAGGGGGTTCATGGAAGCGGCCCCGGTGGGGGGTCTGGTTGGGTCGGGTCGAGACGCGGGCGTCTCGCGGTGACGGGAGCCGAGCGGCCGATCCACGCGCGACTTGGGCAGCGCGTGCTCACCGCACGGGTGGAGGCGGGGGTGATCGCCGGCGCTCCGTGGCGTGGAAGCACCGCGGCGCCGAGCGATCGGGGAGAGCCTTCGTCGCGGGCCCGGCCGCCGGCCGGTCGCGGGCCGTCGGAGGGGCTCCGACGGGGTTCGAAGGGCGAGCAGGATACGGATCGCCCGGGCCGCGCCCAAGCACTCCCCGGCAGATGTGCCCCCGATCGGAGGACCTGGGGCCCCTTCCGGCGAACCGGCGCGGGACCGGTCCGGCAGTCCGGCGCGCGGCCGGCTCGCAGCCCACAGGAGCAGTCCGCCGGAGCAGTCCGCCGGAGTGGCCCGGCTCAGAAGCCCTCGATCCGCTCCGGCCGCTCCTCGACCTCGTCGTCCGCCGCCGCGACGCCCCGCGCCGCCTCCTCCGCGGCGGCCTCCCGCTCGGCCCGGGCGCGCTCGCGCAGGATCCGGCTGCGGACGAAGACGGAGACGACCAGCGCGAAGGCGGCGAAGGCCATCAGGAGCCCGAAGTCCTCGACCCGGTGCTGCGCCTCCTCCACGTTGGCGCCGAACGCGCGGCCCAGGTGCAGGACCACGGGCACCATGATCGCCGCGCCGATCGCGTCGAGCGTGAGCCACTTCCAGGCCGGCATCCCCAGGTGCCCGGCGATGAAGTAGCCCGGCCAGCGCGCGCCGGGCAGGAACCGGCAGGTGAACACGCCCAGGACGAGGTGCCGGCGGAAGCGCGCTTCGAGGCGCTCCATGCGCTGCTTGTGCAGCACGCGCCGCACCCAGCGGTGCTCGAACGCGCGATCGCCCCACAGGCGCCCGACCGTGTACGGGATCGAGTCGCCCGCGAGCACGCCGGCATAGCAGGTGAGCAGGATCGGCCAGTGGTCGACGAGGCCCTTGTGGAGCAGGAAGCCCGCGCCGACGATCGTGACCTCTTCGGGGATCGGCAGGCCGAAGCCGCACAGCAACAGGACGGCGAAGGCGCCGAGGTAGGTGTACTGCTCCACCATCCCTTCGGCGAAGCCGGTCAGGTCGATCAGCGCCTCCACGGCGGGGAGCCTAGCGGATGGCCCGGGCGCCTCTGCGATCGCGCGCGCGTTTCGGCCCGCGAGCGGTGCGATCCACAGGACTTGGGCTCGATCCGGCGCGGTCGTTCGGGCGACACTGCTGCGATGAGACAGCGACCGCGACGCAACCGCCGCGCGCCGTTCCACCGCGAGGTGGCGGCCGAGACGCAGCTCGGGCCCGAACGGCTGGTCCAGCCGCTCTTCGTGCACGCCGGGACGGGCCAGGTGCCGATCGGCGCGCTCCCCGGGCAGGCGCGCCTCGACCTCGACGGGCTGGTGGAGGCCTGCGCGCGCCTCGCGGACGCGGGGATCGGCGGGGTCGCGCTCTTCCCCGCGATCGACGCGGCGCTCAAGCGTCCCGACGCGGCGGCGGCGCTGGATCCGGACGGCCTCGTGCCGCGCGCGGTGGCCGCGGTGAAGCGCGCGGTGCCCGACCTGGTCGTGATCTGTGACGTGGCGCTCGACCCGTACTCGAGCGACGGGCACGACGGACTGGTCGCGGACGACGGGCGCGTGCTCAACGACGAGACGCTCGAGGTGCTCGCCGCCCAGGCGCTCGTGCAGGCGCGCGCCGGCGCCGACGTGGTCGCGCCCAGCGACATGATGGACGGGCGCGTGGGGGCGATCCGCGACGCGCTCGACGGCGCGGGCTTCGGCGAGGTCTCGATCCTCAGCTACTGCGCCAAGTACGCGTCCGCCTTCTACGGCCCGTTCCGCGAGGCGCTCGACTCGGCGCCGCGCGCGGGCGACAAGAAGACCTACCAGATGGACCCGCGCAACCGGCGCGAAGCGCGCATCGAGGCGCGCCTCGACGAGGCCGAGGGCGCGGACGCGCTGATGGTCAAGCCGGCCGGGCCGTACCTCGACGTGATCGCCGAGCTGCGCGCCGCGACCGATCTGCCGGTGGCGGCGTACCAGGTGTCGGGCGAGTACGCGATGCTCGCGGCCGCGGTCGAGCGCGGCTGGCTCGACGAGCGCGACGCCGTGCTCGAGAGCCTCGTCGGGATCCGCCGCGCGGGCGCGGACCTGATCCTCACCTACTGGGCCGAGAAGGCGGCCGGTTGGCTGTGACCGGTACGGTGTCGGACCCCCCGGTCAGCGCAGCGGCCGCCCGCGCGCAGCGCGGGCGGCCGCTGCGCTGACCGGGGGGTCCGACACCGTACCGGTCACAGAATCACTCGCCGCGGATCCCGCGCACGGTGTCGGCCTCGCCCTCCACGCGCGCCTCGATCAGGTCGGCG
>Ga0180435_10000793_pt1 | contig 33245 bp, 25 predicted proteins | sample SS_ome_3_FD_132467 | JGI IMG/M metagenome (GOLD analysis project Ga0180435, IMG submission 132467) | Hypersaline lake sediment archaeal communities from the Salton Sea, California, USA - SS_3_S_1 metaG | ecosystem: Environmental > Aquatic > Non-marine Saline and Alkaline > Hypersaline >... | reverse complement strand
TGCATTAGAACCTTTTATCGATGCAAAAACAATGGAAATACATCATACCAAACATCACCAAACTTATATCGACAAACTGAACGCAGCCCTGGAGAATTATCCTGATTTCCAAAATCTTAGTGCAGATGATCTTTTAAGGAAGATTAACGAAGTGCCGGAAGCAATTCGAACTGCCGTGATCAACCATGGCGGCGGTCATGCCAACCACAGCTTTTTTTGGACCATCCTGAAGAAAAATGTTGCCTTTTCAGGGGAAATCGCCAACTCGATTGGTCAACAATTTGGTAGTTACAAGGATTTCAAGAAACAATTCTCGGCTTCGGCAATATCACTGTTCGGCAGTGGCTGGGCATGGCTGGTCACTGATGGGAGGCACTTGGAAATAATGTCGACCACCAATCAGGACAGCCCGCTTGCCCAGAGAAAAACACCGCTTGTTGGCATCGATGTTTGGGAGCATGCTTACTATTTGAATTACCAGAACCGTCGACCAGACTATGTGGAGGCATTTTTCAATGTCATAGATTGGGAAAAAGTCAACGAAATATACCTTGCGAATCGCTAACTTGAAACAGATCTCATTTATAGCCTAAAGCAAAATCTAAATCGATTGTAACAAAAAAACTCTATTCGCAAATTGGGCGTTCGTTGAATAATAGGGATTATCACACATCTACTATCTCTTTCATTTTCCCTAGATTTAAGTAGAATCTGGTCCTAAACATAACCCACAATAAAACCGATAAAGGGGTGCGTTACATATGAAATTTAGTAACTTGAGACGCACTATACTGGCTGAATTTGGTGAAAAGTGGAAACAATCCGGCCATCAACATCAAAAAGAATTTCCACTAGAATCCATTCGAATAAAATTTCAAGATATCCCCAATAGCAACCTGGAGAATTCAATCAAATCACTACACGAGAGCGGCTTTATCTTGCTTTCCGATAATAAAAAAATGGCTCATTTAACCCAGAAAGGCGTTAACCATCTGCATTTCTTTAATACCGAAAAAAACACCGAAGAGATTGTTGTGACTAAAAAAATTAAATAGCATGAACACTTGAAACAATTTAAAAATTGGATAATCTTCATTCTCTTATGCTTTCCCACTCTCGCACATTCACACCTTTCACCAAAAGTCACAAGCAAAGCGAGACGTCAGAAATGATGGCAACGAGAAAGATAGAGGCAACAGCCGTGAGGTAGTCTGGAAAAAGGAAGTGTGTGTATCTTCCGATCAAATAATTAATAAAACCTATATTACCTTCTTCTTCAAAGGCCAACTGCGATCTTCCCTATCAGTTGGCTTTATCATTTTTAAGCTTACCCATTTTACCATTTTCTTATCACGAGCTTCTTGAATTTTTCACAGATCGTTGCGGTGAGTTCGTGGGTCACTGCATAAAAATTGTTACCAGACTTTAAACTTCTTCAGTAAATCCTAATTTGCATTAAGATTGAATCGTCACTGGCTTTTTTATGACTGTCAAGATCATTTTAAACCGCTTAACGGCAGTAACGGAATGTGGAACATTGGCTGGCATTACCACCACTTGTCCGGTACCAACAGTCATCATTTTTCCATCAATATTTACCAGTGCCTCTCCGTCAAGTACCTGAACCATCGCGTCTCCAGGCGCTGTATGAGTACTAACGCCTTCCCCCTTATCAAACGCAAACAAGGTTAGACTGAGTGACGGGTTCTGGGCAAAGGTCCGGCTGACAACCCGGCCTTCCTCGTATTCCACTAAATCAGCCAGTCGCTGTGGTTCTGAGAACGGTATGTTCTTGATAAATACTTGTTCGTCCATTTTTCCTCCAGGAGGTTTATTGTAACTGGCTTGTTCCAGCCATTTACTAATTTCGCTTTTTGATGGAGTTCTGCCTGTGCACACAACCTTTCCGTTGATTACTAAGGCAGGATTCCCCCGAACCTGGTATTTAGAAATATAGCCAGCATCCCGGACATGTTCAAGATCAGCAGCCAGTCCCATTATTGTCAGCGTTTCCATGACCGTGTTTGCAAGACTGTCGCAGATAGTGCAACCGGCACCTAAAACTTTTATTACAAGCCCTTCGGAGCCTTCATCTTCAACAGCATGACCGAGATATTTTTTAAATTCCCGGAAAAAGACACGACTGTATTCTTCCCTTACCTTTTCGGGAATATAATTTTTCTTTGACAATCGGTCCAGGAGCATTTGGGAGATAAAGGCATCCGTCTGACCCATATTGTGCTTGGCCATATCTTCGAAGGTACTCTTAAGGCCCACTATGCCGATCATGTGTTTACCGATCTTTATCTATTTTACGTCTTCTGAGTTCATCCAGTTTCATTTTTTCATTCGGTGTCCTGAAATGCTTCACCTATAAAGGTGGCTTACAGCAATCGTTTCTCGCCAGACAGTTTCTGTATTTCCGCTATTTCCTGGGTTACTTCCAACACCCCTATATATTCGCCTTTGTCGTTGCGAACCGGGAAATATCGGATATACACTTTCTTATCACCTAAATTTATCCAGAACTCTGCCTTGTCCAATTCCCCGGATTTGAATCCCTCGACAATTTGAACGACCTTCTCAACACTGTGCTGCGGATGACACTTGGTTACCTTGCGGCCGATGACCGATCGACTGCGAACGAATATTTTTTCCTTGTCCAGCCGATTGAAATAGGCCACCGTGTCATCTGCATCCACGAAAGTAACTTCCACGGGAAGCGTTTCCATGATGGCGTCGATCTGTTCGTAGCTGAGATTTTCAACAAGGCTTGTCCTGGCAGCCCTCCCTTTTTCAATCTCAGCGAGCATGGCCGCTATCTTTTCTTCAAATGCGTCTCCGTAAACACTAACACTGAAGGCATTGAACTTTTTGACGAGCACGACATTGTCTTCTTCTGAAAACGCCTTTCGCCCCATAGCATAGAGGACATCGTTTTCTTTCCAGATATGATTGGCACGGACATCCAGATACTCTAGACCATTTTCTTTATATGCCGTTTTTTTCTCAAAGGACATCGTCTCTATCAGATCGACTTCATTTGTCATCCGGCCCAAAAGAGTTCGCTCATACTCGTGTTCACCCAGCATTACCTTGATAGGACCGTCCTGGGGGATACCTCTCTCCACCAACAGGGGAAACAACCAGCTCTCTTCCTTAACGTTGTGAATCCGATCGCCAAATTCAAGCAGAAAATCCAGTGTTCGCTTCAAGGTGAACAAGTCAGGTGTGCTATCTGCCAGTTTTCCGAGTTCCTTGCGCAAAATATCCATTGCCCGCTCGATCAACTCATGCTCGCTTACAAGTATTTCATCCCATCTTTTGGTATCCATTGGCCCCCCTATGTAATACTTAACGAGAATTTATTGTTAACTTTATTTATGCCACCATTACATTTTTATTTTTTTTGGCTCGTATGCCAGATATTCCTGATAGGATTCAATGGAGCAAACAGGATAAAACATCCATGATATCAGCTTGAAATCGGTGGCACACAAAACCCGCCACCAATGTTCATGGAAGCGGGTTTTTTTACAAAAGTTTTGAATTATTAATTTTTAGGAAACACTTTTTCGGGCCTGGTCGTATCGCCAGTTGCATTGGGGAAATCGGTGGCAACGTAAGCCTTTTCATTATGTTCGATCAGGTGATTGGCCTCTTCCATGTAATTAGCAAAGCGAAGCTTACATTCGTAAAAACCATGCCACCAAGCGTAATCAGGGGCCATCATCATTGCACCCATACGAGCACGCCGACCTTCATGATGCCAGAGCTCGTAATATTCCACTTCGAGACGCTCATCGAAAAACTTTGTTTTATCTAGTAGACCTTTATCATAAAGCTCGTCAAGCTTGGCCTTGGCAGGTTTGAAATAAAGCTCGTTATACTCTTCGACAGCCTTGTCAAATCCGTCATAAAAATCATTAATCCAGGCGTCGCCATGGCAGGCGCTACATATATTTTTCATCTTCTGGCGTTCGTCCTGCCAATTGGTTCCAGACGGAAAGGCTTTAAAATCCTGCGGCCGGACAGTCAAGGGTGCCTGGGTTTCCCATGACAAACGCTGGGTTACATCGTGACTAGTGGGTTCCTTACCGGATCCGGACATATGACAGGCAGCGCAGGTGGGTGCCCGGTAATCCACACCGGGCGTCCAGGTGCCGCCGGCGGCATCGAAATTGTACTCGTCCTGATAGGCATGGTAGATGGTGCCGTGCTTGGACTCCTCGTATATTTCGATCTGGGGATGATCGGGGCCCAAATGGCACTGGTCGCAGGCCTCTGGTTTGCGCGCTTCGGCCACTGAGAAACGATGGCGCGTGTGACAGGATGTACAGGATCCCTTGCTGCCATCCAAGTTTAACCGGCCGACCCCGGCGTTGGGCCAGGTAGCCGGATCAATTTTGCCATTGTCATCGATTTTTACGACGGTTCCATGACAATTGAAGCACCCGGTCTTGCGCTCATTGTCGGAGTTCATGCCCTTGTTCAGCCAGGGGTCCAGCTTCCACATGATCTCGATGGTATTGGCATGCTTGGATTTGCTGTACTGGGTCGCTTCGTCAGGGTGACAGCGCGAACAGTCTTTGGGCGTCACGATCGAGGCAATCGACATCTTGTATTTGCCTTCTCCCCAGGGCAAATCAGAGCGGCTATAATACTTTGCATGATCCTGGGCTACGTCTTGATCACCGGGTTGAACCAGGTGGCAATCCAAACAGGTGATATTGGCATTGGCATGCCGGCTTTTGGCCCAATCGGCAAAAACACCCGGCGTCGTGACCTGATGGCAGGCGATACATGCCTGGGCTTCAGGTGGCACACTGCGCTCGATCCGGTACTCCTTGACCTTGGCATAATTGGGTTGGGCTACGACTACCAAGACACTCGCAATCACCAATACGATGCTCATTACCCCTACCAACATGTATACGTTGGGTCTCCTCATTAAGATCACTCCTTTCAACCTACATTAAAGATTTCAGGATAAACAATAAATATGTGAAAAAAGTTTACGCTCCGAGATGTCACAGTTGCCGCAGTCCTTTGGCCTGATACGGTACTTTGCGAACCTGGCGAAACATTACCAAACCTCGTTCCGAGTGCACCAGGTCGTAGTGGCAATCGATGCATTTTTTTTCATAACCCGGCCGGGCATATACCACAGACCGGTGTGCCAGCATCGCCCCCCGACGGGTCGGCATATGCAGCAAATTTCGATGGCATTTTTGGCATTCTTTGTTGTCAAAGGCGGCATAGGCCGCTTCGCGTGCTTTCTCTCGATTATATTCTCCCTCCAAGAAATGGATAGCCACATCTTTAAGGCCGTGGTAGGTCTTGGCAAAGAAAAATTCGAACGTGTCCTGAGGGGCGGGCAGGTGACAGTCCATACAGTCGACCACAACTCCGGTGGCATTGTTGGTATGCGTAGAGGATCGCCATGCCACCACTGCCGGCTTGATCTCGTGGCAAGAGGCGCAAAACTCCGGAGTGGATGTTCGCACCATGGTGTAATAGCTCATACTAAACAACGGGAATGAAATTAGGATACCAACACTGATCAGGATAGCAGCAATCACATATTTTTTCACGAGATGATCCTATGACTGTTTCACATACCCGTTAAAATTTGCTGTCAATACAACGAGATTGTTTACTCTGACTTATAGGAAGAAGTAAAGAAAGATTAGTTCTGACACTACCGAAATCGGGTCTTGTTGTCAAGCGTTTTGCGTCTGCGCCGCAGCAAACAACCTCAAATCAACAATCAATTAACTTATTATACTTATTATTAATATAGGCAATATCAATTTTTGGCGTCGGCTTGTTTACCACTTAAGGTAAGTATTTATCCCTCAGCGCTTCAACCATCTTTTGTACCGTTGCAAAGGCTCGTTCCACGGTTCGTTCCTTGTCTGGATTTATCAAACAACAAGTCGCTGGAGAAAGCATGCCTTGAGAAACAATTTGTTCTATATCTAAACCTTTAGATGTTAAAACTCTCCAAACATCTTCAAGTCGCTGTGTTAATGAGGGAACTTCCTCCAAAGTGAAAGTCTCAAACGACGTAGGCACGATCCCCCAAACAATGACGCCACCACGATCCAAAAAATTTTTAATATGGGTGGCACTGGAAGCGAAAATTTCAGCATTGGTATATATATCCAGGGATAACACATCCAAATCCAGGTTCAGCAGGAACTCCCAGTCCGGATTGCCACAAAGATGAATGCCTCTGGGCCGATCGACCTTAGCGAAAAACTCATCAAGATCATCTTTGGCCTTTAGATCGCTGTACCCGGACATAGCTGAAAAAATAAATTGTAAACCGGGCTCGTCAACGAACATAAAGGCATGCTGGTTTATCTGCTTGAGGCGTGACAGCTGCACATTCAATCGTTTGGCGAAAAAGTCGAACATAAACGATCTGATGGTATCATCAAAAAGAATGGGGCGCTCATCCTGGTCCAGAATGTTGAATCCGAAGCTAATTGGACCTTCCAGCTGCCCCCGTATGGCCGGCCTATCTTTGAGATCAAGTTTGAGGAACCGGTGGTATACCGCTGAGTAGGCCTCGCTGACATCAAAAAAGGCGGGATTTTCAAATTGTAACAAAGCGTTTTCCAACTCCGTGGCAAATTTATCCATGGAAAAGCGCAGAGTACGTTTCTCTAAATCCAGCACGATCCCGGGAAAGTGTTCAGCCGCCTGTACATACATATCTTCGTAGTAACTAAAATTTGGAAGTTGCGGCCAGAAGGGGACATCTAATGTCATAGCCATCTCAAGGGCTCGGACGACATCCGTATGTGGCATCACTGCCATGGCAGTCGTCAAGAGATTTCCGGGAATGAGATTGTTTTTCATAATCCTTTTTGGCTAATTGAGAGGTAGCCTATGGTAAGATAGCTGTCTTTGATCCAACAGCTGTGTTGGGTTAATCAGGTGTCTTTTTAGCCACTCTTTGGGCGCCTTACCTTCCAAAGCTATCGATAGTAACTCTGAAAAATGAAACACAGGGAGCTGATTATCGGATTTGCATCGAATTTCTAGATTCAAATGACACATGGCACAGGCAGTGACAATACATTCAGAACCAGCCTGGATGGCTCCATGCATTATTCGATTGACCAATTTGCTTGCTATTTTAGGACGGCTCACCGATAAAAAAGTACCACAGCATCTATTAGAAAAAGCCCATCGAATTGGCTCAGCACCCAAGGAGGCCATTATCTTTTCGATTAATCCGTAATGGCTTTTCTCCTTGTTCATGCTCGGCGGCCTTTCGAGCATACAGCCATAATAAGGTGCGACTTTCAATCCATTGAGACGATTGGTAAGATGATTAAAAAGGCCCGAATCGCCCATGTCCGCCAACAGTTCAAAAAAATGGATTAATCGGAGATTCGGTTCATACTCTTTTTCAAAATGATCTTCAAATACATGTTGTTTTTCTTTCGATTCATTTAACTCCATTCTGGCATGTTTTAATCGCAAAAAACAACCAGGACAAGCAATCAACATCGACTTGTCTTTTGGAGCTAAAAACAGGTTTCGGGCAGCAAGGCCTAATGCTAGTTTGGAATTAATGCTATGGGTTGATGAGGATCCGCAGCAATTCCAATCCGGAACCTCGGTAAGTTTTATTCCAAAATGGTGCAGAAAAGAATTCAAAGAGGCATTGTTTTCCTTGGCCGTGGTTGCCAACGAACAACCAGGAAAGTAGCTCATCTCTTTTTCAAGTTCTCGTGTCATTTAATACCTGCCATTTTAAAAAGGGATTGAACCCCGTTCTTGTCTTTGACCTTTGACGGGAGCAGATCCAGTTTTCGTTTAGAGAGCATTTTTAATCCCAGGTCAATGTCCGAAAATAAATCCTTTTCAGACAGTTTGTATCGCATCATGATTTCAAGCTTATGCGTACGGCCATGACGACCGATGGAGTCAACAACCGCATTGTGAAAAGAAAGAATACCTGGTTCGGCAATTTCAATTTTTTCATCGATGGCAATCTGCCGAAGCACGTCCATGATGGCCGCAATATCAACACCATTTGGGCAGCCCATGGAGCAAGTATTGCATCCCACACACAGCCAAATTGTGGAAGTTGACAAAGCGCTCTCTTTTAAACCGAGTTGTATCATTCTGATAATCGCGTTAGGCAAGTAATCCATATCTTCTGCAAAAGGGCAACCACTACCACAGGCATTGCAGTGCCAACACTTGCTAAGATCTGTTTGTTTCAGTTTCTGGACCTGGTCTATGAAATCGGAGTTTATTTGTTCATTGCCAACTTTTATCATAAGATACCTTAATTGACCTTATTATGATTCAATCTGATCTATAGATAGCACCGCTTAGCTTTCTCGATGATGTAGTTCAAATTACCACATGTCACATGCCTTCAAATTGACATAAATCAAAAAGAAGCCGAACACGACGTCTGTTCAGCTTCTTAGAAAAATATGCCTGCATATCTATTCGACTGCCACTATGCCCCTACGTCTGCACAGACATCAGTTAATTTGAATGAATCGCTTTCGGATAAAATAGAAAGGAAACTGGATTCGTATGATGCCTATTGTTTTATTTGAGCAATAACGAGTGTTATATTATCATCACCACCGGCTTCCAGTGCCGCTTTAACAAGTGATTTTGCTTTGTCCTCCAGACTTGTCTCCTGGGTGAGTATTGAATTCATAGTTGTGTCGGCAATGCCTCCATGTAAGCCATCGGAAGATAGTATTAAAATATCTCCCCAAAGCAGATTGAAAAATCCGGTCTCAGGTTCGGCATAACCACATCCGATATACTGATCCATTACCTCCCTAGAGTAATGCGTCGGCAATTGTTCTTCCGTTATTTCGCCTTCCTTGAACAGAAATCGTGCCAGTGTCTGGTCAATATTTACCTGGGATAACGTATTATTTCTATATAAATAAAGCCGGCTGTCGCCGACATGCACCCAATGGGCGGTTTGGTTTTGCAATAGAACACAAATCAAAGTACTCCCCATTCCCGCCAAGGACATGTCTTCTTGGCTCTTGCTAAACACCGTTTGGTCTAAATCGCTTGCCAGTTTTTCGAGTATGGGTTGAATATAATTCCCCGGCACGCTGTTCAACCCGGCGAGTTTTTGTATGATGATGTCAGAAGCGATTTCCCCTGCTGATCCATCTCCCAGTCCATCGGCAACTGATACCAGGATGGATTTGTCCGCTAGCTCCCTTATGAGATATCGATCCGCATTAGACTTTCTGACCAATCCGATATGCGTGATCCCCAAAAACACATACTCGTCTGTTGTCAATTCTGATTTCTGATCTTCCATATGTTCATTTTTTAACAAAACAATGTCCCGTTATATTTCAAGGCTGGTGTTGATCAATGCTCGCACAATACCTTTAAGCATTTAAAATACCTGCTTTAGTTTGCATTATCATCCTGATATTCTTTTAAGTGTACGTCCACTCCCAGTGTCAGGACTTTTGTTTCGAATTCATTAATCAATCGATTTAATGCTGCTTGATTTTCATTCTTATAGGTTAAATGCAACGACACATATTTATGTTCATCTGTCTTTTTTTTGCTCTTCGACCCCCAGTCATCCCTAGCCAACGATAATAGAACCGCCCTGGCCTGATCCGCACTCTGGTAGCGCTCTTGCGGGTCACAGCGTCCGGCCGTCAAAATGAATTCTCGCATCATGTCTGGAAGATTTGAGATCTTTTTACCTGGATCAGGTATGTTTTTTGTTAAATGCATATCGGACAATGCCATGGCACTGTCTTCTGGAAATGGCCGTCCACCGGTCACCATTTCATATGCCATAATACCTAATGCGTATATGTCGGTCCGTGTATCTACAGGCGTGCCCTCAATTTGCTCTGGAGCCATGTAGTAGAGCGTACCGGCATTTGAAAAATCCTCGGTCCCGGGCACGCATGCCAATCCAAAATCAAGGATTTTGGCATTGTCACCAGGTTGGACAATTATATTGGATGGGTTAATGTCGCGGTGGATGATACCATGGTTGTGGGCATAGGCCAATGCCGAACAAATTTGAATCAAAAAATGGGCAGCTAGATCCGGAGGAATCCTTCTCAAGTGTGAGATCATATCTTTAAGTGAGTCACCTCTTAAATACTCCATAATGATAAACAACGTTCGGTAGCGTTCCTCAAAATCATAGACCTTTACAATATGTTCGTGTGAAAGCGAAGCAATCGTTCTGGCCTCGTTGTAAAAACTGTCGAGAAAATCCTCATACAACGTCATGTTGTGCCGCATCATCTTAATGACCACCGGCATATTAAGACTTTGGTGAACGCCCTTGTAAACAATACTGAATGCGCCCCGGCCAATGATATCGGTCGCCACATATTTGCCGATGGTTCGGTAGGCCGTAGGCCTGCGGCTATCCAGCCTATCAGCAACCAACTCGGTGATAAATTCCAACAGAGCCGGATCTATTTCAGCCATTTTTTCGAATTGATCCTTGGTCATGACCCAGAGATCCAAGTCTGTTTCCGCTTCAACATGTGCGCGCCTGGGCTCACCCGTCAGAATCCCAAGCCCGCCAACAATATCACCCTCGCCATAATGGTTGACCGGGTGCAGTTCACCATCTTTCTCGACGATAACCAAACACGAACCGCGCTGGATAATATAGGCCGTGTCCTCCACTTTACCCTGCACAACGAAGCGCTCACCTGCTTTGACATGCCGATATGTCATTTTATCAAAAAAAGGGCTGCGGTTTTCCTGGTTTAGAAACTGCAAAAACTTGGTCCGGCGGTTGCTCAATCCTTCTTCGTCCTGAACCATCTGATAGAAGTCGCAGTTCAAACAGGAAACACGCTTATCGGCGAAGGATCCCTGAACGCAGCCCCCACAAAGCGTTCCCGCAACAGCCCAACAGATTCTGCCCGCACATTTGCCTGAATTGATTCCGTCATAAGACAGGTCGGCGGCAGCCGGGCACACACCATACTCAGCAATGTTCGACCCGTTCGGTTCCCGGCCGCACATCATGACTTCCCAGCAATTTAGCCTTTTCTTTTGAACGGGTTTGTTTTTAGATTCCTTTTCCATTTACGCTCTCATTTATCAGGGAACCACTGCCCTGCCAACTGTCGAGCAATGCTCCGAAATAAAAATGGGGTGGACTCTATTCAGCCTGAAGTCTTTGAACTCAAATATGAAAGGATTTTATCCATCTGTGTATGAATACCTTTGAAATGATGCGACCCGGCAGCTAGAATTTGCTCCTCGGTCTGTACATAGCGCGAGGAAACCAATTCGTTACGACAGTTGGATACAAGACCTTTAACCGATTCCGGTGTGATTTCGAGGTGAAATTGTAACCCGATGATTGATCTGCCAATCTGGAATGCCTGGTTCTTACACCCCTGACTGCCAGCCAGGAGGGTTGCACCAGGGGGTAGATCAAAGGTTTCGCCATGCCAATGAAATACATCCATCGACAGTGGTAAACTGAAGGTTGAGCCATCCGATGGTGACATCGCTTCAATGGGGAACCACCCGATCTCTTTTACAGGATTTTGATATACATTAGCACCCATTGCGCTTGCAATTAGCTGAGCCCCCAAACATATGCCCATAACCGGCTTCTCTTTTTTTATAGCGTTTCGAATGAATTGTTTTTCCTGGGTAAGCCATGGAAAAAGATCTTCATCGTTGGCGCTCATGGGGCCACCCATAACAATCAGAAAGTCGACCTCATCAATATTCGGCAATTTCGCTGAGTTGAAAAACTTTGTGCTGGATATTGCATGCCCATTCATTCTGAGCCAGGGTTCAATGCTGCCTAAGCCTTCAAAGGGAACATGTTGCAAGAAGTGAGCGTTCATTTTTTTACCTTCTGAATCCAGGACAGTTAGCATGAGCATATTATGAAACATTCAGGTTAAGCGCTTGCCAGCTCCCTTCTGTCCGCCATATCCACCAGCGTGCGTTCACGGGCCTTGTCGATGCCAAGCGCCGACCGCCTTTCATCGATGTGCTTGATCATCAACTGGGCCATTTCATGGGGGTCCATGGTGAAACCCCACTTGCCCAGTCCCTGGGACTGCAACCCGTCAAACATGAGACGGTGGAATTTGGTTCCTTCGATGATGGGATAGGTCACTCCGAAAACCGTGTACACACCGGATGCAACAAAATACTGGCCGATGGCAATCGCCTTTTCACTGTACCACTCCGGTGCCGCACCGGCCACCGGCAGGTCGGCAATGCTGTCACCGAGTCCGCCGGTTTTCACCATTTCTGCGCAGGCGATCAGGATTCGGGTATTGTCGACACAGGCGCCCAAGCCCAGAACCGGCGGCATACCCACGGTTTCACAAACTTCCCGGAGCCCGGGCCCGGCATAAAAGGCAGCCTCCGGTGTACATAATCCGGCTTTTGCCAATGTGATCTGGGAACAGCCGGTCTGAACCACCAGAATGTCGTGCTTGATCAGCTCCTTTACCAGTTCAACGTGGACCCAATCCTGTTTCATACGCGGATTCACACACCCGACGACGCCAGCCACCCCGCGGATACGGCCGTTGATGATGTTGTCATTCAATGGCGTATAGGAAGCACGGAACGATCCACCCAGCATATAGTTGATGTACTCATGCGAGAACCCATGCACTCCCACAGACTTGTTCCGGGGAATTTCAATTTGAAGGTCGCGATTTTTAAACCGTTCGATGGCCCTATTTACGATGGCATGTGTACATGTTTGAGGATCGTGCTCATCAAATTCGATATGTTCGGCACCTTCAATCCTGCAGCTTGGATTGGTAGTGAAAATCTTCGTCCCATAGCATTCGCCCACCTTCACCAAGCTCTGCTGGATACACTGAACATCCACACCCATGGCATCCACGGCACCGGTCACCAGAACAGCCTCGGTGGACATGAAATTGCCGGCATGCGGGATGCCGTGGCGCGACAGCATCTCAAGCCCTGAGCAGCACATACCCACCAGGTTGAGGCCGTTGGCACCGGCATCCCTGGCCGCCTCGATAAGACCGTGATCCTGGACGGCCGCAACCATGGACTCCAGGAGATAGGGCTCATGACCATGAATAATAATGTTGACTTCATCCTCCTTGAGGCAGCCCATATCGACTTCCCCCTGGACAGGTACCGGTGTATTGAATAGAATGTCTGAAATCTCAGTCGCCACCATGGAGCCGCCCCAACCATCGACCAAGGCGGTGCGACTGATCTGTTTGGTGAGATTTTCAAAGTCCTGGTCCATACCGGCATGGGTCCGCTGCAAAAGTTCCATGACCTCCAACATCGCTCCACGCGGAACAATGTCCAGCTTTCTCCATGCTTCCAGCGTTTTTCGGGGGACCCTTTTGACAAAGGGGATCTCGCCTTCAGTTAGGTGGAACACCTTTTCCATTTCAACACAAAGATCGGCGGCAATGGCATGGATGTCGCGTCCCTCGGTTTCGATTTCCAACGATTCGGCAACCTCGAGCAGCTTGTTGGTATCCTTGATGGCATAATCCTTGATCCTGCCCTCCACAACACCCCTGAACAGGTTGAGCATATTCCTCCCGTGGCTGGAATGGGCGGCCGTACCGGTTGCGACCATGCGGGCAAAATTACGCGATTGAATCGTGTCAATGGTGGCTCCGCAAACTCCCACCTTGGCATATGGATCCTTTGCGTTTATCCGGCAGGGCCCCATGGCGCAGTGCTTGCAGCAAGCCGATTTTGCACCAATGGGGCACGGTTTCATGTTGGTTGCCCTGTCAAAAGCCGTCTGCACCCCGTCCCTTTGGGCTTTGCGCAGCATTTGGCCCGTCGATTTACACGTGGTCCAATCGGCAACGTCCCTAACCTTATCGGGTTTTGCGTCTATGTTTTTTTCTGCATTCATTGGATGTCCTCCGCATTGATTTTTAATATAAATTTGGGTAACACGATGTTAATTCCAATCCAGTAGTCTGCTTTCGCCTTCGAGTTTGCGAATCTCCGTGAGATCCTGGCTGACCTCGAGGGTGCCCCTGTAGTAGCCTGTGTCGTCCCGCACGGCAAAATAGCGGATGTATATAAATCTGCCTCCCAATTGTATCCAGAAGGCAGCCGTATCCTCGTCGCCGGATTTGAAAGCATCCAGTATTTTGTTGACGATGTGCACGCTCTTGGGCGGATGACAGTTGCGAACCTCCCGGCCGATTACAGCCGGGCTTCTGGGGAAGATTCTTGCGGGTCCTTCTGAATAAAAGGCCACCCTGTCATTTGCATCCACGAATGTCAGATCGACAGGCAGGTGCGTCAGCATCAGATTGACCTGGTCAAGGGTCATGCGCCCGGTTTTCAATCCCAACAAACCGTCTGCATCTTTTCCCATCACAGGAGAAGATGCGAAGGCTGTTTCACCCACTTTGCCGACTTTTTGCGGCCATCCGACATCCGGAACCACCCAGGCAAAACCGATGTCGGCTTCGCCTGACTTAACCTTGATCCATTCCTCTTCGGAAAGCATGTCGAGGCTGGTTGGAAATAATATATGTTCTTCCTTATAAATCATGTCGCGGATGGCCTGGATGGCTGACTTGAGAGAAACTACCACCTGTTCGGGTCGGCTTTCCGTAAACGCTTCCTTGGCTCTCTTCAATTCTGCGCGGATATCGTCATGAATCGACCACATCACCTGAGACGGCCCCATGAAATGATGGGCCTCGAGCATCGGGAACAATTGATTTTCCTTGCGCAGATAGTGGATGTTGATTTCACCTAAACGTTCCATCAGTGAATCCAAGGTATGCCTGTGCTCGGCAAAGTCTTCCTGGTTTACAGGATGGCCTAGCAAGCCGATGGTTATACTGAGCTGGCTCATGATATCTTCAACCGCCCGATTCTCCTTCATAAACGTATGGATCGGGTGTCCCGGTGGCGGATCCAGGCGATCTTGTTCTTCAAAAGCGTCTTTGAAGATTTCCACATGAACGTCGCACAGACGTTTTATCTCCTCTGCAGGCATACCTTCCCGGATGAGCGCCTGTTCCATCTTGGCCACTTCCGGGGCGCTCACCCCCTGGATGACGCTTTTGAACCTTTCCTTCAACACATCGGGGGATTGCCCGTTGTGAAGATCCCTGATAATCTCCTTCAGCTTTTCCTGGCGATCCCCTGATGTTGGCGATGCTGCTGCGCCCCCATCTGCTTTTTCAGGAACCGGCTTATCCTCGCCGGCATGCTTTTGGATTTCGGTAGCTATTTTTGACAATAGTACATCAACCTCAATACCGCCTATCATGGCCGCATTGCCTATGGTGGCCACCTTGCCAACTGTTTTTCGCATTACGGGATTCTTCAGTGCCTTGAACTTCTCGGAAACCTGTGGCAGAAAATCCTGCAGGAAGGGATATTGCGCCAGCAGCTTGTCAATGTTTGTGTCCGGCGTGAGATTCATCGGATTACCTCCTATAGAATGTTAGTCGGCCTTGGTGCTATTGCCCGTGAATCAACAGGAGTTCGAAATCCGGACTGGGCATGGTTTTATTTCAATAAAGACGTTATTTTTTATAAATCGCCTGCACTGGCATAGACATGACTTAAGTCAATAAAATATATTTTGCTTACCACATTGTATTACCTGCCGCCATTTATGATATTCTCTATGTTTGAAATATACGTACTACAAGCCATAAAAAAGCAGGGCCGAATTTGACCCTGCTCATGCTCTAAGAAAAGATATTAAGATTACTTTATGAAGAATTTTTTTCTGCCAGCACCGGCTACTCCAATTAGGCCGGTACCAAGAAGGAGCATTGTTGCCGGTTCGGGGACGGGTGCTGTAGGCGGCGCTGTGTCGGAAAAACTGCCTGCCTCGATAAATACGGCAGAGTCCAATCGATTATCGCCGGTGTCTGCGATAGCCAATGTAATATTATGTGCTCCGGGGCTGAGGCCCAAAGCACTTGCGATAAATATATCCGTAAAACCATCGTATGCGATATCAAAAGAAGGGCCGCCGTCATCCAAGTCATTATTGTTATAAAATTCAGGATTAGAGGCATCTACGCCAAAGGGATTTCCGCCGTTAACAGTATCTATTGATACGAAATCTGATGTACCTGGAATCAGGGCAATGTTAACGCCATCAAGAAAGAACCCAAAAACATCATTGACACCAGTATCTACAAATTCATTATATTCTTCGGATGCAAATACGTACCTGAAGAACAAGTCTCCGCCGGTCGTAACAAAATCAAACGATAGCACTGCCGCATCGAAAGTGGGATTCGATACCAGAGCATCAAGGTTTGAGTTTCCTGGCGTATTGTTAACAGCGGTATGCTCATCGGAAACATTTGGTCCGGGCGCAAGAGATGCATCGCCACTTGTTAAAATGATTCCTGACTCAATTCCGATACCAGAACTTATCCCATCCGAGAATGTTCCCGCAGCGCCATTTGCACCGATAAATGTTGCAGAAGTAGGAACAACAGAAATGCCAGGACCTAATATTGTTGATGTGAGCGTAGATGGATCAGTGCTAGTTGTGACGATTAACGCCCAACTATTTGTCGAAATGAGTGCAAAGAACAAGACTGGAAAAAAAGCAGATTTCCACTTCATGGCAAGCCTCCTGTTGTTCGGGGAAGTTGTTAATAGAGAAGATGACACATAGTAGTATGCAAATTATGCACCAAAAAATATAGGATTATCTTAATTTCAATACGTTAAACATATCGATGAGTTAGACGGCTGGTGACAATATGAAATTGTATATATTGTGTAAAATGTTACACAAAACATGAGGAATTTATACCACATTGTGATATTTATGAATTAATTGAAGAAACGATTGAGGTCTGCCCTGTGGAATGCATTTATTGGGAGCATTAAGCCGTGTTCTGCTTATTGCGTTCACTGATGAATTCGGCTTAGGGTTCCAACGCCTCTGGCTTTGTAATTCCAAGCAGCTTTTTAAGCTGGGCATTTTGATGGGCCGGTCAAACCCCTTCCGCAATCGCAGCCACTCTTTCATTTCTTGCTTCTTCAAAGCATTACATCACATCTGTCGTACCGATATCCTTCCTGTTTAATGAATTATGATGATGGCAGTCCAACTGAAAAATTGACTTATATCAATGCCGCGGGTGGTTACATTGTGGTAAGAAAATGATTATATGAAACATGAACTCAGTGATGCCGAGCTGGATGTTGAAAAGCGGAATCATGAACGCCCAAACTCCTCCTGAGTTGAACCAGGGTGTCAAACAGGTTCTTTTCGATTTTTATTGGACACGCCTCGTTGACGATCTGGGATTTTCGCGTGATTTGATGGCGGATCAACAATTTTAATAAGGAGACTTCTCATGCAAAATGGCTATAGATTTGAAACCTTGTGTCTGCATGCCGGTCAAGCACCCGACCCGACAACCAACGCCCGTGCCGTGCCCGTTCACCGAACATCTTCCTATGTTTTCAACAGCACCGAGCATGCCGCCAATTTGTTTTCTTTGAAAGAAATGGGCAACATCTATACCCGGATTATGAATCCGACCCAGGACCAGTTGGAAAACGCCGTGGCCGCCCTTGAAGGCGGGGCTGCGGCTTTGGCGCTGTCATCGGGGACATCGGCAATTTTTTACACGATCATCAATATCTGTTCATCGGGTGACGAGATTGTTTCAGCCAACAACCTTTATGGCGGGACTTACACCATGTTCGATAGTATCCTGCCCCAATTCGGTATTCAAACACGCTTTGTCGACCCCCACGATCCTCAAAATTTCAGCGCCGCCATTAACGAGCATACACGTGCTGTATTCATCGAGACCATCGGTAACCCGGTTTTGGAATTCACTGATATCGAAGCGGTGGCAGCAATCGCCAAACAAAATGACCTACCGCTGATCGTCGATGCAACCTTTACGACGCCATACCTTTTAACAAGCATTCAACACGGCGCCGACATCGTCGTCAATTCGCTCACAAAGTGGATAGGCGGCCATGGAACCGGTATCGGCGGCGTGGTTGTCGATGCCGGCAAATTCAATTGGGGCAATCCGAAATTTCGTTTGTACAATGAACCCGATGCCAGCTACCACGATATTCGCTTCGCCCACGACCTCGGCGAGTTCAACCCGATCGCATTTATCATGCGGATGCGCCTGGTGCCGCTTCGCAATCTGGGGGCCTGCATCTCACCCGACAATGCCTGGTTGTTCCTACAGGGATTGGAAACCTTGCCTTTGCGAATGGAACGGCATTCGGAAAATGCCTTGAAGGTCGCCCGGTTCTTGAAGGAAAACGCTTGCGTGAGCTGGGTCCGCTATCCGGGTTTGCAAAAAGATCCTACGCATGCCACGGCAAAAAAATACCTACAAAAGGGATTTGGTGGCATGGTGGTCTTTGGCATCAAGGGTGGCTTTGAGGCGGGGCAAAATTTTGTCGATAATTTGAAACTTTTTTCACACCTGGCCAATGTCGGTGATGCCAAAAGCCTTGTGCTGCACCCCTCCAGTACGTCCCACTCTCAGTTGTCACTCGAAGACCAAAAGGCAAGCGGCTTGACGCCGGATCTTATCCGTCTCTCAATCGGAATCGAACACATTGACGATATTATCATGGACCTCGAACAGGCTTTTCAGAAAGTGTCATGAGCGAGTACATCCAAAATGACGAACATGGTATTTCCGTTGGTATCGTTGAGAAGCGATTTCATACCATTGCCGAACCGCCTGACGAGATGTTGCTGGAGAGCGGGGCCAGGCTCGGCCCCATCACGATAGCCTACGAAACCTATGGCCGGCTTAACGCCGACAAGTGTAATGCGGTTCTGATATTGCATGCCCTGTCCGGAGATTCCCACGTAGCGGGATACTACCGCAAAGACGATGTCAAGCCCGGATGGTGGGACAGCATGGTGGGCCCGGGCAAAGGCATAGACACGGATAAATATTTTGTGATCTGCTCCAATATCATCGGAAGCTGCATGGGATCAACCGGTCCCTGCACCATAAATCCTGAAACGGTACTACCGTATGGGCTGAATTTCCCAATGGTGACCATTGGGGACATGGTCGCTGTTCAAAAAGTTCTGATCAATTCGTTGGGAATCGATAAACTCCTGGCAGTCGTGGGTGGATCTGTGGGCGGCATGCAAGTGTTGGAATGGTGTGTTCGCTACCCGGAGATGGTAACCTCCGCAATAACCCTGGCCACGACCGCCAGGCACTCTGCGCTGGCAATTGCCTTCAACGAGATTGCCCGCCAGGCGATCATGGCCGACCCCAACTGGAACAACGGTGAATATTATTTTGGAGATCGGCCTGAAACCGGTTTGGCAGTGGCCCGCATGATTGGCCATGTCACCTATCTCTCGGATGAATCCATGCGGCTCAAGTTTGGCCGGCAATTGCAGAACAGAAATAAATTTTCATTCAGCTTTGATCCTGATTTCCGGGTAGAGAGTTACCTCCGTTACCAGGGCAAGCGCTTTGTCGATCGGTTCGATGCCAATGCATTTTTGTATATTACCAAAGCAGCCGACTACTTTGACCTGGCAGAACAGCACGGTGACGGCTCCCTGGTTAAGGCGCTTTCCAAATCAAAGGCGCGCTTTTTGGTGGTTTCATTTACCTCTGACTGGCTCTATCCAACTTATCAATCACGTGAAATGGTAAAAGCCATAAAGAAAAATGGTATGGACGTAAGCTTTTGCGAAATTGAAGCGGAATGGGGCCATGATGCCTTTTTGATACCCAATCCGAGGCTATCGAATATTATCGGGGGGTTTTTGAGTCGTGCAATCAATGACACTGCCGGGTAGGGAAATGCGTTTCGATTTAAAATTGATCGCTTCCTGGATTAAGCCGGGAACCAAGGTGCTTGATCTTGGCTGTGGTGAAGGGAGTCTGCTGGAATACCTGATTCAGACCAAACAAGTCGTCGGCTCGGGAATCGAACAAAACGAAAGCAGAGTCGCAAGGTGTATTGAAAAGGGCTTAACGGTTCTGCAAGGCGATATCAATGCAGAGGTTGAAGACTACTCACCAAGTAGTTTCGATTACGTCATCTTGAGTCAGACGCTGCAGCAGGTATACGCTCCCGACCACCTGATCCGGTCTATGCTGCGGGTTGGCAAAAAGGGTATTGTCAGCTTCCCGAATTTCAGTCACTGGCGAGTGAGGCTACAGCTTTTAACAACGGGTTATGCCCCCGTTACCAGGCAGCTTCCTTACCAATGGTATGACACGCCCAATATACGCGTTATTACGCTTAAGGATTTTAGAAAGTTTGCCAGAGAGATCGGATGCCGTGTATTAAAGGAAGCCGCCATCGATACCCCGGCACGCCACAAGATTGGAACCATCATCCGGGCTATGCCCAATCTCCGGGCTACTTATGGTATTTTCATGATAGGTAGCTAACTCACGAAACGCTTTGCTTTTAATCCTTATTCAAAGGCGTTCTATGGATCTCCGCAACCTACAAATCGTTTGAAGTATTTGGGCGACCAGAAATTGAATCCCATTGTTTGAAAATTCATCCGACCCCTCAATTGGAAATTTAATCCCTTTATAGGCCGCTTCGAACTGATGCAGAAAATCCCTAATAAAATATTGGGTCCGCCTGGTTTCGTGGGGATAATCCGTTCTGATGCGGTAAAAAAGGTTTCTCAGCTTTAGCAGCACGGGTTTATAATCAATTACCTGCCCTGCTTTACCACAGATCAATAGGGGGCCCGCCCAAAAGTATCGTCCCGTTGAGACGATTCCGAGACAGCCATGGCGCAGGGCGATATGCATACACGGCATGTCGTCAGGGTTATGCTCATTTTTTTGGAAGGCATTTCCGTTCGGGAAAACGCTTTGAATGCCGGATGCCATCCGGCCGGTCGCCTCTGAAATCTTCGCTTTCACCGCTGGCGCTGGCCCCAAAGCGTCCGAATGACACATCCAGCCCAGGTAGTGCTCGAATATGCGATTGTCCTCGAAACCGGTTGGCGGATCTTTAAGCGTATGCCAGAACATGGCCTCATAGCCATGGATCACTAAATCGATAACGTTTTCAATCGGTAGATCATCGTCTGCAAATTTAATGGCGTAATTGGCCATAAACTCGATCGTTATACGGATCCACTTGTCTATGCACAGCTCATGGGTGGACCGCATCAGCATGTCTAAATACAGGGGCAGGTAGCGGCAGTGTTCCTTTTCCAAAAACCTGAAAGCTCTGGGAAGGATAATCCATGGAGTAGAAACGTCTTCCAACAGGTCAAAAAGGTTTCGCGGGTGCATGTGCAGGTCGACCATTTCGAAAAATGCCGGAGAAGACGACCGTGAAGGCAGGAAGTACATATCGTATGTTTTTTGGGCCCGGTGTAATAAGCCCTGCTCAACTTCGGCAACATCTGACCTGGCTTTGGGATCGATATGCTGGATCTTGTTGCTTGTCCTCCCAAATTTCTCCCAGGCCGGCATGGCGATTTGGATCAAAGCCCTTGCAAAGGATGCATCCATGCCGATCTGCGTCAGTACAGGTAACACGGTAGTGTCGATCGCCAGTTTCAGCCCAATAGGCATTTTAGGCAATTCTAGTGCCTCGCGACAGTACCGGGCAGATTGCCAGGCACGATATTCGTTACGCGCCAGTATGCTTTTGCAGTTGTCACTGGCTGCAGTGGCAATATTCATGATGACCACCTCTATTGTTGTGGCCTTTTATTTATAAAAATAAATCCGTGCTGATGTAGCGTTCACCCGTGCTTGGTAAAATAACGACAATTCTTTTACCCCTTGACTCCTTGCGTTTGGCAATTTCAAGAGCCGCATATACTGCGGCTCCGGATGAAATACCGCAAAGAATACCTTCCGTTTTTGCGACTTGCCTTGCAGTCACAAATGCCTTTTCATCATCTACAGTGAAAATTTCATCAATTACACTTTGATCAAGAACATTCGGAATAAACCCTGCGCCGATTCCCTGTATTTTATGGGGTCCTTTTTTTCCTCCTGATAAAACCGGTGATGCAGACGGTTCTACGGCAACTACTTTGAAATCAGGGTTGCGCTCTTTTATCACTTGCCCGACTCCGGTAATCGTGCCGCCGGTTCCCACACCTGAAATCAAGATGTCCACCTTTCCCTTGGTATCTGCCCATATTTCTTCAGCGGTGGTTTCACGATGAATTTGGGGGTTCGCCGGATTATCAAATTGATTGGGCATAAATGAATTTTCCGCCTGGTTGAAGATCTCCATGGCCTTGTCGATAGCCCCGGGCATTCCTGCCTTACCCGGTGTTAAAACGATTTCAGCTCCCAAATGACTTAACAGTTTTCGGCGCTCCATACTCATCGTTTCCGGCATGGTCAAGCAGAGCCGGTATCCTTTGGCAGCACAAACAAAAGCCAATGCAATACCCGTATTCCCACTGGTTGGCTCCACAATAAGTGTGTCTGGATTAAGCCTACCTGTCTCTGCAGCGTTGTCGATCATGGCTGCTCCGATTCGATCCTTCACACTGCCGAGTGGATTCATGAATTCCAGTTTTGCCAGCAATTCACTATCTAAGTCAGCTTTAATATTGTTCAGGCAAACAAGCGGTGTTCTTCCGATGGTTTTTTTAATGTTGTCATAAATAGGCATAATTTCCCCCTAGGTCTTGACCCAATGGAGATCCCATTGAGGTATCGCAAACATGACTTTGATGCCTTGCGGTATCGATTCGGGATGCATACCTATATTTTAGTTTTGCGGGGAAGTCCCTTCTGCCGTAGAAACCAAAGGAGGGGCAGCATGGGAGATTGCCTCCTACGCCTCCATACTGCCACCTCATTAGTAGCTCAATTAGCTAGTGCGTTACAGCTCGACTCCCAGGCGTTCCCAAACCGATTCACCATCCTCGATCTTAGCTGCTTTCAAATGCGGATAGGTGGTTATCAGAAAATAAGCCAGTGGCAGCACGCCTAAAGCAATGATAATCATGTCCGGAAGAGCGCGTAAGGTTCCAAGGAAGACCACCGGCCCGCTTTCGAAAAATTCCGCGCTTCTGGCAGCCCATAGACCATCTTTAAAAGAAATCCAAGCCTGCATAAGGCCTACGGGCAGCAAGGTGATAAAGGCCATCAGAAACAGCCCCCCATTGAGACCCCAGAAAGAAAGCTTCAAAATACCGTCTTTCCAATAGGCCTTGTCGACCAGTCCCCGCCATGAAAACAGCAGTAAGGCCACCGAAAGCATGCCGTAGGTGCCGAACATGGCCGTGTGGCCATGGTGCATGGTCAGATAGGTGCCGTGCTCGTAAAAATTGATTATCGGCAAGTTGATCAGGAAGCCAAAGATTCCGGCACCTAAGAAATTCCAGAAAGAGGCTGCCACCAGAAAATACATGGGCCATTTGTAGCTAAATTCCCGTCCCTGCTTACGGATATCACGGTACTCCATTAATCCGCGAACCACCAGGGTCAAGAGCGGAACAGGTTCCATGGAGGAGAATATCGCACCCCATCCAACCCAGAAAGCGGCTCCTCCATACCAGTAATAATGATGGGCGGTGCCGATGATACCACTTATAAAGGTGATAGCGGCCGTGAAATAGGCAACCCGCAATGCCGCTTTGGCCGTAGCCAACCCCATGGCAACCATCAAGAGGGCGATGACCGCGATCCCGAAGAATTCGAAGATGCTCTCTACCCACAGATGGACCACAAACCAGCGCCAGTAATCGGCCATGGTCAGATGGGAGCCCCGGCCGTAAAAAAGACCGAAACCGAAAAAAGCCACTACCAAAACCGCACTGAATACGTAAAACCAGATTAAAGCGCTGAATTCATCTTTGTGTTCCTTCAAATGATTGCCGACGGCACGGTAGACCACCAGGAGCCAAAAAATCAGCCCGCCAAACAAAAGGATTTGCCACAGGCGGCCCAATTCAAGAAATTCCCATCCCTGATGGCCGAGCCAAAACCACAGATCGCCCAGCATCCCCTTGATTCCTAAAAACTCACCGGTAAGGCTTCCAACGGCCACAAGCAAAACGGCCGAGAAAAGCACCTGAACCAGAAGACCCTGTTTGACAGGTTCTTTCCCTCCGATTATGGGGGCCAGGTAAATAGCCGATGCCAGCCAGGTGGTGGCAATCCAAAATACCATCAGTTGCAGATGCCAGGTTTTGGCCAAATTGTAAGGGATGATCTCGGCCACGAAATCAAAATAAAATCTGCCCGGATGAATGGTATAATGGGCCAGTAAACCCCCAAAAGACGTTTGAACCAGGAACAGCAAAATGACAACCACAAAAAATTTAGCTGCTGCGAGCTGGCTGCGTGTAAGGGGCATTTCGATTAATTTTTCGGCCAGGGCTACCCCCTTGGCTTGTCCATACCAAAAGCCGTACCGATGAATCCACCAAACAAAAAGGCCCAAAACCAAAAGCAGGGCCAAGACCCCGGCAATGGAATAGAAAAAAGCATCCGTGCTGGGCACATTGCCGACTCTAACATCCGGTGGCCAGTTGTTGGTGTAGGAGTAGTCCTCTCCCGGACGAAGGGTTGAGGCAACCCAGGCCGTCCAAAAGAAAAAACGCGATATTTCAAGCCGCTGGGTTTCTTCCTTGATGGTATTGGGTAAAAAACCAAAGCGTTGAAAACCCTCGGTGAAAATTTTGTCCCAGTGCGCTTTTACACGGTTAAGACCTTCAACCTGTGATGCAGTTAAGGTGAGGGTATCGTTGGCACTGTCATAGCGATTCGTCTTGATTTCATGAGTAATTTTAACGTCAATCAGTCCTTTTTGAAGATCATCAAGGGCTTCATAGGATTTACCATAATCCTGACTGGCGTAGTAATCACCGATAACGTCCGCAATGAGTTTCAGGCTTGCGGCAGAAAATTCCGGACCGCGCTGAGACCCGTGTCCCCAGACAGCTCCTTGGTCCATCAGACCGTAGCGTTGATATACATTCTGACCCGCGATAATGTTTGCTTTTTCGAAGAGCAGGTTGCCGTCGGGATCAACCACTTTTCCCGGATATGGTGGGAGATCCTTTTTCATCGCAACGCCGCCACCAAGCAGAACAACCATGGCTACTACGAAACAGAGAATAGCAGCCCACTTGAGAGAATTAAGAGACATAATCGACCTCCTTTCGCTTGTTCAATATGATTTCTTCATCTTTTTATCTACTTTTATTGCCAAATTAGATCTTTTTTATCAAAAGACCACTTTCATTTTTAATAGATCTGGTCGATGGTGGTTTCGTTTAAAATTTTATCAAACTGCTCAGATATGATACGCCATCTTAGATGCAATCCGCAGGACCCGTCACACTGATTCAGCCCCAACATACATTTCTTATAATCATCGACGGCCATGAAGAGATTGACAACATCGTAAAGTTTGATTTCTGAAGCAGGCTTGGCCAATTTTACGCCGCCATTTCGGCCTCTTATGGCTTCAATCATTCCAGCCTGGGTCAAGCGATTTAAAATCTTGGATAAAAAATTCTGTGGGATCTCCATTTCTCTGGCAATCAATGCAGACAATACCGGCTCATCAGAATCCTGGTTGGCTAAATACCCCATGGCTCTCAAAGCATATGTGGCTGTTTGACTCAACATAGCGCATCCGTTCTTTATAGGAATGAAGATGCTTTAACACATAAGATAAGAGCATCCGCTTGTCAAGATTTATTTCACATTATTTCCTAAACTGTGCTATTGATCGGTTATTCCCTGACGCCTACCCTTACAAACACCATTAAATCTGTGGCTTTATCTTTATGGCAATGTCTTTTTCGAAATCGGGCAAAATTACTGTAAGAGTATTCCCGTTTGTGGCCTGTTGAACAGTACTTATCAAACCACCTGTCTGACGGGTCTGCCAGAATTCAATTTGGTACGTTCCGGAATTCAGATCGGACACTTTGACCATGGCACCACTGATAACGCCGTGATCATTCATATGGTACTGGCTGCCCCGGTCATATGCCCATATGTAAGCATGATTTGAACTGGCCTGTGCGACCGTCGCAACAATAGGTATGGAGAGACCTTCGAAATTGTATGAACTGATCTTGAAGTAATCGTTGCCGGTATTCAAGACCTGCACCAAGTGAACACCGGCATTGAGGGGGACCGTGATGGTAAAATTTGTTTCTGCGCCACTGTAACTTTCAGAAAAAACCGGGTTCCCATCGACTGTTATAGCGATCGCAGCCGAATAAGGTGACACCTCCTCGACCGAGATACTAAAATTACCCGGTTCACTGAGCGTCACTGTAAAAATGGGATCAGACCGAAGATTTTCATGCCCGGTGCCGTGCAACCAGATGGAAAGATACTCAATGCCGGGCACCGTATCGTCGTCAGTTACCGTAAAAGCAGTTTGTGTTGAGGGTGCATCGAAATTGATCAGCCCGGGCGTGGCCGAAAGCCCTGAAGTCGTTGGCACACCGGAGACCTGTGGCGTCACGGATACCAATCCATGCGCAGCAGGATCCTCTCCTTCCCAGTAGTAGGCCAGCGGTGCGTACACATGATAAAGATCCAGGGTGTGAATATAGGAGTCCCACCACCACAACATGGCCCCGGAATTGAGCATGGCGGCGGTCCAGATCCCGTTGTGCATTATCAAGGCATCGTAAAGCTGGGTTCGCTCCGGCTCCGGCATGGACTCCACAACAGTTTCTGCCATTTGATCCTCTGCCCCGAATTCCCCGACAAGAACGGGCTTGCCAATATGCTCAAGACGCTGGATTTGCCGCTTGATACTTGAAATTTTATTGGGCTCGTAATTATGGAACTGGATCATGTCGATATCGGCCAGTTCCCAGACCGGATCCAGTCGCTCCTCTTCGGCGGAACTGGTGGTTATGAGGTGCCCGAATGGATCGATGTCGCGTAAATATTCGGAAATCTCAGCATGCCAGTCGATCGCATCGGTGCGAACCGATTGTGACTCGCGAAAGCCATCCACAAATTGGACTTCATTGAAAATCTCCCAACAGAGAATGGCGGGTGAGTAGGCCCACCGGGCAACGAAGTAGCGCAGCTTTCGTTTCAGCAGGTTGATGGCCTGTGCATCGTTAAAAAAATCCCCGGGCTGCAGCAAAAATCCCCCGGCATCTGCATTGGCAATATTGTATGGATTGTCATGCCATTGCGGATAGATCGTGGTGCTGAAAATTATGGCGTTATGCAATGCCAACTGAATGGCGATACCATGTCTCGCGGCACTTTCAATGATTCGGTCGATTTTCCAGGCAAGTTCCAGGCTGTAGCGTCCCAACCCGTGATAGTAACCGGTGTAGTTGGGAATCCATTCCAAAGACTGGCCTTCGAAGTAGTGGATCAAATGGATTCGGGTCCAGTTGGCGCCGTTGGCTGCCATACGGCCAAAATAATCATCCCAGAAGGCAAGTCCGATGCCGGTACCATCCTCCCAGGCCACATTATGGCCAATCGGAATAAACGGCTGACCGTTGTCGTATTGCATGAACCGGCCGTCGCGTGCATCGATTCGAATAAAGCCTTTGTTTGAGCTGGGGACAACTGTAAATCGGCCGCCTGTGCCGACCTGGCGGCTGCCATCGCCATCCGTCAACGTAATCGTATAGACATGCTCACCCACCTGAGAAGGTGTAAACCGGGCTTTCCAATTCGGCGTACTGCCGTTGCCGTAGCGCTCCGGTTCAGCTGCAACAATTTCAAAATCCTGGTTGTAGAAAGCCGGCAACAGCACGTGGGAGCCGTCAGGAAGCGCAACATCCACATCAATTGCGACTTCATCGGTATCAAAAGGGTTGTTGTAGATTTGCGGAATTGCAAACGTGATCTCGTGCTTATCAAACAGCATAACAGCGTCGTCGTCCACGATGCGACCGTTCGCTGTTGAAATCTGAAGCTCGGCGTTTACGGAGGGATTGGACAATTCTATGGTAAACACCTCTTCCGCTTCATACTCGGTATCGCCCAGTATTTCCACTGTCAATGCAACCTGGGTTTCCCAGGGATCGAAATTAAGCGTTCCGAAAATGGTATTATAGTCACTGCCGCCGACGGCGGTACCATCAATGGTGACGTATTCAATCGTTACGAATTCGCCTACGGCTGCACTAAGCGTGATGTTGAAAATGAGAGATGTAATGCCATCGTCGCCCTCTGTCACCATACCGTCCGATATGGTTATTTTGGGTAAATCATCATTTAATATGGTGCCAACAGCTTGGGTTGTGGCGATACTGGCATTTGTGGAGGGGTGAGACAGTATCAGATAGAAATCTTCATCCCCTTCGACGATATCGTCTCCATTAACGGATACATTGATTTCTTTATTGGTCTCTCCAGGCACGAAACTGAGCGTTCCCGACGTTGCGGAATAATCGCTCCCGGTCGTAGCGGTATTGTCCATGGTAACGTAGTCAACAGTAACAACCTCGTCAATCGACTGGCTTAGCAAAACCTGAAATGTAAGGTTCTGGACGCCTGAATTGCCTTCTAAAAGCGCAGCATTGGTGATTTCAATAGAGGGATTCGTACCATTACCCGTGCCACCGCTGCCGTTGTCATCTCCCCCACCTCCGGTACAGGCAAGGATCAATACAAAAGAGGTCAATTTTACACAGATCAATCCTACAGCATAGAGACGTGAAATAGACTTTCTATGGCTTACTTTCATTTTATCAACCGTGTATGCAAAATAGTCCATTCAATACACAATTCATTTTACATCAATTCTATCTTTATTAAATTTGATTAAAAAGTAATTGACCCAAGTCAAATTATGAAAAGTTTCTGAAAAGGGATAAAATGGGGCACAGGCACTTTTTTTCAGAGAAGGGATATTGGAAGGTCAGTATACCGTAGATCGTGCTGTAGAATCCGATAACTGCTTTAAATTTTATTAAATTCTGAGTCCTGTAGGTTTTGAAACTCATGGGGTATGGCAAATAATCGCCATGAATTACTGATTTTTATCAATTGCCGCTAAAACTTCCGTATAGCGCTTTTTCAATTCATAGAATCCGTGCCACCAGGTATAATCGGGCGCCATCATAGCAGCCCCCATCTTGGCGCTGCGCCCCTCCCTGCGCCAAAATTCATCCAGCATCTTTTCAAGCGGCTCATCAGTTACGCTGGCGCTATCAAGTTTTCCGATGGCATAAAGGTTGTTTAGTTTGCGGCGGAGCGGTTGGTAATAAATCTGATTGTATTCTTCAACGACTTGGTCCAGTCCAGCAAAATGACTGGCCGTCCAAGACAAACTGTGGCATCGTTGACATACGGATTCCATCCGCCTGCGGGCCGCCTGCCACTCGATTCCTTTCGGATGCACGCTCAACGGCGCCTGGAGTTCCCAAGACAACCGCAGCCCTACATTATGGCTGGATGCCAAATCACCAATTCCTGAGATATGACACACGGCACAGGTGGGTGTGCGATAGTCGACACCGGCGGTCCAAGTCGATATCGCGGTTTTCCATTGCCAGTTTCTGCCCTCTGCAGCATAGATGGTACCATGCTTAGATTCTGTGTAAATCTCCGCCTGCGGATGTTCCGGTCCCACATGACATTTTCCACACGCCTCGGGGCGACGTGACATGGCGACTGAAAAAGTATGGCGGCCGTGGCAGGAACCACAGTCTCCAATGGATCCATCAGGATTGAGTCTTCCGATTCCTTTGCCCATAAAATTGCGGCTTTGAAATTTATTGATCTCATGTCCCAGCCCGGTTCCATGGCAGCTTTCGCACCCAGACATCAGATCAACCAGGCTCAAACGGCCGTCCCTTAGCCATGGGTCGATGCGGCGCACAATCTCTATCGTGTTTGCATGCTTTGATTGCCGGAATTCTTTGACCCGATCCAGATGGCAAAGGCCGCAGTCCCGGGGACTAACCACGGCGGAAATTGCCACTGTTTTGGCACCTGGCATCTCATTAAAATAATCGGCATGTTTCACAACCCGGTCCTTATCTGAACGGGCTGCCTGGTGGCAGTGCAAACAAGAAATACTGTTCTTGGCATGTACAGAGCCTGCCCAGTCAGCAACAATGGCAGGGGTTCTTTTGTTGTGGCACGCCAAACAAGAAGTCGCCTTTGCCTGGGTCCAGGTTGGAAAAGCCTCTACTATCGGCGGACCCCATTTCCACCAAGCCACACACAGGCACACGATAAACACGCACAGCAAAACGAAGTAAGCCAGCCCGACGAATAGCTTCATGACGCCATCCGCTTCGACTGCTCCCTGTGCTTCAGCCGGGCCAAGATCCTGAACCCGTTCCAGCACCTCGTCCCCGTGCGGTGCCTTATCCATAGCCTCGGTCAAGTCCTTGCCGGCAAAATGGCGGGCCATGTGGACCCCGTTTTTCCACATTTTTGATGCGCTGACATCATATCGCCGCCCTTTATAAACAATATGGGCCGGCCGCCCTTCCTGGCCATCGTTGTTAAGCTCGGTCTTTTTCCGGCCGGCTTGCCTTAATTTGCGATCGATAACCGTGGTGGCCACGGCGGCTACCGCAACCATCATCAAATAGGTGGCGACTTTGATCAGCCAGACGATGCCAAAACTGGTTGTCCAAAGCTCGTTTAAATTCTGAACTTTAAGAACCGTGAGCCCGATTCCGGTCAGTCCAACCACTACGACACAAATTCGGCCCAGCATTTTTTCAGATCTGGGCATACCGCCGGCCAGCGATTTTGGTTTGATTATCAAGTGCACATAAACAATCGAACCGAACCAGACAACCCCAAAAAGCAGGTGCAAAAAACCAAGGAGGGTTTTGATTATCCGTGTTCCCCACAATGGTCGATCCACCGCATCCCAGAAAAAGCCATCGGCCTTATAACGTTCACCTTGTAGCGTCAGAGCGCCGCCACCGTCTGGATTTTTATGACATGCCGAGCAAGCCTGTCCGGTTTGTCCCGAGAACTCGGGAGAGGCGTGTACTTTTTGAATCAATGAAAAGCCCGCAAAAAAGATCAGAAAAATAGAAATTAGAAAGACAGGAATCGTATTCGATCTATTGGCGATCATTCAGCCTCCCTATTTGATAGTACTAGCCGGTTGTGGCAACCTTATGGGGAAAGAAATAAAAATGTCAAGTCGCCTTTTGGCTAGCAGGCGCTGTCGGCAGGTCCTAAATTTGTTATTATGAATTCGGTTTAGGTTTGCCCGATGCGTTGATTTTCTGAGCGGGAATCGTTTGGTTCATCCAGTATGATGTAAGTTGTTTAAAATACCTGCCAAGGAGTAACATATTATTTTGACCAGAACTCAATTCTGTTTCCTTCTGGATCATGGATAATGAACGTTGCGGATTCCCATATCTTCTTTATTGTCGATGGGCTAAGACCTGATTCCGTCATCAAAACATGTGCTTTTTTTATATCTTCAACTTCCAGGCTAATTGTCAGGCCGGCTCCCTTGCCGCTCTTGATTGATGACCTCAAGTCATGCGCAACACTCAGCCTTGCATTTGCTGTGAGATTAAACTCAACAAACCATTCATTTGCAAAATGGATCGGCAAATGTAACACCTTTTCGTAAAACGCAACGGTCGCCGTCCAATTGCTGCAATAAATGATCGTGTTGAAGGATTGAATAATCATGCTCATCTCATCATCGTTTCGTAGGATACTCTCATGCTGTTTTTATCATGAATATTACGATTGCCAAAATAATTCGGCAATATTGATTTAGGTCAAGTGTCGTACTGAAAGATGTAGTATAGTGTATATAAGTATAAGGAATTTCTCATGCCAATACCAGGAAAATTATTGACGACCGCCATGGCCGTCATGCCGCATACTGATGTGGACAGGGAACTCGAGGCTGCCCTATCTCTCGACATTCCTTTCTGGCCGCAACTTCCGAACTACAAATATTACGAGGATATGTATGTTCAGGCGTCGGAACATTTCCCAGGAATGCTTTTGGATCTAGAAAAAAGAACCTTGAGATTTTCACTCGACAAATTTATCGAAGAGTTTGAGGAATTCCTGTCCCGGTCGGAGGACGATCCATCATACTTTGATATCAGCCCGACATACTCGGTTGTATACCATCGTTTTTTAAACCTTGATTTGTCCAATCGACCTGCCATTAGAGGCCAGTTGGAAGGACCCATCAGTTTTGGGTTCAATATTTTGGACCAGAATGAACGCCCCATTCTCTTTGATGATACCGTTCGTCCTTTCATGCTGGAATTTATGGCCAAACGCATCAATACGCAGTTGGCACGACTGAAGAAACGAAATGATAATGCTTTCATGTTCGTTGACGAGCCGGGTCTTCAGTTCCTTTTTTCGGCAATATCTGGTTATGAGGATCGCAAGGCTAAAGCAGATATGGATGCTTTTTTCAACATGATCGATCGCCCTCGAGGCATCCATCTCTGTGGAAATCCGGATTGGGATTTTTTGCTGAACCTTGATATGGATGCACTTTCCATGGATGTGTTCACCAATGGCGAAATATTTGCTTCCTATGCTGAAAGCATAAAACGCTACCTGAAACGGGATGGCGTGCTTGTATGGGGAATCGTGCCAACCGGCTTTGAGGATTTTTCAAAAGCAAATATATCAATGCTGGGAAAACAGCTTGAAAACATCTGGGACGTTTTAGCGCAGAAGGGCATTGAGATAGAGAGCATCCTTAATCAAAGTTTTTTGTCCCCAGCAACCTGTTGCTTAGTAAACCCAGATAAAGAGCTAACAGTGGAGAAAGCTTTCACCATGATTAATGAACTCTCATATTTCTTAAAGGAAAAGTATCGAATATTGTAAAATGGCCTTGAGCCGGAAAACAGTTTTTCGTTCGATTTTTACCTATACATTCATCAAGTTTAAATCCTTTCCCTATCTTTCTTGAAAACCATGCTGAAAGTAGAAGACTACAAATGCAATTCTAATTCGAGTTAACGATATCGAGCTTAAAGATTTGAACAAAATTGGAGATTTACTAAAATTAGAGATTTTATGATTAAGGATAAACTATTGAATATTATATAGAAACCACTATATATTGTGGTGAGGGAATTTTAATTTTAGAAGTATTTTACCCTTGGATAGCTCTGTCCCCTACCCTGATGCTATCTTTTTAACTATCTAATGGACAGCGTAGCCCAGCTACCAGGAAAAATGGTTAGCCGAAATCTATTTGTTCAATTGTTAACCCTCGATCTTCAATCGGAATTTCGATGGTATTGATGATATGGTTTTGAAGTTTAGATAAGCCTGTATATAGTA
>Ga0180435_10000792_pt1 | contig 33253 bp, 23 predicted proteins | sample SS_ome_3_FD_132467 | JGI IMG/M metagenome (GOLD analysis project Ga0180435, IMG submission 132467) | Hypersaline lake sediment archaeal communities from the Salton Sea, California, USA - SS_3_S_1 metaG | ecosystem: Environmental > Aquatic > Non-marine Saline and Alkaline > Hypersaline >... | reverse complement strand
CATAGAAGGCTGCACCATCAGGGACGCGGGCACCTACGCTATCGCTCTGGACCGCCATGCCTTGCGTAACCGCGTCATCGGCAACGAAATGGGTTATTTGGGCTGCGGGGGCGTGCAGCTGAACGGCTACGGCGTGGGTACGCGAGACGAAAACCAACACAATCTGATCCACCGTAATTACATTCATCACACCGGCATCGCCGGCTATTTCCACGCCGGCGGGGTCATCATGTTCAACAGCGGGCACAACAGGGTAACAGACAATTTTGTCTACAGTACTCCCTATGCCGCCATGCAGATGTCCGGCGTGATCCGAGGCGACTGGAACCGCAAACGCGATCCGGTCCGGCATGGGAACTATGACTCCTTTGGCCATTACGGAGCCATCTATCAATTCCAGTGGCAGGAATTGCCTGCTACCTGGCAGGAGGCCTGGCTGGACGGCAAGGGCACCGTAGACTTCTGGGATTGGCAAGAGTACGCCCACACCCGAAATAACTACTGGGCTCACAATATCGTAGTCGAACCGGAGTCGCACGGTACCGAAGGCGGCGCATTTTATTGTTCCGACGGAGCCGGTGCTGACAACCGCTGGCACAAGAACCTCGTTTATAAGTCCGGGGATATGCGTGAATCCTCTGTCTTTGCCCTTGACGGCCCCTCGTTTGCCCGGTTCATTATCGACGACAATGTCGTCTGGGCCGATCAGAGAATACTGTTGGTGGCTCACCCGCGTAACGCCGAGGTTGAAGGAAAGCCTACCGGCAGTAAGACAATCAATAATGTCCGCGCCACGGACGGCACGAAAGCACAAGCGTCTTACCATTGGGGCGCCGGCGCGGAAGCCGGTCCCGAGCGGTTCGTCAACCTGTATCGTGAAATTGCCCATACGGTGGAAAAGCAAGGCGGTTGGCCTGGCGCTCCCCCCGTAGAACTCTTGCCGATTGTGGGCAAGCCGGTTGTCAGGATTCTCCCCGAAGGTACCAGTTTTACGGACTCTCTGGTCGTTTCCATCACGGCCCTGGGGCCCGCGCTGGAAATTCGTTACACGCTGGATGGCACTGAGCCGTCCGCCACATCCGCCCTATACAGCGGTCCGTTTGAAGTGACCAGCAGCGCCATTGTCAAGGCCGCTGCCTTCTACGGAACCAGGCCCAACCGCAATCCGACGGTAACCATGAAGCGATCTACGGTCAAGGCCAGGAGGTACACACGCAATCTGGCGCAAGTAACTCTCAAGCCCATCGCCGTAGACCCGGCTACACTCCGAGCCGGCCTGGCCTATCTCTACTACGGCGGCTCCACCACTACCTCCGGTGCTTCGGGCCATTCGGGCCGTAATATGCCGCAGTTCGATCCCGCGCAGGCTTACAAGAAAGGCATTGTCGATAACATAACGCTGGCTCCGAAAGTCCATGCCAATAATTTCGCGTTCAAATACGACGGTTACATCAAGATCGCTAAAACCGGCACCTACACCTTTACCCTGGCCAGTGATGACGGCAGCCAACTATTTATTGGTAATGAATTGTTGGTGAACAATAGCGGCATTCATGGCTTGGCCGCCAAGACCGGCCAGGTCAATCTGGCGGCAGGGTTTCACCGGATCGCAGTAACCTATTTTGACGCGGGCGGCAAAGCGGAACTGGAGTTAAAATATAAGGGCCCGGGCGTAAGCGAGCAGAAAATACCCGCTAACGTACTTTACTGCGACAAATAAGCTTTGGTTCTAAAGCGAAAGCATGGGCGTCTATCTGTGGCTTTTGGCCTTGTCGCCATAACTTTCGCGATTATTCCTGCGTAATATTTTCACTGGCATTACCTACCATAAATACTATAATGCCCTTCTTAGAATTATACGAACAGGTAGTAGTCTCCTTGCAGAGACATAACATCGGAAAATATAAGGGTGCGATTTCGCACTTTTTTCCGGGTGATTTTTTAACGCAACGTATTGACAGGGCCTTGGTAATGAAATTGTCTGTTTCCAGCAGTTTCAGTACATTTTCCGAAAGTCACTAAATTTCACCCGTTGCGCGCAAAGCCCAGCGGATAATAAATTCTAACGGTAAAAACTGCGAAGGTTAACTAAGGTATTACGCTTGAAATATTACGATCTGGTGAAAATATCCTCTCTTTTGTCGGTATTCATACTGCTTGGTCAGGTTCAACTTCCTGCCGTTGCCGCCCAATCTAAACCCGCTCCAACCACAGCAACCCCGATCCGGGATTATTCCCCCATTTCGACTCCAATAATCAATTTCCAGGGAAAATTCGATTCCATACCCCAGCCCGATGGAAGTTATATCCTTACTTTCACCGGCGGTATCATCATACATCAGAGGATTCCCGAGGAAAATACCATTCTGGAACTGCACGCCCAAAACGCGGTTATCTTTTCCCGGCAAAATATTCTGGATAAAATCGATACCTCTCCCGCCGGCGATCCCAATCAGGTTGGCGATTCTTCGCTTTTGCATCAAATAGCTCGGTTTATCGAGGGTATTTATCTCGAAAACGATGTTACCCTCCACATCGATCATTATAAATTTGCCCGCAACGTAAAAATCACCGCGGACCGAATCTATTATGATTTTACCCGTCATCAAGCCTTGATAACTAAAGGTGTGATGGAAATGCAGATCCCTGAGAGTTCACAAACTCTTTATTTTCGTGCCCAGAGCATTTACCAGTCGTACCTGTATCGCTATTCGATCGAAGAAGCCCAGTTCAGCCTCGACGAGTTCGATCTGCCCCACGTTTGGCTCGGAGTCAAAAAGATCGATATTTTCCCCGCTCCCGGAAAAAAGGCTCCTGCCCGGGAAACCGACTCTGCCGATCAGGCAGACGCTGAAAAAATATATCATTACAGCATGAAAAATATAACCGCCCATTTGGGAGAGATGCCCTTTTTCTGGTGGCCCGCGGCTGCCGGAAAAAGCACCAAACCCGAAATTCCCATCAAAACCTTCCGAACCAATTACAATTCGGAATACGGCATGGGTGTGGAAACCCAATGGGACCTGGCCTGGCTGCTGGGCCTGCACGAACCGGAAGGTGTTGAATCCTCACTTCGTTTGGATGAATTCTCCAAACGCGGCCCCGCCGGCGGCGTCGATGTCGAATACTCCCGGGAAAATTATTATGGGAGTCTGCGCAGTTATCTCCTTCATGACAGCGGTGAAGATCGCCTCGGTAATTTAGCCTCTCGTAAAGATATTCAACCCACCCATAAAACCAGGGGACGGGCCAGTTGGCGGCACCGTCAATATCTTCCGTATGACTGGCAGATGAGTCTGGAAATCAACTATTTCAGCGATCCCGATTTTCTCGAAAGCTGGGAAGAAAAAGAATTCGATATCGAAAAAGAAAAGGAAACTCTTGTCTATTTAAAACAACAACGGGAAAACTGGGCTTTTGATTTTCTCAATAAATTTCACTTAAACGATTTCGATTCCACCCTGACCGAACTGCCTGCCGCCGGTGTTCATCTGGCCGGCCAGGACCTCTTCGAAACCTTCACCTATCACCATAACGGCTATGTCTCCCGTTATCGTGAGCGTGCCGGAGATCGGGAGGTACCGGGCTTCTTCGATGAATATGAACCCAGTATTTTACCGGACAGCCTCGACCAGGACGATTTCGCTTTTGCTCTGAGCCGTCACGAACTCTCTCTGCCGTTACATTTAGGCCCCTTTAATTTCGCTCCTACTGTCATCGGCACCTTTGTTCTGGACGAATCTCAATTTGACGAATCCCTGATAGACGATCCCCGATATGAAGAAAACCGATCGGAAGATTGTTTTGTCCAGGGAGCCGCCGGTTTGCGGACCAGCACCCGGCTTTGGCGGGTCGATAATACCGTTCAATCACGTCTTTTCGATCTGGATCGCATTCGTCATATCATTATCCCTCAGGCCAGTACATTTTGGATTGATTCCGATCTCCCCGAAGCACAACGACACGACATATTTAACTTTGCGCTCCGGCAACGCTGGCAAACCTTACGCGGCCCCGAAGGCCAAAAACACAGCATCGATTTCCTCCGCCTGGACACTTCGGCCACCCTGGTCACCCATGATGTCGACGATGCCCCTTTGCCCAGTCGTTTCCTCTTTTCCAATCCCGAAACCCAATACGATCCAACTGCCATTGCTAACTCTGACCTGATCAATCTCGGCCAGACACGGCGGGAGCAGCGTAACCAGAATCTCAGCGATCACGCCGACGCTCGGCTCACCTGGTTAATCTCCGACACCACGGTCTTTAATACCAATATGAACTATAATATCCACGATGGTGTTATTAGTCAGGCCGGGGCTGGTTTCGCTATTCAGCGATCCCCCCGAACTCGTTACTACATAAGCGACCGTTACCTGCACAACGGCGATCCGTTTCGAAATCAAAATGCCCATTTTTTCACCGGCGGCGTCAGCTATAAACTAAATCGAAAATACACTCTGGCCCTTTCCCAGCAGTACGATATCGAACAAACCGCTGCTTCCCACTCTCGGGCCACCATCATTAGAAAATTCCCCCACTGGTTCGGTGCCTTCAGCATGAGCTATCATCCCAACCGTGACAGCGTCTCGGTTATGATTACCTTTTGGCCGGAGGGATTCGATAACTTCGTCCTGGGCAGCCGTCGTTTCACTCGTCTGGCACCTTAACCAAAGCTACCTCTCTTTTGAGCCGATGTTATTCATACGATATGACTACACAAAGTTATGGTCCGATAATTGTTATATTTATAGCGATGGACGGAAAAAGTCAATCGCGTTCAATATAAAAACCTCGAAAGCTGTCGAAGAGAATATGGAAGAAAAAAAGGCACGCGATCTGGTTCGACAATATCAGCAACGGCGGAAACTATCCGGTGCTGCCGCCGATATTCTGGGTATCCGTCGCGCGCCCGGCGACAACTTGAAAATTATCCGCTTACTCAACAGCTCCGATCCCGCCATTCGGTCCGGGGCCATAAAAAATCTCGCTCAGATGCGTGGTTCAGATGCCATTTCCGCCATATCGAACTGCCTGAAAGACCCTGACGCTCAGGTACGCATCGAAGCATGTAAAGCTCTGGGAAAAATGCGTGCCCATCCCGCCCGCCAAAAACTCTATGATGCTGTCAACGATTCCAATCCTCTTGTCTGTTGCGCCGCCGCCGAGGCACTGGGATTTATGGGTGACAAGTTCGGCCTGCCCCATATAGTAAAAATTTTAAGAAAAAAGAGCCCCCATCAATTGGATGCCCTGAAAAGCCTGAACATCATCACCCGCAATAAATTCAGCATTTCTGCTCGAGGTGTCAAAGAAGCCATCCGCTGGATCAAACTCACCAAAAGATACCTGATTTAGCCCGGGCGGAACTCGACCCAACCAGTGTTTTTTTCACGTTTATTTCATATTTTTACATATTTTCTCTTTTTTTTTGCCTTTTTGGGCTATCAATGTTATTCTGTACCACCGTATTCTTGTAAGCCCGATAACCATCTTGTCGAAGCATTTAAAAGGTGAAAATTTGATTACCATTAACGAAAACTATCTCAAATTAAAAGCAGGTTATTTATTTCCCGAAATCTCCCGGCGCGTTTCGGCCTTCCAGAAATCCAATTCCAACGCCGATGTCATTCGCCTCGGTATCGGGGATGTAACGTTACCTCTGCCCCCGGCCGTAATCGAAGCATTTCACCGGGCCGTGGATGAGATGGCCGACACCCAGACATTCCGAGGATATGGCCCCGAACAGGGGTACGAATTTCTTATCCAGGCTATTATCGAGAATGACTATTTATCCCGGAACATAAATATTTCTGTCAACGAAATCTTTATCAGCGACGGCTCCAAGTGCGACGCGGGCAATATCCAGGAAATCTTCGGTCTGGAAAATATTATCGCCGTAACCGATCCGGTCTATCCCGTTTATGTGGACACCAACGTCATGGCCGGGCGGACGGGCACAGGCGATGATCGCGGCTGTTATGAGAAGATTGTTTATTTACCCTGTACCCCCGAAAACCATTTTACTCCGTCTCCTCCCGACCAATCGGTGGACTTGATTTACCTTTGTTATCCCAACAATCCCACCGGCGCCACCGCCACCCGGCAGGACCTTACCCAATGGGTAGAATATGCCCGTGACCAACATGCCCTCATTTTGTTCGATGCCGCCTATGAAGCCTTTATTACCGATCCCGATATCCCCCACTCGATCTATGAAATCCCCCATGCACGCGAAGTGGCTATCGAATTCCGCAGCTTTTCCAAAACAGCAGGTTTTACCGGCACCCGCTGTGCCTATACAGTCGTCCCCCGCGAACTCAAAGCCTACACAACCGAAAATACTGCTGTTGAGGTCAATCCCATCTGGAACCGCCGCCATACCACTAAGTTCAACGGCGTCTCTTACCCCGTTCAGGCCGCCGCGGCGGCTACTTATACCGAGCAGGGGAAAAATGAAGTCCGCCAACTCGTGGACTATTATATGGAAAATGCTCGCATTATCCGCACCAGCCTCGCCGAACTTGGTTTTACCGTCTTTGGTGGTGAAAACGCTCCTTATATCTGGCTGAAAACTCCCAACGGCATTACCAGTTGGCAGTTCTTCGACAAACTTCTAAATGACGCCCACGTCGTCGGTACTCCCGGCTCGGGATTCGGCCCGGCGGGTGAAGGCTTCTTCCGACTGTCCGCTTTCGGCGACCGCCAAAACGTCCTGGAAGCCATGAAACGTATAAAGAAAAAAATTGTTTGAAGTGCGTTTTCGCACTTTTTCTTGCGTAACATTTTAACGCAACGTATTAACAGGGCCTTATTAATGAATTTATCCCATTATTAGCAGTTTCGAATTGTCTTTCGGAATTTTATAATAATTCTCCTGTTGGGTTAAAGGCCCTGAGGAATAAAATATTGAACCGCAAAAACTGCGAAAGTTAACTTGAATTAATCAGAAAAAAGAAAGGGTACTTACCTTGACTCGCAAAAAAATCTCCATTATCGGGGCCGGTAATGTCGGGGCCACTTGTGCCCATTGGCTGGCCCAAAAAGAATTGGCGGACATCGTCCTGCTGGATATTATCGAAGGTATGCCCGCCGGCAAAGCCCTCGACCTGGCCGAAGCTTCACCTATCGGTCGTTACGATGTTTCTTTCACCGGCACCAGTGACTACCAGGATACCGCCCACAGCGATATCGTCATTATCACTTCCGGCTTACCCCGCAAACCGGGCATGAGCCGTGACGATCTGCTTAAATCAAACGTCAAAATCGTCTCCGACGTCACCCGTCAGGTCATAACTTACAGCCCCGACACCATCCTTATTCTGGTAAGCAATCCTCTCGACGCCATGACCTACACCGCCGCGCGAATTTCTAATTTTCCCAAAAATCGCGTCATGGGCATGGCCGGCACTCTCGACACCGCTCGCTACCGGACTTTTATCGCCCAAGCCCTTAACGTTTCGATCAATGATGTCAGCGCCCTGCTTTTGGGCGGTCACGGCGACGATATGGTTCCCCTGCCCCGCTATACTACTATTAGCGGTATTCCGTTAAAAGAGCTGCTCGATCAGCGACAAATCGAGGTCATCGTGGACCGTACCCGTAAAGGCGGTATCGAAATTGTCAATCTGCTCAAGACCGGCTCGGCGTACTACGCTCCCGCTGCCGCCGCCGCCGAAATGGCCGAAGCCATCCTGAAAGATAAACGTCGTATCCTGCCCTGCTGCGCCTGGTGCGATATGGAATACAACACGGGCGGCTGCTTTGTAGGTGTCCCGGTAATCCTCGGCGCCGGTGGCATTGAAAAGGTAATCGAGCTCGACCTCAACCTCCAGGAAAAGCAGCTTTTCGACGCCTCGATCGACCATGTGCGAGAGCTGGTCAAAAAAGTGGATGCCCTGTTATAGGATTTCATTCCTGCTATCATGAAAATCGCTATCGCGCAAATCAATCCGACCGTTGGTGACATTACCGGCAACCAGGCGAAAATAATATCGAACCTGAATCAGGCAGCCGAACTAGGTGCCGAACTGGTTGTCTTCAGTGAGTTGGCCCTGATCGGCTATCCGCCTAAGGACTTACTTCTCAAACCTCGCTTTATTGAAGACAATCTCACCGCCCTGAAAAATATTGCTTCTCATTGCCGACAAACGGCCGCTTTGGTCGGATTTGTCAGCCCTCATCAGGGCAATACCGGTAAAGCACTTCATAATGCTGCCGCCCTGCTTTACCAGGGACAAATCGCCGCTACGTATTATAAACAACTCCTGCCCAGCTATGATGTTTTCGACGAACGACGTTATTTCGAGTCCGCTCCCAGCAAGCAGGTTATCGAGTTTCAAGGCCTGCGCCTGGGATTGACCATCTGTGAAGATATATGGCAAAAACCTTGTCCGGACAGCCGTCCCCTCTATGACACCAACCCTGTCTCCGAATTAGCTCAACTCAATATCGATCTGGTGCTCAACATGAGCGCCTCACCTTTTGTAACTGATAAACATAAATTTCGCCGCGAACTGTTCTCCCAACAGTGCCGCCAATATCAACTGCCCCTGATCTACGTAAACCAGGTAGGCGGCAACGACGAACTCGTCTTCGACGGCTGTAGTTGTGCCTTCGATAATCAGGGCCAACTTCTGGCCCAGGCCCGGGCGTTTCAGGAAGACCTGCTCTTATTGGATATACCTTCCCCACAATCCGCCCGACGGGAAGAGCTTCCCACCGGGATTGCTTCGGTGCATCAGGCTCTGGTGCTTGGCCTGGGCGATTATGTGCGAAAGTGTAATTTCAAGTCCGTCCTGCTGGGTCTTTCCGGCGGCATTGATTCGGCTCTCACCGCCGCCCTGGCCGTCGAAGCGGTCGGCTCAGATAAAGTCCTCGGCGTTGCCATGCCCAGCCGATACTCCAGCGGCCATAGCATCTCCGACGCTGAACAACTCGCCGCCAATCTGGGTATCGAGTTCTGCACCATCCCCATTGAAAAGCCGCACTTCGCTATGGAAGATTTGCTCCGGCCTTATTTCGCCGACCGCCCTGCCGACATCACCGAAGAAAATATTCAGGCCCGCATTCGTGGCAACATTCTGATGGCTCTCAGCAACAAATTCGGCCACCTGCTCCTGACCACCGGGAACAAAAGCGAACTGGCGGTCGGTTACTGCACTATGTACGGCGACATGGCCGGCGGCCTGGCTGTCATCAGCGACGTGCCCAAAACCATGGTCTATGACCTGGCCCGCTACATAAACCGCGACCGGGAAATCATACCCGCTTCTACTATATCCAAACCCCCTTCCGCCGAACTACGCCCGGACCAGAAAGACCAGGATTCCCTGCCCCCCTACTCCCAACTCGACCGGATTTTACACCGCTATGTCGAACAGGAACAGTCTCTCGACGAGATCATCCAGGCAGGCTTTGCCCCCCAGACCGTTGCCCGCATCCTCAATCTGGTGGACCGCAGCGAATACAAACGCAAACAAGCCGCCCCCGGCCTCAAAGTCACCAGCCGCGCCTTCGGCTTCGGCCGCCGCATGCCCATCGCCCAGAATTACCAACCGTAAAAAATAATCGCCCGCGAAAATTTTTTTAATTACGGCAGCGGCTATGTATCTTTTCATGGATTCACTTTTCTTCCCTCATTATTCCATGGGCCTCGCGTATCTGCCGAGCGGAATTGTAGCAGTTTACTATACCCATCGGTTATAGTCTCTTTTGTTTGGCGGAGGTATAAAGCCACTCCTAAAAAAATCACCGCCCCCGCCATGACCGACAAAGCAATCAGGTGTAATACCATGATTCGTTTACGAATTTGTTGTTCCTCGGATTCTTCCATAATCAAACCCTCGCCCAGGTGTAATAAAACGCACTTAATGATTGGTGCGTTTTCGTACTTTTTCTTGTGTAACATTTTAACGCAAATTCCTATACGAATTAGTTAACCAAAAGGCCCTGATAAATGAAAATTCTAACAGTAAAAACGGAGAAAGTTTAGGATTGCTTAACCACAAATAATGATATAAAATCTTGCCCATAAACGTATATGTTATCTATAAAATATGGTCGAGAAATATCCGACAATGGGTCACGATTTCGGGAAACTCTATTGGGCGACTGGATCTGCCGGATTAAATTGGATTTAGCCATTCTAAAAAGGACCTGTTCATATGAATGCAGTTATTCTCGCAGCTAAAGAGTTATCAATGGCAAAGTTAGATATTATAGTAATCGCCGTTTATTTCCTGGTTATTATCGGCATCGGCTGCTGGTCGGGTATGCGCCGCCGCGGTGGAACCGAAAGTAAGGGTTACTTCCTGGCGGGCGGAACTTTAACCTGGCCCCTGATCGGGTTGGCGTTGTTTTCCACCAATATTTCCACTATCCACATGGTCGGTTTTGCCCAGGAAGGCTATCTCAACGGCTTGGCCTACGGTAATTTCGAGTGGATGGCTCCTTTCCTGCTGATTGTCCTGGCGTTGTTTTTCGCCCCCTTTTACCTGCGTTCCAAAGTGGCTACCCTGCCCGACTTCCTGGAAAAACGTTACAGCCGGGGCTGTCGGGACTGGTTGGCCGGCCTTTCCATCGTTTCCGCCATCTTTATTCACATCGGCTTTACTCTTTACACCGGCGCCGTCGTACTCAAAGGATTGTTCGGTATTCCGATTATGACCAGCGTAGTCATGGCTGCGATTCTTACCGGAATTTATACTATTCTGGGCGGCTTGCTCGCGGTGGTGGTTACCGGCTCTATCCAGACGATCGTCCTGCTGGCTGGTTCAATTTGCATTACCGTCATGGCCCTTTATAAAGTGGGCGGCTGGGAGGGGCTCACCGAATATGTTGAACCTATGAAATTAACCATTTTGCGTGGCGATGAAGATCCGGCTCATTTACCCTGGTACTCCGTCTTTCTGGGCTATCCTATTATTGGCTTGTGGTACTGGTGTGCCGATCAGACTATCGTGCAGCGTGTTTTAGGGGCGAAAGACGAAAACCATGCCCGAACCGGCCCCCTCTTTGCCGGCTTCCTTAAAATTCTACCGGTATTCATCTTTTTCCTGCCCGGTTTGATTGTTCTGGCTCTGGCCAACAAAGGTGTTTTTGCTCCCCTGGAAGATTCCAAGGACACCTATGCTTTCGCCATCACCGAATTGCTTCCCGCCGGCCTTACCGGCCTGATGGCGGCCGCCCTGCTCGCCGCCCTGATGAGTACCGTCTCCGGCGCCCTTAACTCGATCGCGACTCTGTTCAGTTACGACCTCTACAAACGATGGCGACCCGATACTCCGGATCATAAACTGGTTTTAATCGGGCGTGTCGCTACGTTTATCGCCATGATCTTTGCCATATTCTGGTCCCCTTTGATCGCTAAATTTGAAAGCATCTATCAGGGCTCCAACGCCGTCATTTGTTACATCGCCCCCCCTATAACCACCGTGTTTATCTTCGGGGTGTTTTGGCGCCGGGCTTCCAGTAAGGCGGCCATTTATACACTGTTTCTGGGCTCCTTCCTGGGCTTATTGGTATTTTTCCTGGATTGGTATAGCGAAAAAACCGGCTGGGATGTCCCGTTTATGATGGCTTCATTTTATCTGTTTGTCGTTTGCAGCCTTATTATGTTCCTCGTTTCCCTGATAAAACCCCATGAGCATGACCAGGAAAGTGAAAAACTGGTCTGGAAAAGCCCTATGGAAGCCCTTCGTTCGCCCGGCTGGAAAGGTATCGGCAATTATAAAATGTTATCCATAGTATTGTTTATTGCTATGGTAGTGTTTTATTACGCTTATAACAGGTTACATCCCCGCCAACCGGAAAATCCGACTCAGGTAACTGCCGGAAGCCTGCACTACGCTTACTATCAGGGCAACTGGGAGAAACTACCTGAATTAGACACATTAACCCCCAACCGGCAAGGCCACACTTCAAAAATCGATCTAACCTCTGTCTCTAAAGACGAAAACTATATTCTGAAATTCAGCGGCTATCTCAATGTCTCCCAGGAAGGACCATACATTTTCTATGTCCAGTCTAAGCAGGATTACATTCTGCGCATCGGCAAAATCACCCTTCCTTTTTATGAAATGAAAGAAAAGTATAAAGTCACCATCGACAAAGATAAGGACAAGGAAAAGTGGGCTCGAATCAACCTCAGCCCGGGCAAACACGCGATTACCCTTATCGTTAAAAAATCGCTCATGAAACCTTTTGCAATAACGGATATCATCGATATTGCCCAAAAAAATAACTTTTCTTTTTCTCTCAAAAATTCAAAAGGCAAGGAAACTCCCCTTGGAGTCTTCAAAGAGGAAAAAGGGGAAGATAAAAATACTTATAAGCTTCCGCACGGTAAATTTGAGATTAAAATCGATTGCCGTCAGGTACCTATGGAGCAATATCTGAAATTCCGCTATGAAGGTCCCGGTATCGAAAAAACTGAGTTCCCCGCTGAAGTTCTTTTCCATGAGAACACCGGCAAGTAAAATATCTATGTCATAACAGGGTTATAGAAAGGTTATACAAGGAGTTTTTCTATGGCACAGCCACATTCATCAAAAACCATTGCTTTAATCCTCTCCCTTGTATGTATCCTTACTTGCGGTTGCACTCAGAAGCCGGGCGTTCGCCGGTTTGGTTCGGTAATAGGTATCGAAAAGAAAAATATTGCCGAGTACAAACGACTCCATACCCATGCCTGGCCCGACGTTCTTAAACAGATCGAAGAAAGCAACATCCGGAACTATTCAATTTATCTCGGTGAAGTTAAAAAAGACAAATTCTACCTGTTCAGCTATTTTGAATACACCGGCAAAAACTTTGACCGCGACATGAAAAAAATGGCGAAGGATAAATCCACTCAAAAATGGTGGAAACACACCGATCCTCTCCAGTTCAAGCTCCCTACCGCTAAAAAAGACGAATGGTGGTCCAATTGGCAGGAGGTCTTCCATTACCAGGGCCCGGGCGGTTTCAAAAAATCTCAGCGTTTCGGTTCTATCATAGGACTGAAAAATTCACCCGAAGAAATCATCGCCTACACTCAGCTTCACGCCGCCGCCTGGCCCGGCGTCCTCAAAGCCATCGAAAAAGCCAATATCCGCAACTTTTCCATCTACATGGGACAACTGAAAAAAGACGAATATCTGCTGTTCAGCTATTTCGAATATATCGGGGACGACTTCAAAGCGGATATGAAAAAACTTGCCCAGGATAAAGTCACCCAGGTCTGGTGGACCTATACCGATCCCCTGCAACAGCGTCTGGCCATTCGTAAAAAAGGTGAGCACTGGTCCTCGATAGAGGAAGTCTTTCACACCAATTAATTATGGTGAACCGGGCATAAACCCGCTTACCCTGAATATATACCCATTGGGTATCCTTTTACCTGACAGAGCCGATTATAAGCAATTGCCAAAAATAAAGTTATAAAATCAATCACATGGCATTTTCATATGGGACCGGTATATAATATGAAACTAACGGATGGGAATCCATCCTAAATGGAGGCCAAGCATTATGGGATTTATCATCGCTATTCTCGCCGGAGTTTGCACCGGATCTTTTGCCCTGCCCATGAAGTACACCCAAAAGTGGAACTGGGAAAACACCTGGAGTATATGGACCGTCTCGGCACTGCTGTTCGTTCCCTGGATCATTGGGTTTATCGCCATTCCTAATCTCATGGAATTATATTCCCAGGTTGGCCCCAAAGCCATCGCTGTGGTATTCTTCTTCGGCTTTATCTGGGGCTTCAGTGCGATCGCCTTTGGTACCGGTGTCCACTACCTGGGGCTGGGACTGGGGTATTCCCTTATGATGGGTATGATTATTTCCATCGGGGCAATATTACCCTTGATTGTCACGGTTGACACTCAAAAAATCATCGACTCCTCCGGCTGGGCTATGGTCTCCAATGCCATTAATATCAATCCGAATAAAATCGGGGCCGCTGAATTAAGCATCATTATCGGCGTAGCCGTTATTATTTTCGGGGTAATCCTCAACGCCTGGGCTGCCGTAACCAAAGAAAAAAATCTGGCGAAAACATCCAGCGAAGCACAACCCGTCGAAAAAAAATCCTTCACCAAAGGCCTCGTTATCTGCATCGTCGCCGGCGTCACCGCTCCCATGCTGGTTTACTCGTGCAACTCCGGTGGTTTCATAATTAGTACCGCCGAAAATATGGGGGTTAGTAAAAGCGCGGCCTCCTGTTCGATTTGGCCGATTGCTCTCTCCGCCGGTTTTTTAACCAATTTAATTTATTGTTTCTGGCTCGTCCATAAAAACAAGGGATGGAAGTTATATCTGGCCCAGGGAACGAAACGTAATTACTTCTATGCCGCTCTTATGGGCCTTTTGTGGGCCGGTTCGATTTATATTTTTGGCATAGCAGCCGCTCAGTTAGGTAATAAGGGGCCCTCGATTGGCTGGGCAGTGTTTAATGCCGTCGGCATCTTCTGGGCCAACTCTCTGGGCCTTCTTACCGGTGAATGGAAAGGGGCTGGCAAAAAAGCCCTTACCCTTATGACCATCGGATTGTTCATATTGCTGGTTGGAGTAGTCATCGTAGGCCGGGCCAAAGATATATCCTGAGCTCGCACCAGGAAACCAAAACTTTATTACGACCAGGATTTCCCTCTCTCCGGTTTTGTCAAAAGTAACAAGAAATCAAAATCTAATGAATCTTTGAAAATATATCCCCTTTCTCTAAAAAGACCCTGAATAGCAAGCAAACCCAACACCCCCTCTAATTCCTTATCAAAATAGAAGTTATGAATTTATCCCCCTTGCAAAACCACCTCTGGTGTTTTGGAAGCCCAGATTAAACAGCAATAAAAAGCTTGTCAATTCTTCGGTAAAATTTTAAAATCCAACAGGGCCGGGTAAATAAAACCGGTTGCAACGCAAGATGCATTCTTTTTTTATCGATAATTATATGAATATGGAAAATCTCTCAAACATAGGACCTTACCCTAATTTAAACCTAGGAAACGAGGAAATGCCGGTATTCAATGGATATCGGCCGATGCGGAAACTCGGGACCGGTGCCGCCAGTGTTATTTTCGCCGTCCAGGACGAAAAAACCGGTGAATTACGCACCCTCAAACACGTTGTCCGTCGAGACGATATGGATAAGCGTATGATCGAACAGGTCGAAACCGAATATCGTATCGCCTCTCAGATCGATCATCCCTATGTTCGTAAAGTCTATCAGATCAAGCGCTTCAAACGCCGGCTCATTACCCGCGAAATTTATTTGCTTATGGAATACTGCCCGGGCATTACCCTGGAAAAGAGTCGCGGCCGCTCGCTGCTCGACCTTTTACTTACTTTCCGCATGGTCGCCCACGGTCTTCAGGGCATGCATGAAGCTGGATTTATCCATTGCGACATCAAACCCAACAATATTATTATTGGTGAAGACGGCAGCGTCCGGATAATCGATCTGGGCCAAAGCTGTCATATTGGAACCGTCAAACCTCGTATCCAGGGGACACCTGATTATATCGCTCCGGAACAGGTTAAAAGAAAAGCGCTGGGAAGACAAACAGACGTATTCAATCTCGGTGCCACCTTTTACTGGGCCCTGACCGGAAAGCATGTACCTACCTTAATCCCTAAACAGGGAGATCGGATGGAACTGACAACCAGTAAATCAACAGGGCCGCCCTCCAGTCCCCACAAGCTACGTTCTCAAATCCCGTTGGGTATATCAAAACTGGTAATGGAATGTATTGAAAAATCACCACACAATCGCCCCCCCGACATGCCCACTTTGTGTTCTCGTCTTGATTTACTCATCCATATGATAGCCGGGGGAAAACCGACGGCCAACACCGAAAAATGATGACAACAGACAAAATCATCCAGGCTTTGGAGCAAGGTACCGTTGCCAATCGTTCCGATCGTTTCCGCCGGGGAAACCTCATCCAGCTAACCGCCCCGGGTGAAGTGATTATGACAGGGGACCTGCACGGCAACGAAAAAAATTTTCAAAAACTTGCCCATTACGCTCAATTAAAAGATCACCCTCAACGTCATTTGATTATTCATGAACTTATCCATTGCCCCAGCACCAATGACCATTGTCATTCTTATCTGCTAGTCGCACAGGCTGCCGCCCTGAAAGCCCGATTCCCCCATCAGGTTCACTATCTGCTCGGCAATCACGCCATGGCCCAGATTTCCCAAGACGAAGTGCTCAAAAACGGCCAACCCATGGTTCGCTCTCTCAACGCGGGCATTTCCCGCACTTATGGCGAGCAAAGCACTGAAGTAACTAATGCCCTCGACCAATTTCTTTTGTCTCTGCCTATTGCCGTTCACACGGAAAACCGAATCTGGATGTCACATTCTCTCCCCTGTTCCAGAAACCTGGACAATTTCGATCACAGTATTTTCGAAAACCCTATAACTCTCGAGGATATAAGGGAAAGCAGCTCGCTGCGAGCTTTGAACTGGGACCGTCACCATACGGAAAAATGTCTGGAAAAACTGCGGCAAATGTGGGAGACTGATATCTTCATTGTGGGACACCAGCCTCAAGCTCAGGGGTGCGCCTGGCCTCATGATCGCATGATAATTTTAGCCAGCGACCATACTCACGGCTGCTTTCTTCCCTTTGAACTGCAACATAGTTACGAACCGACCGAATTATTTGGCCGTATAAAACCCATGGCTTCTCTTAAAATGCCAAAAATGTCATCCAGAACAATCGAAACAGAAAATTATTACGAACCGCTTTAAGGCAAAAAGGCCCTGCTATGCTAAAAAATATATTTAACCTTATATTGTTCCTTACCGTGATTATCGCTGTTACAGCTGGTTCCTGCAAAAAACAGTCGGCCGACAAGCCCGCTCCGCCCTTTGATCCGGAAATCGACGGCATTGCCGTCCGCCCTTTACCAAAAATGGATATGGAACAAGCCCAACGTATTAAAAAAGAAGGCCCCATTTCCACTACCGCAGACTCCACCATCAATATGGAAGCTCCCATCCCTTCTAAAGCACCCCCTACGGTCGCCCCCACCCCCACAACACCCCCCGAAGACGAGGACCCCAACGACACCTGATCCGTAGTAGTTTACTATAGCTCTACTCATCTTCAGGTACCATCATCCTCTTTGCCAGTGAATCATAAGTAAATCGCTCTCTCACAACTTCGCTTCCCGCCTGCGCTAATTCTAATCTCTCCTCGGGATGCTCCTCAATATAATAAGCAAGTATTTTGTCGAGTTCTTTATCGTTTTCATATCGACATAAAACATTATCGGGAAAACATTTCGCCATCGTTCTGCGTACATTTTCCTCGGGATGCTCCCGAGCAATACAAAAGGCTCCACAGCCCATTACATCCAGCAATTGCACATTATTCTTACCATGAAGATGAATCACCGCGGCACAGCTTTGCAGAAATCGGGCCATGGATTCGCCATAACCGACAAATCCCCCACTATATTCCGCCCAGGCGGGAACCTGCTCCCAGTATCGCCCCGCAATCTTCAATCTCCAGTCATGCTTCTTGGCCACATACCGCAATCGCCGCAACAGTTCCGACTTCATCACGCTTTGGATAAAATCAGTCGTGATATAATCGATGAGCCTCTCCCGAGGACCCTGCAGTTTTTGGCCTAACTGCTTCTCCGCCCGGTCCAGCAGTTCGTCGGCGTGCGCAATACTTAAGGTATAATCCTGGCTGCTGACAATCTGCTTCTTAACCGCGTTGAGAAATGGATTTAAGACAGCTATAATTTCCGGGCGCAAAGATGGCCTGTCCGGCAAATAATCGAAAGTCACCCCAATCTCAGCCTCGTATGAATCCTCACGCCCCGGCTCCCTATAGAAGCGATTATAGTTCGTGGCGACAGATACATCCTTCGGCATAAAAGTGACATACGCAAAATCTTTTCCTTCGTTGCTCGCCACGAACTGCTCCCCACCCTGCATCAATCCATGATGCCTGATCGAGCCCGGCACATTAAGATCATCACGGCAAGCATTAATGGAAACCGTATCCGTAATCCCTTCCCGTAAATAAAAACTCTCCAATAAGCCTCTGTCACATTTCTTCAATAACTGTTCCGTAATCCCCGGAATTTCCAAAACACAGGCCTCGCCCCCCTGCTCCGCCAAGGCTTGGCCGATATTGACAGCAACTTTCCTATGCATATTATCCAGCGGCAATAAAACGGCGAATTTCCGACCGGTCTTACATCCTTCCTCGGCATCCATTGTAATGGTATAATATGGATTGTCGGGTTTTTTTGCGGCCTTCATCATCACTCTGGCCCGCAAAGACTCAATTCCCTTGGCCGCAGCCTCCCTCTTCTCCCTAACATATGCCAGAAAATCCTGATCGGAATTAACCGTCGCTTCCTGAAAATGATCGAACCATTCCAGCATAATATCGAATCGACCATGACAATATTTACAATGCAAAAAACGATTGTTGATCATATTCTCATAATGACAGATATTTCGATAATGAACGAATCTTTCACAATGAGGGCATTTCACGCTCAGTTCATACAAAGGAGCGTTACGCTTAAGATCGTATCCTGTTTCGGTAACCTCGTATTCCTCCGGCACCAAAAGCAAGCAAAAAGAAGTATTCATCAGAATCCCTAATATCGAATCCATTTCCTCTTTGTTCATTCGGGAGATATTGACAAACCGGCACCCCCCCCGGATATATTCCATCTTGTCTTTAACAAGCCCCGTTTCCACCGCGTAAAGATAATCGCTGCTGCGCGGCAGGGCAAACAGTGGCGCCAACTGGAATCTGTGATACCAGTGTCGCAGTGCCCACTCCACCGACTCCATGGCTGTTTCTATCGTCTCGCTCCGATCGGAAAACAATAAATTCCCCTGCGCACTAATGCCGGCATCGTAGGTTAATTCAATCGCCTTTTCGACCTGAGCCACGGTAGTATGTTTTTTCATACTCCTGAGTATCTCGTCATGAGCACTTTCGATTCCATAGCTTATAAGATAACAACCCGAATCCTTGAGCATTTTCAACATGTCTTTATTAACGCTGTCCACCCGCAGCTGGGCCATCCAGCGGGTGTGGAATGGCTTTATGCGCCGACAAAACTCCGCCAGCCTTTCTTTATTATGACATAGAAGTTCATCCACGATCAAAAGACCATTGACATCATACTGATTGATTAACCTTTCGATTTCGCTGAAAAAATCATCCAGCTCGCGACTGCGATATTTATTGCCCAGCGGATGATAGCAAAACGAACACCGATACGGACACGACCTGCTCGAAATCACCGGCAGAACCCGAGGCTCATCGAAAATCTGCATTATACTCGAATCATAAGGCAGTTGATTATCCAGATAGTACTCGATACCCAGCCCCTGATAATCGGGCCACGCCAGCGCCGATATGTCATCAATCGGTTTGCGGGCTTCGGTTTTCATCACCTGGCCATCCGGCTTTCGATATATTATCCCTTTAACGTCCCCGGGCTCTCGACCATCGATAATCGCCCGGGCTAACTCACCTATAGTTAAATCACCCTCTCCCAATACTCCGTAATCCACATCCAGGTTGTCGAAAATAAGCTCCGGCTCACAGGTAATCAGCCCGCCCCCCACAATAGTAATCACATTCGACTTGATTCGCCTGACTTGCTGCAGTAAATCGTTGATAATATTATAATGGGTAATAAGCCCCCCGGTACAAACCACATCTATTCTGTTGGCAACCATAATTTTGGCGATGGTTTCGGCCTGATCGACGTGCAGATAATGATTCAGATTCAAACAACTTACATTCAATCCTTCTTTTTTCATTGCCGCTGATATATATGCCAACCCTAAAGGAAAATCATAAAAGAGCGAATACGCTTTATACTTTGGTACAATCAGCAAAAAATTCATTCGTACAACCTTTCCTGCTTGCAAAAAAGAGCTAACCTTTTTATGGTATCCAAAGATTATGACATACCGTCAGTCATTATCACTGGACCAGACCCCCTTGCCAAGGAAATTATCCCTCCACCCGAGATTGAATATTAATTCTCTGTCGCGTGATTAGCATCTTACCAATGAAATCTTGCGCAAAATGGTTGAAAAACCCTGATAATGGGGCAAGACTCCATGAAACCCTATTTGGTTCCCGGCCCTTGCCGGGTTAGGTAAAAGTGATGGGCAATTTTTTTCTATAAAAAAACCGCAGAACAACCAGAAACAAAACTTCTCGTTCTGTTTTTGCGTATCCTGCGGATTTAACTTCTCGGCGTTCAGTCGCAGCCCATCAATCTATAACTTCGGCGCTGTCGCTTCCTCCAGTTCCGCCAGCTTCTCGGCACTGACTTCTTCCGTCGATAAATCTCCATAGATAATCCGGTACTGACCATCGTCAATCTTCCACCGCATCAGCACGGCATCGGCATCTTCGGGCGTTACCGTTTCGCCATAATACGCCGGGTCCTTATCCTGCTGCACCAGCTGGGCATAGAACACAAATATCATCTGAACACTCATAAATTTCTCGAGTTCTGCCTTGCTGGGCTGACCCTTGATCCCTTCTGTTTCCCGCTTCTTTTTCCAGCCTTGCCGGGCTTCTTTCGACGCGGTTAACACCGACATGGTACTGGGATACCTTCCCCCTGTCATTTCGGCAAATGTCCGCAATCCCTCCACCACGTTTTCTCCATCCATACTCGGCACCTTTACATCCGCCATCAGTGAATAATCATCCGGAATCCGGGGCTCGAACTCGCTCGGGTCAATCTCAATACCCCACTCGTACTCATCCATTACCACATCCACCTGCATTTCTCCATCGTCGCCCGAACTTTTCATCTCCATCCGCACCGGCATATTCGTTTCCACATCCACCCACAAACGTGCCACCATATTATCGAGCACCCCCCCCGTAAACTTCGGATCGGCAATTTCAAATCCTTCCACCTCGATCCCGTCAATGGTATCCCGGCCCAGTTCAGTGTACTCTAACTTCAGGAATTCCTTTAGTATCGATTTGGGATCGCCTGATTCTTTTTCCATTTTCTCGAGCATCTCATCGGTTAACTTCATCCGCATATATTTTTTCTGATCGGGGATAACCGTAATAATGGTACCTTCGGCTAACAAAACATAGCTTTGTGACGCTTTCCTGCCTTTCATATAGCTATCCATGCGCATTCCGATATCGGAAGAGATGGTGGCATGTATTTCCATATCCATTCCTTCTTTCGGCATATGTTCCATGCCGCTCATATGCATTTTCATCCGGTAGGAAAACGTGGTGATTTGTTCTACTTTTTCAACCACCTCCGCCAGGACTACCTTATCCACTCCTCCCATAAAATATATCCCCACTATCACTCCAATAATAAGAACCGCCGCCGTCGCGAATTTTGTTGCTCGGTAATTCATAATCATTCTCCCTGTTTTAAAGTAAAATTTAGACCGTTTGGTTCCTTTTTCGACTATTTCCCGCCGCACCCGTTCCAGGGCTTGTTCAGTCGCCTCGGGGCCCGGCTCAACCTTCGCTATGCCGTCAATAACTCGAAAAATTTCCTTTTCATCCCAATTCATGATACTTCTCCGCTTCCTTCTCGACCTTCTGTCGATCCTTATCCGTCAAAAATTCACGAAGCTCTTTCATCGCTTTCGAGCACATCGCCCGCACCTGCTGGGGTTGCTTACCGAATCTTTCCGCGATCTCCTCGTAGGAATCCTGCTGAAAATACCGCATCACAAACACCTCCCGCATTAATTCACTTAACCGTCCCGTCGCTTCCAGCACCTGTTGCATTTCTTCGGCTTGAACCATCCTGGCTAGCGGAGAGGGCTCGTTTTGCTCCGCCAGCAGCTTCCCTTCCAGCCCATCGTGGACCCTCTTTTGTCTGCGCCGCCAATCAAAGGCCAGGTTAATCGCGGATCGCCAGGCATAACCCGAGGCGTTCTCCGACCTCTCGAAACCATTGCTGCTGCTAAGTTTAACAAACAAATCCTGCATGAGGTCTTCCGCCACTTCTTCGCGCAGAGTGAGCTTTACCAGAAGCGTATAAAGTTTCGCTCCCGATTTCTCCAGTACATGCAATAGCTTCGTTTGACCTGCCTCCAATAAACCTCCAAACCGCTTCTTTCACGGAGCTTGAATACCATTTTCTATTATAGACGTTTACCCCCACCCCGGCGCAACCAAATTCCCGAAAATTTCTCGAAATATATCCGAGATACCCCCCTTAAAAAACCGATAGGAAACATAGAGTAACATAACTGGTACCCACCAGCGCTGTATAGTCCTATAATTACTTATGGACTTACCGCCCAGGTTTGAAAACTGTTACTGATATGGAGAGAACTATGACCACACAAACCTTACCGGCTCAAAGTCCCGGCATTATGATAAATATTGACGAAACTTATCTGGATAACTTACTGGAAAAAGAATGGCTCCTGTGCAATCAGCGCGGCAGCTATTCTTCCGGTACCGTTCTGGGGTGCAATACCAGACGGTATCATGGCCTGCTCGTCGCGTCCCTCCATCCCCCCGTGGAACGGATGGTTACCCTCTCCAACCTTCTGGAGGCAGTACAAGTCGATGGCAAAAGATATGAGTTATCGAATTTCGAGTTCTCAGACCGCTTACATCCCCAGGGTTATCGCTTCATGAAAAAATTTCGCCGTGACAACGGCGTCCATTTCAAATTCGAACTGCCCGATATCGGACTTGAAATCGAAAAATCCATTTATCTCGTTCACGATCAGGACATTTTAGTAATAAGCTATGACTTTTCCGATTGCCCCGGCCAGGTGGAATTTTCCCTTATGCCCCTTCTGGCCTTGCGCGATTTTCATTCCTTACAGTCATCTTCCACTTCTCTCGAAGTGACCCAATGCCAGGAAATTGTCACCGCCCGCACCCTGGACCCACATGGCCCCGCCGTTCATCTGCTTTGTCGGGACAGCGATTTCGAACGAGGAACCGATTGGTGGTACTCCATGCGTTACCGCGTCGAAACCCGCCGCGGCCAGCACGACTATGAAGATATCTGGGCTCCCGGTCATTTTCGTAAAATATTTACCGGCTCGCAAAGAATTACTTTCGTCGTCGAGGCAACCGCCGGCCTGGAAAGACCAGGATCTATGGATTTTAACGTCGATGACCTCATCGATACCCAAAGACGCCGCAACTCCGAATTAATCGATTGTGCCCAGACTCAGGACGATTATGAAATAATGCTCACCCGGGCAGCCGACCAGTTGATTGTTAAACGGCAGATAAACGAAACCCAAATTTCCACTTCTATCCTGGCCGGGTACCACTGGTTCGCCGACTGGGGTCGCGACGCTTTTATCTCTCTGCCCGGCCTGTTGCTCTCCACCGGCCGGCTGGAGGAGGCCCGCGAAGTCCTGATGACTTTCGGAAGCGTACTCGACCAGGGCCAGATCCCCAATCGTTTCGACGACTATGGCGGCCAACCCCATTATAACAGCGTTGATGCGTCTCTCTGGTTTATCAATGCCGCATATCAGTATCTTCTTGCCAGTAAAGATGAACGGACTTTTCAAAATCATCTGCGCCCCATGATCGCCCAAATTATAGCAGCCTACTCCCAGGGTACTCGTGACAACATCCACGCCGATGACGATGGACTGATTACCGCCGGCGACGAGAATACCCAACTAACCTGGATGGACGCCAAATGTAACGGTGTTTCTTTCACGCCCCGTTACGGCAAAGCCGTGGAAATCAATGCCCTTTGGATCAGCGCCCTGCGTATTATGGCCGAAACCTCCAACGGTAACGATCGACAGCCTTACCTGGAACAGGCCGAAAAGGCCGAAGCAGGCTTCCGCGATCTGTTCTGGAATCCGGAAAATAATTCTCTCTACGACTGTGTCCTGCCCGACGGCACACGCGACCAGACGATTCGACCCAATCAGATTTTCGCTGTTTCTCTGCCCTTCTCACCCCTAAGCGCCAATCAACAGGCTTCCGTCTTGTGCACCGTGGAAGAATACTTACTCACCCCTTATGGCCTGCGCAGCCTCAGCCCTATGGACTCACGGTACCAGGGACACTATTATGGCGACCAGTTCCAGCGTGATTCCGCCTATCATCAGGGAACCGTCTGGGCCTTTCTCATGGGACCCTTCATCGAAGCGTTTCTCAAGGTGAATCACTTCAGCAACCAATCAAAAGAACAGGCCCGAAAAATAATCGATCCGCTCCTGCGCCATCTGGAAGACAGTGCCTGCCTCGGAAGTGTCTCCGAAATCTTCGACGGCGATTATCCCCATTATCCCAAAGGTTGCATCGCCCAAGCCTGGAGTATTGCCGAACTTCTCCGCTGTAAAAAAATGCTTCATTAAGCACTACCTCCTTCAGAGAATATATTTTCCGATCAGCAATTTAAGCTTATTCCAGGCCGGATCCCTGATTTCGTATTTGTCCGACCATATTCCCAGTTCCAGTGCTTTATGGTGCTCGCATTGACTATCCAGCATCGGCCCTATTTGAGGCAGAGCCCCTTTGATAAGCTTGATAGCGTTTTCGGTGGCGGTGTTCAGATTGCCGATAATCGTTGTCATCAAAGAATGCTTGTCTTTGTCCCCCGCATGAGGCTTCCAGCAGTCGTAATCCGTAGGCAACGCCACCAGAGCATAACACATTTCCGCTTCCCGCGCCAGTTTCGCTTCCGGCATACAGGTCATCCCAATCAGATGCCCTCCCCAACTGCGATGCAGCAATGACTCCGCCCGCGTACTGAACTGAGGCCCTTCCATGCACACATACGTCCCTCCATCGTGAACCGTCGTGTCAACCGACCCGGCGGCCTCCTGCAGTAATTGACGCAACTGCTGACAAAACGGATAGGCAAAATCAACATGCACCGCCAGATGCCCGTCAAAAAAACTGTTGGCCCGTTTGAAGGTCTTGTCAATGACCTGATCGGCAATCACCAGATGACCCGGCGACACTTCCTCCAACAGCGACCCACAGGCCCCGCTGGCAATTATATGTGAAACTCCCAATTGTTTCAGAGCATAAATATTGGCTCGGTAAGGCACCGAAGACGGATTCAGCAGGTGTCCTTTCCCGTGACGAGCCAGAAAAGCGATCGGAACACCTTCAATCTCACTGGTAATGATTGGCCCAGAAGGCTCGCCGAACGGAGTGTCAATATCATGTTTCGTCCCCAACGTTTGTTCCCCCAACGCCTCTCCCAGTCCGGAACCACCTATAATACCTAAACGTCGCCTGATTAAGGCCATTAAAAACACCTCCTGAAAGGTTACCATACCATCGATTTCGTTATCACCAGACCGATTCTAACCGATACCGACATCTCCCGCAACCGGCTGATATCATCAAATCTGCACTGCTGCCGAGATACAGTTATACTCATCGCAATTGAGTTTTCCCGTTTTCTTATTTTGTATTTACTTGCCGGAAAAACAATTACGCCTGGCCCTGCCGGAAATTATCTTACTCATGGGGTACACCCTCACGCTCCATCTTTAAACTTTTTCAAAACCAGATTTATTTTTCTGAACCATAAACTCCCTTGCGGAGTATCATATATTATAATATACTCAACGCGATTGCGTTTTCCCGTTTTTGTATTGTGTATTTACTTGTCAGAGAAACATTTACATCGGGACCTGCCGGTAATTCTCTTACCCATAGGGTAGATAAGGGAACTTGGTAAATCCTTTGGAAACTTCTTTATGCAGCTGCGAAAAATAAAATACATCCTTACCGAATTAAAAGACCACGCCCCCTTTACCGTTCTCGGCGCCATTCTGGGCGTTGTCTTCATGTTTCTTTTCAAAGATTCCCTGCGCGGAGATACCAGCCGTAACCTTTTTAACATCTTCCATCCCGCTCATGTCGTCCTCAGTGCCATCGCCACCGCCGCCATGTTCAAACGGCATACCCATAAATGTAATATGATCACGCTTGTGGCCATAGGCTGGATCGGCGCTATAGGTGTCGCCACCCTCAGCGACTCCGTCATTCCCTATGTAGGTGAAGTGATCCTCGAATTACCTGGTCTCCAGGCTCATGATCATGGTGCTCCCTCCGATACCAGCCCCGAATCTCATCATGATCAACATCAAAACCACGAACATCACTCCTCCGAACATGCCCACCCGGAAGGTCATTGCCGACACAACCTTCATATAGGTTTCATTGAACAGTGGTACATCGTCAATCCCGCCGCCTTGCTCGGCATCCTGATAGCCATCTTTTGGCCCCACAGCAAATTCCCCCACTTCGGCCATGTATTACTCAGCATTTGGGCCTCTCTTTTCCACGTACTCATGGCCCTCGGAGAAAATATCTCCACCGCTCAATGGATCGGGATTTCCGTCTTTCTCTTCATAGCTGTTTGGCTGCCCTGTTGTATCAGCGATATCGTTTTCCCGCTTTTATTTGTCAAACCGGGTGAGAATCTCCCGAAACATGTTCATTAATCCCCGAAATCGGCAGCTACCCACCGGCCCCTTGAAAAGATCGCCTATTCGCCCCTGTTTATTTGCCTGCATTCGCACTGGTAACTTCCAGCATCTTTTGCAATGCCACTCTCGCGTACTTTTTCACTTCTTCCGGAACCGTAATTTGATTCATCAGTTTCACCTTCTCCGGCTCTTCCACATGCTTACCCAACATATCCAGCAGCCAGGCCAGGTGTTTCGGGTCGATCCGATACATCGTTTCGCACTGACAGGCGCATTGACTCAGCGACCGCACGACGACATCCTTCTCGGCCATTTCTTCTGCCAGCCGGTGAACAAGATTTGTCTCCGTACCCACTACCCATCGGCTCCCCCGTTCCGAAGCCCGAACCGCCTTGATAATATAAGCCGTACTCCCCACATCATCAGCCCGTTGCGCCACCTCAAAACAACATTCCGGATGGACGATCACCTTCAATCCCGGAATTTCCGCCCGGGCTTTGTCGATGTGCTCAGCTTTAAACTCCTGATGCACCGAACAAAATCCGTCCCACAATATCATTTGACTCGCCTTGATCTGATCGACACCAAGACCTCCTCCTTCCTCAAAAGGATTCCACAATGCCATCTGATTCAGTTTCACTCCCATTTCGTAAGCGGTATTACGCCCCAGATGCTGATCCGGCAGAAACAGGATCACGGCTTTGGGATACTCATCCCATACCGACTCGAAAATCCGCCGACAATTGCTGGACGTACAGCAAATACCGTCATTCCGTCCGCAAAATGCCTTGATAGCCGCCGAACTGTTGACATAGCTAATCGGAACTATTTTGCGTCCCGCCCGGACATGCTCCTGCAAATACTGCCAACACCACTCCACCTGGTCGATCTCGGCCATATCCGCCATACTGCACCCCGCCGTCAGATCCGGTAAAAGCACCTTCTGTTTATCCGTGGTCAGAATATCCGCCGACTCCGCCATGAAATGCACCCCGCAAAACACGATATATTCGACCTCTTTCTGACGGGCCGCGATTTGGCTCAACTCCAGACTGTCCCCGCTATAATCGGCAAACTGGATAATCTCGTCCCGCTGGTAATGATGACCCAGTATTACCATACGGTCGGTAAGTTTATCTTTAGCAAGCCGAATCAGATCGAAACTCTCCGCTTCCGTCATTTCTTCATATTGTTGTGGTAAAGGTATTTGATACATAGTAAATTCGTGGTAATAAAATCGTAGTTATGGAAACGTAGTAAGGATTGCTAGTTTCGAATATGCACTCGATTGCCGCGTACCAGCAATCGGTTTTCCACAAAAAGACGAATCGCCTCCGGATAAGCGATGCATTCCTCCTCGAATACCCGCGCCGCTAGCGCGTCCGCGTCACCTTTCTCTGGTACCGGACACGTCCGCTGCACAATAATCGGCCCGGTATCATATTCATTATTGACAAAATGTACGGTGCAGCCGCTTACCTTGCATCCCCTTGCTAACACCGCTTCGTGCACATGGTGCCCCCACATCCCTTTACCTCCGAACGAAGGCAATAAGGCCGGATGAATATTCATCACTCGATATTCATATCGCAACGGAATCTCCCACAGACAAAGCCATCCGCATTGCAAAACCAGGTTCACATCATCCGCGTCCAGCGCTTCGTAGATACGCTTACTAAACTCAGCCACATCCGGATAATCTTTCTTGCGGATAACATGAGGCCTAAAACCCAGTTCCCGGGCCCGTTCCACCCCGGCAACATTACTCCGACTGCTCACCACCGTAGCAATCTCCGCATCCAGATTACCAGCGGTGATCTCCTCGGCAATGTTCACCATCGTCCGGCCGCCCCCGGAAAGCAGGATCCCCAGCCGCGTTTTATTCTTTTTCTTAGAACTCATACACTACCTGACTTATTATCGTAACTGGATTTGACCTTTCTATTATATACCGGCTTGAACTTGTTTTCCAGTCCCTCGTCATATTAAAAATATAAGGGTATCTATAAAAATCGATTCTGTCACGAGAACGAGCGAAATTCTTACCGGCAAAGCGGATATCTTTACCAAACCTGAAATTGCCCTGCAGGCCTTGAAATCTACGACTTATTGTGTTTTAGCGGCGGCCCTGCCAGACAAAATTACCCGATGGGTACGAAATCGCCGGAAACATAGCCTCAGCCGCGTCGAGGACATATTCTGGCCCGACAACATCGCCCGGAGAAATTACAGCCGTTCGCAGTAAAAATGAATTTTTAGAGGTTCCCATTAAATTTAAAATCCGTGTAATCTGTGCAATCCGTGGTTTCAATTCTTAAGAATTCCGTCGTGTAAAAATATCACGCCGGAAAAGTGCGAAAACGCACTTATGTATTTACTTATCTAAAAAACATTTACTTCGGACCCTGCCGGGAATTTTCATACCCGATGGGTACACCACCCCCTCCGGTCCGCCAGTTACTCATTCTTCATAATAACCAACTGCAAAACGGAACCGGACAGCTTAATCTCGCGGTTGCCCTCCCCACCGGCATCCGACGACCAGCATAGTTCTTCGCACAAAGTTTCCCGGCAAATATAATCATTATATTCATCTACGGCCGCTTTGATTTTATCGTTCTCACTGTAACATCGCACCGTAATATGATCCTGTATCTCCAGCCCCGTATCCTTACGCCCCTGCTGAATGTGCCGCACAATATCACGGGCCAGCCCTTCCCGATACAACTCTTCCGTAATCTCTATGTCCAACAGCAATATCGGCTCTCTGTCATCGGCAGGCACCAGATTGTCTCGATACTCGTTTATCACCAAAACATCATCCGGCACCAGTTCCCATTCATTACCGTTTTCTGCCAATACGATGTTCTTGCCCATCCCACAGTCACGGGCAACAAATTCCGACTTTCTTTGGGCAAGAAGCTTCGTTATGGTTTTCATATCTTTGCCGTATTTCTGTCCCAGACTCTTGAAATTAGGCTTGACTTCAAAACTCATATATTCACCGGGATCACTGAAAAATTTCAACCCCTTGATATTCAGTTCGTCAAGAATATGATTTTCATACTTGGCGACAGATTCTTCATCTTCCTCGGAAGCATAAACATACAGACACTGCAAAGGCTGTCGAACCCGAATTTGCTTTCGCTCGCGAATACTCAGCACCCGCGTGACAATATCAGCTACAACATCCATCTCTTCCGCCAGCGTTTCATCGTAAAGCGATTCCTCGAAAGTCGGATAATCACAATGATGCACACTCTCGGCCGCCTCCGGCCCCTGGGAACGAACCAGGTTCTGATACATCTCCTCCGTGACAAAAGGAGTAATCGGAGCCAGAATCTTACATAAATCCACCAGCACCCGATACAGCGTCTGATACGCCGCCAGCTTATCCGTATCCGATTCGTTCTTCGGCCGCCAATACCGCCGCCGATTCCGCCTCACATACCAGTTACTCAGCCGTTCGATAAAATCGTCCGCCGCCTGCATCAGCGACATCACATTAAAATTACCCATCGCCTCGTGAGCCGTTTTAATCAAACCCTGCAATTTACTCAACAGCCATCGGTCAATTTCCTGCAACTGGTCATAGGCAACCGCTTCCCGCTTCGGATCGAATCCGTCCAACCGGGCGTAATTCACGAAAAAACTATATACATTCCACCACGTACTGAACACCCGCCGGTTCACCTGCTCCCCCACATGATAACCGAAATTCAGATTGTTCGTCGGATTCTGCCCACAGTATATCCACCGCATTACGTCCGCCCCCATTTTCTCCACCGCTTCATCGAACCAGATGGCATTACCGGTGGATTTATGCATCTCCTGACCCTGCTCATCGCGCACCAGGGCGTGACCCAGCAGTGTCTTAAAAGGTGGAATCCCCTCCATCATCGTACTCATCGCCAGCAGGGCGTAAAACCAGTTGCGAAACTGGCCGGGAAAACATTCCAGCACCAGATCCGCCGGGATCCACTTCTGCCAGTACTCCCTTTGCGAATTATACTTCACCGTCGAATAGGGCACGATCCCCGCGTCCAGCCACGGATTCCCCACATCCGGTATCCGACCCACCAGCTTACCGCACTTTTCACAGCGGATGCGAATCGCGTCCACCCAGGGCCGATGCGGCGAGTTCCCTTCGAATGTCTCCCAGCCTTGAACCGCCCGTTCCCGTAATTCCTGCTTGTTTCCTATTACGTCGAACCAGCCGCATTCGCATTCAAAAATCGGCAGCGCCAATCCCCAGAACCGCTTTTTGCTGATCATCCAGTCGTGCATATTTTCCAGCCAGTTCAGTTCCTGATCCTGGCCCCACTCCGGAATCCAGCGAATCTGACGGGTAACCTCCATAATCTCGTTTCGCCACGACATATTGATATACCATTCATCCACCGAACGAAACAGCAGCGGCGTTTGACATCGCCAGCAGTGCGGATAATCATGACTGTAATTCTCTTTCTTGTAATACAAATCTTTTTCGCGTAAATTTTTGATTACCGCTTCGGACACTTCACCCGCCAACTGACCCGAAAGAAAACCATACCCTCCCACGTAAATCCCTGTTTCATCGATGGGCATTAAAATCGGCAAACCCAGATCCTTGCCCAGATCGAAATCTTCCTTACCGCAACCCGGCGCGATATGCACAATCCCCACCCCTTCACTATCGGACACTTCTTCCCATCCGATCACCCGATGCGTGTAATTGGCCTCGGCAAAGGTGTTTTGCACGATTTCAAGATCGTCAAAGGGCCCCTCATACTCCCAGCCGATCATTTTCTCCCCCGCCAGTGTTTCCTCGACCGTATGCGGTCCCTTCTCTTTCATCACCCCCACCAGCGTTTCCGCCAGGTAAAATATCTTGTCGCCCTGTCGCACCTTGGCATAGGTCAGCTTCGGATTCACCGCCGCGGCCACATTCGCCGACAGTGTCCAGGGCGTCGTGGTCCAGACCAGCAGATACTCATTCTCCCGCCCCTTCAGCGGAAAAGCGACAAACAATGCCGTATCTTCAACATTTTTATACCCTTCCCGCCGCTCCTGCTCCGAAATCCCCGTCTCACAACGCGGACACCACGGCATCGCGTCCAGCCCCTTGTAAATCAATCCCCGCTGGTGACACTTCTTCAAAAACGACCAGATCGTGTAATTATTCTCGTCACTAATCGTATAGTAGCTGTTGCTCCAGTCCATCCAATAGCCCAGCCGAATCGACTGCTCGGACTGCACCTGGGAAAATTTCTCCACCCGCGCCTTGCACCGATTGATAAACTCCTCCAGGCCCGCCCTTTCAATATCAGCCTTGGTCTCATAACCCAGTTCCTTTTCGACCTCGACCTCCACCCACAAACCCTGGCAGTCAAACCCATTCTGATAACGCAGGTCATGCCCCAGCATAGCATGAAACCGCTGATAACAGTCCTTCAGCGTCCTGCCCCAGGCGTGATGTACCCCCATCGGATTATTCGCCGTGATCGGACCATCCAGAAACGACCAGGGCTCCTTACCTTCATTTTTCGCCCGCAGCTTCTCAAATGACTTATTTTCTTTCCACCACTCGAGCACCCGGTGCTCCAGCTCAATATGCTGGCAGGTAGAATCAACCTGTCGAAACATCCAAACACACTCCTTTTTTATCAAAACGGGCTTCGCCCACATTACTCATTGTTATTGATTTTAACTGATAACAAAAAACTTATTATGCCCGGAATCCCCCTCCATTGCAAGCGTTAGCAGGAAACGCACAAAATTTCCATCTTTCGCCTGCGAATCCTCCTATATGGAAAAATATACTATACTCATCACGATTGAGTTTTCCCGTTTGTGTATTATGTATTTACTTATAAGCTAAACAATTACATCTGGCCCTGCCAGGAATTATCATACCCGATGGGTATAATATCTGGTTTTTTCCCACCTGAACCACAGATGGACCTGCCCCCCTTACCACTGATCAAAATCATCGATGTATCCCATCAGCCCGTCCCGGTCGAGGACCGTTACACTGCGATATCCCGTTTCGATCAGCCCCTTCCGTTTGAAATCAGATAAAGTCCGCGAGATGGTCTCTCGGCTCACCCCAATCTGGATCGCCAAATCCTGGTGCGAAATATTTTTCTTCATCCCTTCCGGGCCAAATAATTCCGACGGAAATAATGATCCTTTCAACAGCAATCGGGCCAGACGCGTATGCACATTCTCAAACGAAGCGCGTTCTAACTCACTGGTCAACTGAAAAATCGCCCGGGCCATCGTCTGCATCAGCCGAAAACAGATTTCACCATTATTTAACAGCAATTTTTTAAAAGGTTTATAATCAATTGCTAAGATCACCGACGGCTCTACCGCCCCCAACGTTACCGTACTGGTGACTCCCGTAATTATCTCCGCCAAGCCAAAATGATAGCCACGGGACAAAGTGGTCACTAGTTTCTCATTGCCGGCCGAGGACAAACGCACACAACGAAGCTTGCCTTCATACACAATAGTAAAATAGGTAACCTGTTGACCCTGAAGCCACAGCGTTTGACGCGCCTTCATCTTCCGAACCACTACCAAATTCGCCAACTTACTCAAATGGGCCGGAGTTAACAGTTCAAATGCCCAGATACGATGCAAAAACTGCTCAATATTCTTATGACTGATTTTTGCAGACATCAGGTATATTATATCATGTTTTTTGCGGGAACCAATAAAATAAGTGATATTTATCACAATCAAATCCCCCGCTCAACGTTACCATAAATAACTGATGACCTGAGCTGGTAATAAACCTCGAAAATTGCGTCCTTGATAGTTTATATGATAT
>Ga0180435_10000790_pt1 | contig 33299 bp, 26 predicted proteins | sample SS_ome_3_FD_132467 | JGI IMG/M metagenome (GOLD analysis project Ga0180435, IMG submission 132467) | Hypersaline lake sediment archaeal communities from the Salton Sea, California, USA - SS_3_S_1 metaG | ecosystem: Environmental > Aquatic > Non-marine Saline and Alkaline > Hypersaline >... | reverse complement strand
CTCGCCGTCGCGGGTCGTCACCTCGCGCATCTCGAAGGTGATGGCCTTGTCCGGCACCGGGCAGTGCTCCTCGCACACGATGCACTCCCGGCCGTAGGCGTACGGCAGGCAGCGCGTCGTGTCGAAGACGGCCAACCCGATCTTGGTCGTCTTCTTCTGCTCCAGCGGCAGCGGCTCGATGGCCCCGGTCGGGCACACCTGGCCGCAGGCGTGGCACTCGTACTCGCACCAGCCGATCGCCGGCACCAGCATCGGCGACCACAGGCCTTCCAGGCCGGCCTCTTCCCAGGTGGGCTGGAGCCCGCCCGAGGGACAGGTCTGCATGCACAGCCCGCACTTGACGCAGCGACGCAGGAACTCGGCCTCGGCGCGCGAGCCCGGCGGCCGGATCAGCGCCGGCTCGAAGGTCTTGGCGTTGGCCGCCGGCGTGATGCGCATCATCGACAGGGCCGCCACGCCGCCCACCGTCGAGGCCAGCGCGCGGCGCTTCCCGATATCGACGCTGCCGGTGGAGATTTGTTGCCACGGCGTCGTCCAGACGAAGTCCAGCCCCTGGTTGCCGCAGGACGCGACGCAGTTCCAGCAGCCGAAGCACTCGGTCGAAAGCCACTCCCCCGCCTTTTCCGGCTGGGCCGCGGCCGGGCAGGCCAGCGTGCACTTGAAGCAGTCGTCACAGGCCGTCGGATCGCTCTTCAGCCGCAGCAGCGGACGGGTCGCGAACAGCCCCAGCAGCCCGCCCAGCGGGCAGAGATAGCGACACCAGAAACGATTGCGGTAGAGATTCAGCAGCAGCGCGGCCGTGAACACCAGGAACACGGCGCCCGTGCCCGAGAACACGCGCAGTTCGGTAGCCGCCACCCGCTCCTGCCACCAGGTGTAGACCGGTTCGGTCAGGTCGCGCAGGTGGAATGCCCCCAGGTGGGGATCGGCCATGTAGACGGCGTTGGACACGTTCCGGACGGCGATGTCCATCGCCGGCAGCACCGTCAGCGATACGCTGCGGTACAGCAGGGAGAAGGGATCGAGCACGCCGATCCACTGGGCGCCCAGGGCCGCCATCACCAGCAGAGCGATCAGGACGAAGTACTTGGCCCGCTGCCATCGGCTGAACGCCTCGGTCCGCTTGACCACCCGCCGGTACTGGCGGCGCAGGCTGGAGACGGCGTTGTGCAGGGTGCCCAGGGGACAGAACCAGCCGCAGAACACGCGACCGAAGATCAGGGTGATCCCCAGCGCCAGCAGCCCCAGCAGCGAGATCCCTTCCAGGGTGCGGCTCGCCATCCAGGCGCCGATCATCGCCAGCGGATCGAGATCGAAGAAGAGATCGACGGGCGCGGTGGGCGCCGCACCGTCGGCGGGACGGTTGGCCGCCAGCAGGTAGAGGAACAGCGCCAGGACCACGACCTGGACCGTGCGGCGGATCCGGACGATCAACCGGGCCTTGGCGCCGACCGTCACGAGAGGATCCTCTCCACCGGTTCGAGCGATGCGAAGTCCTGGGTGCCGAGCCCCTGCTCGGCCGCGGCGGCGATGTGGGAAACATCCCCGGGACCGTGTCCCATCAAGGAGGCGCCGAAGGCGTCGAGGGCCACGATGTCCGTGCTCGCCGCCACCACGCCGCGCACCTCCACGTCGGCGGGATCGCCGCCCTGGGGTCCGTGGGCGGTCAGCACCCGCACGGCGTCCAGGACGGTCAAGCGGGGCTTCATGAACCGCGTGATGTCGGCCACGCAGGCGTCCATGTTCTGGTGCCAGGCGCTGCGGTTGCCGCCGATCACGCCCATGTAGTTCTTCATGGCGATCGAACACCTGGTCAGGCCGTGGTGTTTGAGGACCGGCACGTTGATCACCAGGTCGGCGTCGATCACCTCGCGGTAGAGCGGCCACTTCTCGAGGTACTCGCCGCCGAGTTCCACGTCCTGGAAGCGATCCTTGTCCAGGTAGACCATCTTGCCGCCGGCCGCCTCGACCGTCTTGGCGATGCCGCTGTTGCGGTAGGCCTGGCGGGCCGGCTGGCAGGGGTGGTCGCCCACCTTGACCGTCTTGGCGCCGGCGGCGCGGCACAGGCGGACCAGGGTGCCGACGACATCGGGGTTGGTGTTGGCCGCCAGCTCGGGCCGGCGGTTCCAGCCGATGTTGGGCTTGACCCAGACCGTGTCCCCCTCGCCCACGAAACGCTCCATGCCGCCGACCGAGGCGATGGCCGCCTCGGTGAGCCCGACCGCCGCGGCGGCCAGGTCCGCATCGGCGAGCGCGGCGGCGTCCCAGCGGGCGATGGACATGGCGGGCAACGGATCGGCGGCCAGGGCCGCCCGGGACAGGGCGAGGAAATCGGCCGTCATCAGGCCGCCGCCGACCAGGGCCGAGGTCTTCAGGAAGTCGCGTCGCGTGAGATGGGACAAGGCCGGACCTCCGGGGCTAACGCTGGGATCGGGAGCGATCGGATTTCTTCAGGCTCAGGATCAGGGCCCCGCCCGCCAGGACGAGCGCCAGCGCCACGAGCTGGTACGTCCAGGGCGTGGCGACCAGTCGGCCCTCCATCAGCGCCGTGCGGATCAACACGAACTTGGCGGCGTAATAGACCAGCTTGCTGGCCGCCACCGACAGCGCCGCGGCCGGCAGGAAGCGATGCAGACGCCCGCGCAGGGCGAAGAAGAGCCACACGTTGAGCGCCAGTTCCCCCTGGATCAGCAGGACCTTGGGAAAGACGGGGTGGCCGCTGCTCAACCAGGACAGCAGGGGCAGTCCGAGCGCCAGGACCAGCGCGTTGCGGCGCGGCGTGAGCAGGATCGCCGCGAAGAGCAGCAACCGCATGGGCTCGAAGCGGTAAAGGGGCAGCGCCAGGGCGTGGGACAGCGCCGGCAGGGCGACCACGCCGACGCAGAGCAGCGCGTTCAGGGCGGCGATCCGCAGCACGGGCCTGTCGAATGCGAGTGATGTCATGGGGCCTCCAAGGGGTCCGGGAACGTTCGGTTCAGCATACACCCTGGAGACCGGTATGAGAATACCCGGTGTGGACCACATGAACCGGCCCTCTCCATGGAATTCCCCCGTGGGGCATGCTAGAATCGAACAGGCGGTCTCAACTAAGGGGGACTCCATCGTGAAAGTTCTGCCATCGAAATTGTGTTTCGGCCGTAATCAGCGCTGCGGACCTCGTATTGAGGCGCGTAACTGAAATGAAATCAGCATGAAGATGCTCCTAGGCGAGTAAAACACAATTTCGTTGGCATAACCCATCGTGAAGTGAATACGAACCGGGGGGTGGATATGAACTTCAGGACGATCCAACCATTTGCGGCCTCACTGATCCTCTCCGTCGCGGTCCTCGCCGTCCCGGCGATCGCGGGCACCATGTGGATCACACTGGACGATGTTCCCGATGTTTCCTGCGAGGAGGTCTGGCACGAGCTGGGAATCCCCATGTGGTTCACGACGACCGAGGGAGAAGACAATTTCCCGGTCGGCTGCGTCGTCGATCATGACGCGGAGATCAGCGGCCGGCAAGGCGTCCACCTCGGGCCGGCCCGATTGGTCATCGACCTGAGCGGAGTCCAGGGCGCGGACCTGGTCTACATGGATGTCCACAACATACAGGGCAGCGTGCGCGCACGCATGATGGACGGCACCGAGCAGGTCTACTACCACGCCCTGTCCACATCGGGGGATCTGTTGATGTTCCTGCCGGTTCTCGGAGGCGACACGGTTTTCCTCTCGGTCGCCGACGGCTACGTGACGGAAATCAGGTTGGAAGGGGACGAACTCCCGGCCGAGGACATGAGTCTCGGCGCGGTCAAGATCCTGTACGGGAAATGATTCGCAACCAATCCGTACGCGAATGACGTCCCACACACGACTTGTCGACACGCTGCGGGCAGACCGCGGCGCAGGAATCCCGAAACACGCCCATGCGAGGAGCAAGCGATGAAACGTATCGAGAAGGTCCTCGGAACCGCGCTCAGCGCCGCGATCCTGCTGACCGCCGCCGCCGGCCAGGCCGATCCGGTCGACGAGGTGCGCGCGGTCGTCGAGGCCTCCTACATCGACGGCGCCTTCAACGACCTCGACCCCGACGCCATGCGCGCGGGCTTCCACCCCGACTTCGCCATCTTCTCCGCCGACGGCGAGGACATCCGGCGCTATCCCATCGACACCTGGGCCGAGGGTGTGGCGAAGCGGAAGGCCGATCCGGAATTCGATCCGGCGAAGAACAGGTGGGAGCACGCGTTCCCCATGATCGAGGTGACGGGCGGCGCCGCCATGGTCAAGGTCGAGCTCTCAAGGAACGACGAACTCGTCTACACGGACTACCTGTCGCTGCTCAGGTTCGACAGCGGCTGGCGGATCGTGGCCAAGGTCTACGCGAAGCATCCGTAGCGGCGGCGCGACCGGCCCGGAGCGCAGGCCACGCATTGATCCCGGATATACCGCCGCCGCGACCGGCGAACCGGCCGCGGCGGCGTATTCGAGTGAGATCACCTTTCGAGCGGCCTACTCGGCGTACAGGGCCTTCACCGAACTCCAGGTCATGGTCTCGTTCGGCACGGGCGACTGGGCCTGCACGACCACGACCATGTCGTTGTAGTCGTTGTCCGTGCGGATGCCGATCCTCCCGCCGTAATCCAGGTCCTCCCACGCCAGGACGTAGGTCGGCACGCCGTCGTAGAGGTGCGTGACGTTGTACACCAGGCACTGGGGATCGCCGTCGTAGGGGAAGTGCTTCGCCTCGATGCCTTCGGGGCCGAGGTCGTTGTAGAAGCGGTTGGTGTAGAACAGTTCGGGCTCGGGCGCGTTGACGCCGGCGTCCAGCTCGCCGTTGGGATTCATGTAGAATCCGAAGCGCGTCACGCCGCCGGGCAGAACGATGGTCGTCGATCCGCCCGCGCCGAGAGAGCCCTCGATGACCACGCCGTCGTCGACGCCGTCGATGACCGGCGGCCCGGCGAGCGTCTCGGCGTACCAGCCCATGATGTTCCGGCCGCTGTTCCCGGCGATCTCCCGGACCACGAGGCCCTTGATGGTGTCATCCTCCCAATAGGCCGGGTCGGCGTCCCCGCCGAGATAGCCCTCGTATTCCGTCGCGGCATCGATCACACCGGCGCCGAACTCGGCGTCCAGGACGTCCTGCAGGGGGATGTTGTCCCAGGACGATCCCCACTTGACGTCGAAGGCTCCGACGGTGACCGGCACCAGGAGGAAACTGAGGCACAGGACAGAGATAGCCACTCGCTTCATGGTTCATCTCCTCGAATTTAGAGAGACATGCAACTTCCCTATTGTTATCGGCCGCCTATTTCACATCTTAAGTGTTATTTTGCTATATTATCAGTATTGCCCCCTATTGCGCCGCAGCCTACGAGAAACTGAATTACCGAACTTCAAATACGGCCATACTTATTGAAGATAAATGAATTGCGCCGACAGTCAGCTTGGGCCTCATGGGCCATCACCGTCGATCCCGAGGGCGGTCTCGAGGACACGACGCGCGACCACGACGCAAACCCATCGTGCCCCGCCCCCGGTTTCCTCCCCTTGTCCGACAGGTGGAACGGACGGATGTACGTGTCAGATGTTGCGAAGGATCGGACGGGAGTGGTAGAAATGGGTTATGCCAACGAAATTGTGTTTTACTCGGCCAGGAGCATCTTCATGCTGATTTCATTTCAGTTACGCGCCTCAATACGTGGTCCGCAGCGCTGATTACGGCCGAAACACAATTTCGATGGCAGAACTCAAGGAGAAAACCGGTCACCATGTGGAATTCGAGAAGCTGCCTTTTCCTGTTGTCTCTCGGTACGCTCGCAACGGCCTCGTGCGCGGACACGAAGCCGTCCTCGACATCTCCGAGCAGCACGCGCGAGATCCTGCTCACCTCGGAGGCGGGCATGAAGCTCGCCGCCATGGATAACGTGCCCTTTCGGACCGGCGCCGCCGACGGTACCACCATCACGGTCTTTCCGGACAGTACCAGGCAAACCGTCGACGGCATCGGTTCCTCGTTCACGGAATCCTCGGCCTTCGTGCTGGCGCACCTGGAGCCGGAAACGCGCCGGGAACTGATGGAGCGGATCTACGGCGAGTCCGGCGCCAACTTCACGCTCGCCAGGACCCATATCGGATCGTGCGACTTCAGCGTGGCGGGCAGGTATTCCTACGCGGAGGAGCCGGACGACGTGGAACTGGCGGCCTTCACCATCGCTCCGGACAGCGCGGGATTCGACGCGGGCGAGCATCCCGGCCTCGTGGACCCCGGCTACGACCTCCTGCCGATGATCCGTGAAGCCCTCGCGATCAAGCGGGAACAACGGGACCGGGATCTGAGGATCATCGCGTCGGCCTGGACCGCGCCGCCCTGGATGAAGGACATCGGGACTTGGTGGACACCCGGTTCGCCGGAGAACGACTGGCAGGGCGACGCCGGCTCGCTCAAGCCGGAGTCCGTGTCCCTGTATGCCGACTATCTGCTCGAATATCTCGATGCGTACGAGTCGGCGGGCGTCGATATCTGGGGCCTGACGCCCGTGAACGAGCCCCACGGCAACGGCGGGCACTGGGAGAGCATGCACTTCTCCCCGGAATCCCAGAACGAGTTCGTGCAGCGCGAACTGGGACCGCGCCTGCGACGGAGCCGACATTCGGACACGAAGCTACTGGTCTACGATCAGAACCGGGACGGTCTCGAGCACTGGGCCGACGTCATCTTCTCGGATCCGCGGTCGCGCGATCACGTGTACGGCGTGGCCGTGCACTGGTACTCGAGCACCTTCAAGGTCTACGAGGAGGTCTTCGACCGGGTGCACGACAGGTACCCGGAGTTCTCAATCGTCCATACCGAAGGCTGCATCGACAACCTGGGCGGCGAGGCGCCCGACGGCATAGGGGATCCCGCCGGATTCGAGGAGTCGGACTGGTTCGGCAACGACGCCTTCTGGTGGAACGCCACCGCCTCGGACTGGGCGTACACCGCATCCTGGGCCGGGCCGGGCGTCGTCGATCATCCCCTGTACGTTCCCGTGCATCGTTACGCGCGCGACATCATCGTGGGTCTGGACCACTGGGTCAGCGGCTGGGTGGACTGGAACATCGTGCTGGACAGGGAGGGCGGACCCAATCACGTCGGCAACTTCTGCGGGGCCCCGATCATGATCGACACCGCCACGCAGGAGATCCACTACACGCCCGTCTTCCACGTCCTGGCGCAGTTCAGCCGGACCATCCGCCCCGGCGACCGGGTCGTGCGGACCCGCCGCACGCTCGACGGCCTGGACGCCGACGCCCTGCACGCCTGCGCGACCGTCAACGACGACGGACTTCTCAGCGTCCAGCTCCTGAACACCACGAAGGCGCCCATCGAATACAAGCTGCAGATCGGAGACCGTTACGCCGACATCACGATTCCGGCCAACTCGGTCCAGACGGTCCGCACGGAGATCTAGGGGGACGGCGGGCCGATCGCCGGTCGCGGCGCCGCCCGGATCAGAGTCGGGAACCGCAGATCTTGCAGTACCGCGCGTCGCCGTCGTGGCCCTCGGCCGCGCACTGCGGGCAGACCTGGGTCGTGACCGAGCCGCGCTCGGCCCGGGTCATCTCCGAGGCCACGATCCCGGTCGGGACCGCGATGATCGTGAAGCCGATCAGCATGATCACCGCCGCGATGGCCTGCCCCGCGGCCGTCTGCGGCGAGATGTCGCCGTAGCCGACGGTGGTCATGGTGACGATGGCCCAGTAGATGCTGCGCGGGATGCTGGTGAAGCCGTTGGCCTCGCCCTCGATGATGTACATCACCGAACCGAAGATCACCACCAGGGTGATCACCGTGGCAAAGAAGACGATGATCTTGTGTCCGGCGGCGCGCAGGGCCCGGATCATCACCTGCGCTTCGTTCATGTACTGGACCAGCTTCAGCACGCGGAAGATACGCAGGACCCTCAGGATGCGGATCACCAGCAGGTAGCGGCTGCCCGGCAGGACCAGGCTGATGTAGGTCGGCAGGACGGCCAACAGGTCGACCAGGCCGAAGAAGCTGGTGGCGTAGCGCAGGGGCTTGCCGATGCACCACAGCCGCAGCAGGTACTCCAGGGTGAACAGGATCGTGAAGACCCACTCGACGATCGTCAGCACGGGGCCGTAGCGGGCCCGCACGGCCGTGACGCTGTCTAGCATGACCGCGGCCACGCTGATCAGGATGCTCCAGATCAGAGCCAGGTCGAAGAACCGCCCCGCGGCCGTGTCGGCCTCGAAGATGATCTCGTGGAGGCGGGCGCGCAGCGGATCGCGGGGCTTCTTCTTTTCGATGGGCAGGGTCATGACGTGAGCATAGGACAAGGCGGCTGCGGCGTCGAGGGGACTTCAGCCGGATGCCTCGAAGTCCCGGACCCGGAGTCGGGGCGACATCGTCATCTCGCGAGATAGCCGCGCTTCGGCACCAGGCCGGCCTCGGCGAGGATCGTCCCCGTCCCCTCGATGACATCCGCCGACAGACGGGATCCCGCATGGAGACGGGGCGGCGCGACGCGAGACGCACCAGCCCCGTGCGCCATGAAATGATCGATGGCCTTGTTGGCATTCGCGAAGGCGTTTCCGTCGGGCAGACCGGCCACGAGGCCGAAGACCCCGTCGACGACGCCCGTCAGGCGGTCCGACAACGCAGCGGCCTCGGTGGCCCGGCCGGCCTCGAGGTCCGTCACGATCCGGTCCAGTTCCCTCGGAAAACAGTTGGCCGTGCTCAGCAGCCATCCGTGGTAGGGGCCGCCGGCCTCCCGCAGCCACCCCGCATAGCCCCCTTCGGCGCCCCGCATCATGAAGACGCCGTCCGGACGTCCCGCCGACCTGGCGACCCGGTCACCTCCGCTCGAATCCTTGAAGAGGACCAGGTTCGGATGGCGGTCGGCGAGCCGCGACATCAGGGCGGGCGACATCTCGTTGCGCGTGATCTGCGGCAGCTGATAGAGCGCGACGGGAAGCCCCGTCTCGAGCACCTGCCCCAGGGCCGATTCCATCATCTCGTCGGACGGTCCCTCCCCCGTGGGTGCACACACCGTGAAACCGGCCACACGGGATGCCGCCAGGGCGGCCAGGGCGTCGTCCTCGCCGGTGCGTCGGCGCAGCAGCCCGAGCATGCCGTCGATCGCGGCGAGCGTGGTCTCCGCGTCCGGCTTGAGCGCACCCAGCAACAGGCGCACCGGGCGCGTGGCCGCCAGATCCAGCGCGGCGTCCAGGAGCACGGTGACCTCCCCGTCATCCATCTCCCAGGCATCACCCGTGGAGCCCGGCACCAGGAGCCCGCGGACGTGACCGGCCAGGTGATCCCAGTGGGCGGCCATGCGCGACAGGTCCAGGGAGCCGTCGTCGGCGTAGTGCGTCAACGGCGGGCACCAGAGACGCGGCACGGGTGTCCCGGCCAGCCGGGCCAGCAGCGGTCGAGGCGTGAAGTCTTCGATCATGGCAGCCTTTCGAGATGTCGGGAAATGGCGGGCAACTAGACAAAATGGAACGGCTGGGCCCCTCGTGTATCGTGTGTTGGTCCGCGAGAACCAGGGACACATTGGAGTACGTAGCTCCAAGCCACTGAAAGGACCCAGCCATGTCCCAGCCTATCACAAATCCGGTTTGGGTAGGGATGGATGTTCACCAGGACTCCATCACGGCCGCCATTCTGTTCGGCAATGATGCCCAGCCCCAGGTCGAGCGCCTGCCCGGCGACCTCAACGCCGTGCGCCGCATGTTCCGCAGGCTGAGCGAACAGGGCACGCCTCGCAGCTGCTACGAGGCATCAGGCGCCGGGTTCGTCCTGCAACGTTGCCTCGAACACGACGGCTTCCACTGCGAGGTTATCGCGCCCAGCCTGGTGCCGAAGAAGCCGGGCGACCGACGCAAGACCGATCGCCTGGATGCGATCCACCTGGCCCGCCACTACCGGGCCGGCAACCTGGTCCCGGTTACCGTGCCAAGCCAACAACAGGAAGAGATCCGTCAGCTGGTGCGCTCTCGGTTGGCCGTGCAGTCGCATGTCGTGCGCCTGAAGCATCGCATCGTGCGAGTGCTGGCCACTCACGGTCATCGGTTCACCGAGGGCAAGAGCAACTGGACGCAGAAGCATCGTACCTGGCTTCGGAAGTTGTACCGTGAGCTCGAGGGCCCGCTAGCGACCGTCCTGGTTCACCACCTGGAGCACTTGGAGTACCTTGAAGGACAGAAGAACGCGCTGGAGATGGAGATCGATCGTTACGCGAGGAGCGAACCTTTCCGGCAGAAGGTCGAAGCCCTGTGCTGCTTCCGAGGCGTCAAGACCTTGACGGCGATGACCATCTTGACCGAGTTGGGTGACATCAAGCGGTTCAGCAAGCCCACAGGTCTGATGGCCTACGCCGGGCTGGTGCCCTCGGAACGCAGCAGCGGCAACGTGCAGCGCCGCGGCCGGATCACCAAGTCAGGTTCGCAGGAACTGAGAAGGATCCTGGTCGAAGCATCGTGGCACTATCGCAAGAGAGCTGAAGGGGACTTGATCATAAAGCGACGCCGCATGGGCCAAGATCCACAGGTCGTCGCGGTGGCGATCAAGGCACAGCACCGCTTGAAGAAAACGTACTGGAAGATCGCCACTCGCAAGCACCCCTGCACTGCAGTGACGGCTGTAGCCCGCGAGTTGTGCGGGTTCATCTGGAGCGCCCTTTGGGCCATCGAAAGTCAGGAAGACTAGGTCGCAGAGACCGGGGAAGAGACACGCGGAGTGGGTGATCCTCGATTAAAGTATGCGGTACGGCTCGGCCTAACCCGCGACACTAGACAGAGGCAGACCCGGACGGAGAATATGGAGTGCGGTAACCAACCCGCGGATATCAGTCTGATCGACCGTCGTTGAAGTCTCTTCCCCAAAACAAAAAGCCCCGGGCAAAGCCCGGGGCCAAGGAGAAGACGACTAATGGTTGACTAGCCGTTCCATATCAGCCGGGATAGTCGCCACCAATGACCAGCGGGCGCCCATCCTGACTCAGGGTGGCGGTAATTGCGGGTTCGGCGATCAGGTCACCGTCAACATAGAAGCGCACCGTACTCCCATCCCAGGCTGCGGCCACGCAGAACCAGGTGCCCAGCTCGACGGCGTATGTCCCTCCAGCGGAATTGTCCCAGTTACCATACGTGACACCGAAGCCGTTGGTCCCGACGTTCAGTCGATACATGAAGGAATTCGTGGTGCTGGTGGATTTCATCAGGACAGGCCCGAAGCTCGACCCGACCTGTGAGAAGCCATCGAGTTGGATCCAGGCGAACTGGGTCGACGCAGTATCGGCGGAGTCGAGACTGGACGAACCGGGCACTGTGATATGGGAGTTGATCCCATTGAAATAATAGGCAGAGTTGGGATTGCCGAAACGGTCAGTCGTCGGGGTCGTACCGGCGCTGGGTTCGCCGTGATTCCCATGACCGCTCATGTCCGAGGCGTCACCATCGAAGGGATAATAGGCAACCAGTCCGTCGGTGAGATCTCGGGACAGCGCAGGCGAGATCCCCACTGCCAGGATTGCGGTCGCCACGAAGATGGATAGCCGGTACATGTGAACTCCTGTCGACCGATTATCTGTGCAGAAACTGGCTCTGCAGCGTGGTGGAGCCATCGCCCAAACCGTCATCCGCGATCATCGGGTCAGAACGATACGCCTGGTGAGCGATCGTTCGTCGTCCGCCACGACGGAGATATAGACGCCGGTCGGCAGGAGTCGGCCCCGATCGTCCCGTCCGTCCCAGCGGATCTCGTGGGCGCCGTCGGAGGCCGCCTCGCTTCGGAACGCCCGGACCCGCCGCCCCCGAGCGTCATAGATCACGAGTTCCGCGGGCCTCGGTTCAGGTAGCTCGAACCTGATGGCCGTCTCGTGCTGGAACGGGTTGGGGTGATTGCGGAGCGGAACCGTCAGGACCGCGTCATGGTCCGAAGCCGAGCTGGACGTGTCGTCCACGAAGTACAGGCCGTCGATGAGCGTCTGGTGTCCGGCTCCCGGGCCGAAGATCACGAAGTATTCCCACTCCAGTTTCAGCACCGACGTGGGGGTGGCCGCATCTGCACACGGCGACCAGAGCGCTCCCGAGTAGCACTCCCAGACGGCATCGTCGAACGACCCCTGAAACTCGGTCCAGGCGAGCGACGTCGGGATCTGCCAGCTCAACCGCTTGGCCGTGATCTCTGCGAGCGCCTCCGCCTCGGTCGGCTCTACATAGACACGCACACTATAGAGCGGTGTGGCGGCTTCCCAGGTCGTCTTGTACCAGAAGTGGAGCGCGACGAGGTCGTCCATCGGCAATCCCCCGCTCGACCACTCCGGACGCTCGTAGGTGAAATCCTTGTTCCAAGTCCCGGTCTGCAGTTCGAAGCCGACACTGCCCGCGCCGACCACATAGTCCCCTGCGGTTTGAGGCGTGACGATCTGGAGGGTCAGGCCGCACTCCGGGTTCCAGCCGTCGTAGTACGCATCCACCCAGACGGCGTATTCGCTCCAGGAGTCGCCGTCATCGGGAATGGTCGCGCCGTGGGCCGCCGCGATCGGAAGAGCGACGAGAGCGAAGATCGTCAGGGTGAGTCCCGTTGGCAGCTTCATGATTCACTCCCTTTGATAAGTGACGGCGGATCGCGCTCGTATAGAGGGAGACTGTACCACACCGAACGCCATGTTTCAAAACGGGGCGAGCCTTCTAGATATTCATCCGCACTGACATTCAGGGTGTCCCTTCAATATATTCGTCCGCCCTGCTATTCAAGGATTTACCATCCCCCCGCCCTCCGCCAGCAGATCGAGGGGCAGGCTTCCACCCCCCGAATCGGACGCACAGCGGAACATATTCTGAGACGACGTTGAGAACGGCTCAGCGCCCCTCCGGCCGGTATTTCCAGACCTTGGCATTGCCATAGTCCGATATATAGACATTCCCACTCTCGTCCACGGCGACTCCGAAACAAGCCCCCCAGAAGTCCTCCTCCGGGCGCTCAATGCTGGTTACGTAAACGCCATCCCCCGTAAATTTTTTGATGATGCTGGCCGCCACGTAAACGTACCCTTCGTTGTCGACTGCGATGCCCCTCAAGTACGGGGTCGCACAAGGCTCCTCGACATACCCACCAAAGCTGCCCAGATATGTTCCCTCGCTGTCGAACACCTGGATGTCATTATCCACCCTATCGCAGACAAAGACCCGTCCCGAGGCGTCAGCCGCGATAGGGCCGATATAACTGAACTGGCCATCTCCTTCACCTTGGCCTCCCCAGGAGTCCAAGACAGCACCGCTGGGCTGCACTCGATGAACTTGATGGTGCCACTCATCCGTGCAGAAGAGATCGCCGTTCGGGCCTGAAGCTATGTAATGGGGACTCTGCCCGTCAGGCAACGACCATTCGTCCAGGTATCCGCCGCCGCTGTCGAACACCTGAACACGATCGTTCGCCAGGTCACAGACATAGGCCCGCCCGGAGTCCCCCGCGATGCAGAGCTGTTCCGGCATGGAGAACTGACCGGGCTCTTCTCCGAAGTAGGGATACTCGGTGGTGCCTGGAGCATGGAAACCGGTCGTCCCCTCCCACCAGGTCCAGACACCCCATTCGTTATAACCGTATTCTCTGCCGCGACCCAGCCAACCCAGAATCACGCCCTCGGTGGTGCATATGGCAACGTACTGGTCCGTGCCGCCACTGACCCACACCTGCCCGCCATGAGCGGCGATTCCGGCAAGGCGATCTGTGATCTCATTACCATCCATCTCCAGTTCCCAGTTCATCACGAATTCGTATTCCTCGGCATTCGTCACGCCTGCACAGCTCCAGGCCTCCACCACCCATACCGTCGCGCTGGCTGTCACCTCTGGATCGTCGACACGACTGACCGTAACGGTGAAGCGTCCAGGCCAGCCCGGAGCTCGATACTCTCCGTCCTGGAAAAGCACCCCGCCGCCCGGACTGGGAGACACGCTCCAGGCCAGTTCTCCGGCCTCGTCTTGGACGGCCGTGAAAGTGGTCAGGCCACCCGTAGAGAGGGTGATCTCATTGGGAGTGATGGACAGCCCTTCCTCTCCCGATCCGATCGGGTCGCCGGGACCGTAGGTGCTGAAACCGTTCAGCTCGGCACTGACGGAGTGTGCATCGGTGTCGACCGTGCTGCCCGCAAGAGGCAGCCAGGCATTTCCGGTCGCCTTGCACAGCTTCAGGTCGGCCTCGTCGACACCCGCGGGAATATCGGCGGGGTCATAGGTGATGGTCACAGGCACGGGAACGTCGAAGGCGAGACCGTCCGGCCCGAATTCATAGAGGCTGGAGCTGATCATGCCCGCATCGACGGGGACACCCGAGGCCGAGGACACCGTGACCGCAACCTCAGCATCCAGGGCACCCGCGGGGATCGTGAGCGTGGCCCGGCCTCCATCGCCTTCCACGATACCGCCCGCCGGGCCGACGGTTTGTCCGGTGTTCGTGTCCGGACTCGCGGGGTCATCTCCGCCGCAGCCGAGGATCAGAGTCAGCATGAGGGTGACAGCCGGAATGAGTCGACGTTTCAGAAGCATGAGTCTCTCCTATTCAGAGATCTGCGTGACGATCAAGGTGAGAGGATACTCAGAGACCGTTATGCGAGCGTTACGCGGCTCTATCTTCTTGTTGGGCCTCCAGTTATTCGTCCGACCTGCTGTTCAAGGACTTTCGCCGTCAACCAGATCTCTTTAAGAGGCCGTCGGGTAGACCAGGGGAATCACCTCCCCCGGCCCCCCACAGATCCGGATGTGCGGCATTCCCGCATCCGCTACCTTGAACGACATGCATACTCCAGGTCGATGGACATCGAGGCAATATCGATACGTCCCGGCGAGACAACTATGCACCGGCGCTATGTTCTAGCGATCGCGATCTCCTTGCGATATGGCCTTCGGCCTTGTAGCACCAAGAGATTCAAGAAGATAGTCAGTCCAATTCTATTTTTCGATCATCGGCATGCATCCTGCGGTGGTTGCCTGTGGTGTATTGGCAGCCCGGATGTCCACGAGTTGTCGCTGTGTATATACCTGGCCCCAGCTTGAGCGCCGCGCGGCTCGCAGGAGACACAGTTCTCCGCCATGAGTGGTGATTGGGGAGTCCATAGCCGAATGCCTACGAGACAAGGGGGATGATCATGGAACCCAAGATTCTGCTGGCCCTGGACGGATCGAAGAACTCCATGCGAGCCGTGGCATACGTGGGAGACATGATCCACGGATGCGAGTGTTTCCACATCACGCTCTTCCATGTGAATGCCATTCCTCCTGAACTGATAGAGCATGGCGGACCGACAAAACCGGACACCGGGAGGCGGCTTGCGGAGGAACTACAAGCAAAACAGAGAAAGTGGCGGGCGGAATTCCGGGAAACAGTCGGGAACGAGATCTTTAATCCGGCGAAGAAGATACTCAAGGACAAAGGCGTGCACGAAACCCTGTCGACAATCAAAACAAAGATCGTAATCCGCCCACACCCTGATGTAGCGCGGATCCTCATCGCAGAGACAAAGGCCGGTCGATACAGCACCCTCGTTCTGGGCAAGCGCGGCAGATCGATGGCCAAGGACTTCTTGCTCGGTGGGGTGACCTGTAAGGTCATCCACAATATTAAGGATTGTACGATCTGGGTCGTGGAATAAGCCGTTCGTGTGCCGAGGGCAAGACCCAATATCGATAGGCATGACAGGTTCCAGAAACGAGATGGCAGTTACTCTGCTCGGGACACAGTGCCGGCTGTTCCGTCGCTTACGGGATTATAAGCTAGTAGAAAGGGAAAAGAGTCATGCCGAAAACAATATTATAACCGGAACCAGTTCTATTGCCCGAACTCTGCAAGGGCTGTGAGAGATGTATCGATGCTTGCCCTAAACACTGCATCACCGCAGAACAAGAGATCAACCAGGCCTCGGGAGACCTGCCCGAAACACTCGGAGTGGACTTGAACCCGGCAACCTACGGACACAGACCTGATTAGAGACCGGCGCGGTAGATAACGGAGAAAGACTCGAACGAGAAAACCCTTCGGCGACATGGACAAAGGGCTCTACTCAAGAATTGGCTTCCCGGGCGATACCCACAGCGAACTCAGAACTGAGAGTTTGTTGAGAATGGCAATCAACTGGGCTCCCATTGCCCCATCCTTCACCCAATCGCCTAACTGCTTATTCGACACGTCGGAAGGAAAATCGCGGGGACAGGATAGGATTATGAGAAAGGACAGGGTGCGAATCAGGTAAACTGGGACGGCCGTGACCATGATGGTCGCGGGGCGGCCAGTGGCACCTACTTCGCACGGCTGGAATCGGGCGGGATGACAAGTGTGAAGGCGATGGTGCTGGTGCGGTAGCGCCGGTTCGTCTTCGAGGACGGGACGACCGCCGCCGGCTCCTTCGTGTGTCGGCGGCGGTTTTACGGATATCCAGGCCGGGAAGCCGGATGGAAGAGGTCTCAGACTCGGATCTCATTATGATACGATCGCCAACTGCTATTCGACAGGCCGGACGTATACACGTAAGAGGCAGCCGTCAAATCCCTTCCAGCGAACGGACGTTGCGGGTACACTCGCCGCGGAGTCTCCATTGGAAAGGGGAGAAGATGTTTCGATATCGAACCGGCATGAGACCTTGGCTCATTTTGACGGCCCTGGTTGCCCTCGCGCTCACCCTGGGCGCCTGCGGCGGCGACGACAACGACCCCACCGATCCAGGCAACGGCGACGACAGCGTCTATGATCCTCCCGACGTCACCGAGAGCGCGATGACCGGCAGCATGAACGTGGCGCGCGACCTGCACACCGCCACCCTGCTCAAGGACGGCCGCGTCCTGGTGACCGGTGGTTGGGACGGCGCCGACCGTCTGGCGAGCTGCGAGCTGTACGACCCCGAGGCCGGCACCTGGTCCTTGACGACGCCCCTGGGCGAAGCGCGCGCGTTCCACACGGCGACTCTGATGGCCGACGGTCGCGTGTACGTTTGCGGCGGCAGCAACGCTCAAATCAACTCCACCTACATGTTCGAGATCTTCGATCCCGAGACCGAAACCTGGAGCGAGGTGAATTACGCCGACCATACCGACGACCATCACCGTATGTGGACTCATCGCCAACACCACCGAACGAACCTGCTGCCCGACGCCACGCTGTTGATCACCGGCGGCTTCAGCACCTATGTCACCAACCAGAACGGTACGCCGGGGGAATATCTGAGGCGGTACGAGTTCTACGATCCGACGACCAACGTTTGTTATCCTCGCGATGAGCCCTACCCCAGGATGAACAGCCGTCGCTCTGGCCATACGGCGACGACGATGGTCGGCGGACGCGTCCTGATCGCCGGCGGCTTCAACAACGAGGACGACTACCACGCGTTCTGCGACATCTTCGACCCGACGGACGATACGCTGACGGCCGCGGCCGCCATGCCCGGCGCCCACTGGATGCACGAGGCGCACCTGCTCGACGACGGTCGCGTGCTCGTGGCGGGCGGCGCCAATGCTCTGATGAGCTACACGCGCGACTGCTGCCTCTACGACCCGGCGACCGATACCTGGAGCGCCACCGGCAGCATGCGCGAAGCGCGTAAGAATCCCGCCTCGGTCAAGCTGCCCGACGGCCGCGTGATGGTGGGAGGCAATGCGTCGACCGGCACCGTCGAGATCTACACCCCGTCGACAGGAACCTGGGCCCTGATCGAAGAGATGAGTCGCGACCGCACCATGTTCACCATGACGGTCTTCCCCAACGGCGTGGTGCTGATCGCCGGCGGCCTGGACCGCGAGGGAGGAGACGACGTATACTTGGAGTCGTGCGAGCTTTTCGTGCCGCCGGCGGTCGGAAAGGAATAGTCTCAAAGGAATCGTATGCTTCAAGCCCTGATCACAGGTGTGCCTACTTCTTCATCCGCCCTGATATTCAAGGAGTTACACGATCGGACAGCAACAAGACTTAGCCATGTACAGCGATCTGAAATCTTGTGAAATAGGCCCTCAGCCTCGATCAAATCACCCCTAATTGAGTGGAGATCTCAAAATGCAGCTATCGTCTAACTACTTTAACGACAGGCCGGATGAATAAATGGGAGGGACAGGACGGGCTTGGGTCGCTAACCCTTTGACAACACGCACTTATAGGGTGGCGTCGGGCTGATCCAGCCAAAGCCCAGGTACCGAGAAAATTCCGCGTAGAAAATACGTGGCTCGGCGGGTTGGATACAACTAGAACTCCTCTGGCGACATTCACCAAAGACCAAGTTACTAGAATTAAAGAATTTGAACGGCTGGTTGCTTGGTAGAATGAAGCCCAAACGCCGTCCTCTGGAGATCCCGAGCGCTACAGACGGATCTGCCATCCCACTATAATTCTTCTTGCGCCCTCTAGACGACCGGTCTATTATGTCCGCCATGATGAGTGCCCAAACGACAAAAGAACGCATTCTAAACACGGCTGAAGAGATCATGCTGGAGCGAAGTTTCCACTCCGTCGGCCTGAAGCAGATCCTAGATGCCGTCAAGGTGCCCAAGGGTTCGTTCTACCACTATTTCGAGTCCAAGGACCAGTTCGGCGTCGAGATGATGAAGCACTACATGTCTGACACCAGCAGTCGGAAGCGGCAGTTCCTCCTGATCCCGGGTTCAGAATCCGATCCCCTGCAACGCCTGTTCGACTACCTCGATGAAAGCGTCGCTTCCATCCGAAAATCAGCCGGGAAATTCCCCTGCCTCGCCCTCAAGCTGGCTTCCGAAGTTTCGGATATCAGCGAGGCCATGCGGGAGGAACTGGCCCGGGGGTTCGAGGATTGGATCGGCATTTTCCAGGAGGTTCTCGACCAGGCTGTGGCCCAGCAGATTCTGCCCGAGGATTTCGACTCGGCCTCGGAAGCTCAGCTCATCATGGACCTCTGGTCCGGTGCCATCCAGCGGGCCGTGGCCAATCGGGATGCGGCTCCTGTGAATCACGCTGTCGAGCATATCAGGACCCGGATCAACAGCATGAGAATCTGATGTGCCGTTTAATTTAGCCGCCCAGTAGACGACCGGTCTACTCAGATTAAGTGGAAACGAGAAACAAGCTGACCTCAACCAGAACAAGGTGTGAACCATGAAAGCATACGTCCTGAACGAAGCCGGCGGTGTTGAAAACCTGGTACTGAGCGAGATCGAGAAGCCCGAAGTCCAGGCTGACGAGGTGCTGGTGGAGACGAAGGCCATCAGCATCAACCCGGTAGACGTCAAGGTGAGGCAGATGGAAGAAGTCCTCAAAATGATCGTGGGTGAGGAAACCCCGGTAACTCTCGGCTGGGATGTCGCCGGCGTGGTTGCCGCCGTCGGCGAGGGCGTTTCCGGATTCGCCGTCGGAGACAGGGTGTTCGGCATGGTCAACTTCCCAGGGCAAGGCAAGGCCTACGCAGAATACGTGGTGTCTCCTGCAGACCACCTTGCCAAAATTCCGCCACGCATTTCCTTCGAGGATGCGGCCGCGACGACCCTAGCGGCCCTCACGGCCCTGCAGGTGATGCAGCCCCGAGTAAGAAAAGGAGACCGCGTTCTGATTCATGCCGGATCCGGTGGTGTGGGGCACTTCGCCATCCCTCTTGCCAGACATCTTGGCGCCCATGTGACAACAACCTGCTCAGCAACAAACCGGGATTTCGTGATGTCGCTGGGTGCCGATGAACACATCGACTATCGCGAGCAGAAGTTCGAAGAGGTTCTTTCGAACATCGACTTCGTTCTGGACGGCATGGGCGGTGACACCCTCGCAAGCTCTCTGAAGGCCATGAAGAGCGGAGGCACCATCGTCTCCCTTCCTTCCCCCGCTTTCCCGGAATACCTCCAGGCCGAGGCTAACCGGAAGAGCGTCAATCTCGAGTTCGTCCTGGTGACCTCCAACGGCGAAGACATGAACACCCTGAGGGACCTGCTCGAAGCCGGCGTTCTGAAGCCGCACGTATCACGGACCTACCCCTTCGAGCAGATGGCGGACGCTCATCGGCAGATCGAGTCCGGCCGCACGGTTGGCAAAGCGGTCGTGACGCTCTAGGAAACCATGACTGACAAGGGAAAGGGACCGATGAAGAAAACCATACTCGTGACGGGGTCGACCGACGGTCTCGGACTGGAAACCGCCCGGATGCTGGTTTCAAGAGGCCACCATGTCCTGGTGCACGGACGCAGCGCGTCAAAGTTGGCGGATGCGGAGCAGGTACTCCAGGCACTACCTGGTGAAGGAAGTGTCGAATGCCATCTGGCGAACCTGTCGGTCATGGCCGAGGTAGAGACCCTGGCCGCGACCGTGGCCGAGAAGCACGATCGGCTCAACGTGCTGATCAACAACGCCGGCGTCTTCGGCGTGGCCGATCCCGAGACGAAGGATGGACTCGACGTACGGTTCGCCGTCAACACGATCGCCCCGTATCTGCTCACGCAGCGACTCCTGCCGTTACTTGGAACTTCGGGGCGCGTGGTCAATCTATCCTCCGCCGCCCAGTCTCCTGTCGATCTGCGCGCGATGGCAAGCAGCGCCAGTCTGTCCGGCAACGCAGCTTACGCCCAGAGCAAGCTCGCTCTGACGATGTGGTCTCGCCATCTGGCGCTGTCCCTGGGAGGCGAAGGTCCTGCAGTCATTGCGGTGAATCCCGGCTCGTTTCTCGGCACCAAGATGGTGAAGCAGGCCTATGGCATGGACGGTCAGGACGTCGGCATCGGAGCGGATATCCTCTGCCGGGCGGCGATGTCCGACGAATTTGCCAGCGCATCAGGAGAGTACTTCGACAACGACTCCGGCCGTTTCGCCTCACCCCATCCCGATGCACTCGATCTTGGGAAATCTCAAGAGATCGTACGCACTATCGAGATGGTCTTGGCCAGAAACTGACAATACCAGTAAAGGAGATCACCATGCCCAAGCTCAAGCTCGTCTCACTGGCACTTGCAGGCGTTTTTATTGCCGCCATGGCCAACTCGCGGGCCGCATCCGGCAGCAACACCCCGGAGCACACAGCCGAGCCAACCCACGAAGTCGTCTTGACGTCTGAAGTCAAGTGGGAGCAGCTCAATCCCGCCCGCGGCGACAAGAGTCCGAAGGCTGGTACTTTATGGGGCGATCGCAATGGCTCTGAACCGACCGGCTTTCTCGTTGAGTTCGTGGACGGATTCTCGTCGCCACCTCACATTCACAATGTCTCCTACCGCGGCGTGGTCATCAGCGGCCGCATCCATAACGATGACCCCGAGGCTGCCGACATGTGGATGCCGACAGGTTCCTTCTGGACGCAGCCCAAGGGAGAGGTGCACATCACCGCCGCCAAGGGCAGCACCAATGTTGCGTACATCGAAATCGAGGAAGGACCGTATCTCGTTCATCCTCCAGAGAAGGCCTTCGATAGCGGAGAGAGGCCGATCAACGTTGACGCATCGAACATCGTCTGGATCGATCAGCCTGGAACGCTCGACTCTGCCGATGGACCGAAGGTTGCCTTTCTTTGGGGCAACCCGCAGGACGGCGACTTGAACGGAACACTTGTCAAACTTCCGGCTGGGTTCACTGGGAAAATACGGAGCCACGGCTCAACCTTCCGTGCTGTCGTGGTCCAGGGTCGACCACAGTACCGAGTGCCGGGCAAGACCGACGTCAAGGTCATGGATCCCGGCAGTTACTTCAGCTCGATGGGAGAGTCGGTGCATCAGATCTCGTCCGGAGCGGGAGAGCATTGCGTCATCTACGTGCGCACGGAAGGGACGTACGACATCGTCGTGGAAGAGCACGAGAAGTGACCACGTCCGAGCGAAGGCCCACGTAGGACTCGAACCGGTCAACTACCAGTCAAATTGCGACTTGCCTGATTCAACAGCGATTCACACTCATTCCGGCTAACTGAGTAGAACGAGAAAGCCCTTCCGCTGCAACGCGAAAGGGCTCTACTCAATAATTGGCTCCCCGGGTAGGACTCGAACCCATCGTCCAGAGTCAACACCCCCCTTACCGCAAAAACAACATCGCCCCCCCCGCCATCGCCACCACCACGCCCAGCAGCGACATCGCCGAGGGCTTGTCCCGATGGAAGATCCAGGCCGGTAACAGCACCGTGATCGGCACCGTGTTCATCAACACCGACGCCACCCCCGCCTCCGTATGCTTCAGGGCCGACACGGCCACCCACATGCCGATGAACGGACCGATGACGATCGCCACCGCCAGGGGTCGCCAGGCCCGGCTCTCGCGCAGGCTGCTCAGGCCGGACCAGACCGTGGGACGGCCCGCCACGAAGAGGCCCATGCCCACCGTGGCCCACAGGCCGCGCACCAGAGTGGCCGCCAGGGGCGGCGTGTCGCCGGGCATGCCCAGCTTGGCCAGGACGTTGCCGATGGCGGTTGCCACGGCGCAGACCAGGACGCAGGCCAGCCCACGGTAGACCTGGCGACGCGGCAGATTCCGGTGCTCCCCCGCCCCCGGATCGTGTCCCAGCACGGACAGCGAGACGCCGCCGATGACCACCGCGATGCCCGCGACGGCGAGCACGTCGAGCGTCTCGCCCAGCACGGGCCAGGCCAACAACGACGCCCCCACCGGCGTCACAGCCAGCATCAGCGAAGCCCGCCGCGGCCCCGCCAACATGATCCCCTTGTAGTAGAACGAGTCCCCGATCGCGAGCCCGAACACCCCGCTCAACCCCAACCAGAGATGCTCCCGAAACCCGAAGCCCGAGGGCCAAAGGGTCCCGGTCATCAAAACCCAGGTGAACCACAGCAGAATCGCGCCACAGGGCAGCCGAATAGCATTGACCAGCAGCGCACTGCTCCGCTTACCCGCCATCCCGAACAGAGTGCCCCCGAAGGCCCACAGAACTGCAGCCGTTATCGCGAGCACCTCACCCAAGTGACTCAAGGAATCCTCGCTTCATCTGGGGACGGAGAAGGGTGTGCTGGGCGCGTAATCCGGCGTAAATGCCTTTCGACGGATTACGCGCCCAGCACACCCTTCTCCCAATCGCTAGATCGAACGCGTGGCCCTCTTGAGCCACTTGCGGTGCGGTCCATCCAACAACGGTGCCAGCTTCTTGTAGACCTTCTTGTGGTACGCATTGAGCCAGTCCACCTCGACCGGATCAAGCAGACCCTTGTCGACCATGCTCAGATCGATCGGACACATGGTCACCGGCTCCCACTTGTACCATTCCTGCTCGTCGGTGCTGTGCTTTTCGTCCGGCACCACCAGGCACAGGTTCTCGATGCGGATGCCGAACTTGCCGGCCTCGTAGTGTCCGGGCTCGATGCTGATGAGCTGGCCGGGGGCCAGGGGAACGTTGGCCGTGTCGCGGGGCGAGACGCTCATGGGGCCCTCGTGGACGCCCAGGTACTGGCCCACGCCGTGGCCGGTGCCGTGGCCGTAGTTCTGGCCGTGGAGCATGAGGGCCTGGCGGGCCAGGATCTCCAGGCGCTGGCCGGACATGCCCTTCGGGAAGGGCGTGCGCGTGATGTTTATGTTGCCCTTGAGCACGAGGGTGAACATGGTGCGCGCCCGTTTGGGCACGGGGCCGAGGGCCACGGTGCGGGTGATGTCGGTGGTGCCGTCGAGGTACTGTGCGCCCGAATCCACCAGGTAGACGCCGTGGGACTTGAGCGGCGCTTCGGTCTCGGGGGTGGCGCTGTAGTGGACGATGGCGCCGTGGGCCGCGTAGCCGCTGATGGGGCCGAAGCTGTTGTCCTGGTAGCCGGGCTGTTCGGCGCGGAAGGCGGTCAGGCGGTCGGTGGCGGAGATCTCCGTCTGGCCGCCCTTCGGCACGGCGGTCTCGAGCCACCTGAGGAACTTCACCATGGCGGCGCCGTCGCGGACATGGGCGTCGCGGATGCCCTCCATCTGCACCCTGTTCTTGCGCGACTTCATGGCGACCACCGGCGAGGCGGCCCGCACCAGTTCCGCGCGGCCCAGCAGGCCGGCGACCCACTTGTTGGTGGTGGCCGGATCCACGAGCACGGGCACCTTCCGCCGCGCGAGCGCGCGCAGATCGGCGGCGACCGCGTCGTAGGGCTTGATCTTCACGTGGCGCTTGAGGCTCTTGCGCACGGACTTGCCCACCTTGGCCTCGTCCATGTACAGGACGGCGCCGCGCTCGGTGACGATGGCGTAGGCGATGACCACGGGCGTGAACTCGATGTCGCGGCTGCGCACATTGAAGAGCCAGGCGATCACGTCGAGGGCGCCGATCACGTGGGCGCGGGCGCCCAGGGCCTTCACATCGGCGCGCAGGCGCTTGAGCTTGGAGGCGGTGTTCTCGCCGCTGTAGCGGGGGCCGTGGAGCTTGAGGGGAGCGTCCGAGGGCGCGGGGCGGTCCTTCCAGAACGGGTCCACGAGATTTCTCGCCAGGTACTTGACCTCGATGCCGCGTTCCGACAGGGCCGCCTCGAAGCTGTCGGCGGCGTCCAGGGACATCACCCGCGGATCGACGCCGAGCGTCTGGCCCCGCTTCAGGGCCCGGCAGGCATAGCCCAGCAGCGACGGCACGCCGGGCAGTCCCATCCGGTGGAGCTCGATGCCGCTGCCGGCCAGCTGCGCCTCGGCCTGCAGGAAGTAGCGCGAATCGGTCCACAGGCCGGCCTTGCGGGCGGTGACCAGCACGTCGCCGGCCGAACCCGTGAAGCCCGACAGCCAGGCGCGCCGCTGCCAGTTGGCCGGCACGTACTCGCTCTGGTGAGGATCGACGCTGGGCACGTAATAGGCGTCGACGCCGTGCTTCCTCATCGACGCCCTGAGGGCGGATAGTTTCTGTCGGGTCTGCATGCGGAGCAACCTCCCGGGTCATGTAACGAAATCCGGACCTGATACGTAACGAAGATACGGGACGCGCGGCACACGGGCCCGTCGCCCCATGGTGCGACGCGGACCCGCAAAACGCCAGATGCGTTTGCCAAGCGAACCCGATCGTCAGTATAGTGATAGCATCGCCGCCGAGAACCCCACAAGCGGGAGGTTGTCTCCGGCGGCCGTGCCAGAAGGGCCGCACCCGGAGAAGCGATGACCCTGCGTTCAGCAACGATCACCATCCTCCTGACCGCGATCTTCGCCGTCGCGTCCGCGTCGGCGTCGCTCCCGTCGCGCAGGACCGTCTCGAAGGAGCGCTTGCCCGACCTGCAGACGGCCGCACCCAGCGGCCGCGTGATCGTCAAGTTCCGCGAGGAATCGCGCATCGGCGTCGCGGAGAGCGGCGCCGTCTCCGCCGACAAGACCGCGGCGGGCCGGATCGCGGAGCTGCTCGGCGGCGTCGCCCCCGGCTGCGCGCTGCAGCGTCGCTTCCGGACGCAGGCGGAGACCCTCGACGGGCTGCGGGCCGACGCGGAGGCCCGCTCCGGGCTCGACCTGCCGGACCTCAACACCTACGGCGTCCTCGAACCGGGCACGCGCGACCGCGACGCCCTGCTGCGCATCGTCGCGGAACTGCTCGCGGACCCGGCGGTGGAAACGGCCTACCTGGAACCCGTCTACGTGCCGGCCTCGCTGGGCTTCGACGCCTTCACGGGAACCTACACGCCGCCCGACCTCGAACGGCGGCACGACAGCCATTACGCCGCCCCCGACGCCGGCGACTCGCAGGACTTCTCGACGCTGCAGGGCTACCTGGGCGACCCGCCCGAGGGCGTGGGAGCCATGTCGGCGGCCGCGCTGCCCGGCGGACGCGGCGAAGGCGTCAAGATCGTGGACATCGAGCTGGCCTGGCTCTGGGGTCACGAGGACCTCCCGGATCCCTTCTACACCGACGGCTCCCCCTACAACAGCCTGGACTGGCGCAATCACGGCACGGCCGTCCTGGGCGTGGTCCGCGGCGCCGACGACGGTTCGGGCATCCGCGGCGTGGCGCCCGCCTGCCAGATCGGCAGCGCATCGATCTACACCCAGTTCGTCTCCGAGGCCATCATCGACGCCGCCCTGGCCATCGACGCCGGCGACATCATCCTGATCGAGCTGCACGCGCCCGGGCCTCACAGCACCGGCATCGGGGAATACGGCTACATGCCCGTGGAGTTCTGGCAGGACAACTTCGACGCCATCCTCTTCGCCACCGCCCTCGGCCGGATCGTCTGCGAGGCCGGCGGCAACGGCCAGCAGGATTTCGACGCCGCGACCTACCAGCCGCTCTTCGATCCCGACTACCGCGACTCGGGGGCCTTGCTCTGCGGTGCGGCCTGGCCCGACCTGACGCCCGAGTGGTACACGAACTACGGGCAGCGCTTCGATCTCCATTGCTGGGGCCGCGAGGTCACGACCTGCGCCTTCGGCGATCTCCAGGGCGTCGACGAGGGTCTGCCGGAAGAGCGATGGTACACGGACGAATTCAGCGGCACCTCGAGCTCCGCGGCCATCGTCGCCGGCGCCGCGGCCGACCTGCAGGGCCTGGCCAAGGCCCAGCTCGGCTTCGTCCTCGATCCGCCGGTCGTGCGCGAGATCCTCACCGTGACCGGCACGCCCTACCAGTCGAGCCACAAGCACATCGGGCCGCGCCCGAACATCCTCGCCGCCTGGACGCTCGCCGCGTCGTCGATCGGCAACGTCAGCGGCCGGATCACCGACAGCAAGTCGGGCCTGCCCATCCCCTACGCGTCCATCGGGATCCCCGGCCGGGACATGGACGTCAGCACGGACGCCGAGGGCCTCTACAGCATCAACCTGCCCGGCGGACCGACGACCCTCGAGTTCGACGAGTACTACTACGAGACGACCTCGGTGGCGGCGGACGTCACGCCCGGCCTCGACCTGAGGTGCAACATCACCCTGAACAGCCTGCCCCGTATCACCCTCTCCGGGATGGTGGCCGCCCTGGACACCCTCGAGCTCGAGGGCGTCCGCGTCTGGGTGCCCGGCAAGCCGATACAGCCCGTCCATTCGCGCATGGACGGGGCCTACGACCTGCCCGGACTGGCCCTGGGCAAGGAGGTCGCCGTCCTCTACGACGCGCGGCCGTGGCACGGGGCGCACGTCGAGATGATCACGCCCGAGGACGACCCGTCGGGATTCAACCTGAAGTACGTCCGACTGCCCGTCGCCGTCGATACATTCGTGTCCGCGAGCGGCTACCAGAGCTTCGGCTACCAGTGGAGCTGGGGCATACCGAGCGAAGGCCTCGACTTCGCCTTCACGGCCCCATCCTGCTGGGCGGTCGGTCTGACCGGCGATTACTCGAACAACGCCAACGCACGGCTCACATCCACGCTGTACAGCTTCCCGGACACGGAATTCCTGGAGCTCAGCTTCCACTACTGGTGCTCGACGGAATCGAGCTTCGACGGCGTCTGCCTGGAGCTGCTGGCCGACGAGGGGTGGATACAGCTCGAACCCGTGACGGGCTACTCGCACGAAAGCATCTCGGCCCTGGACTCCAGACCCGGCTGGTCGGGCTCGAGCGACGGCTGGCGGGGAGCCGTGTTCGATCTCTCGGACCAGAACAAGCAGGCGGTCGTCTTCCGGCTGGTCTTCGCCTCGGACTCGGCGGTGCGCGGGCGCGGCTTCTTCATCGACGACATCGCCTTCGCCGACGACACGCAGACCGTCGCCGTGGAGATGGAACCCGAGATCCCGGGCGCGGACGCGAAGGCCGAACTGGCCGCCCACCCCAATCCCTTCAATCCCCGGACCGATATCACCTGGCGCGCGACGCGGCCCGGACCGGTCACGCTGGGCGTCTACGACGCGAGGGGCCGCCTCGTGCGCGCGCTCCGCGACGGGGACACGGACTCCCGCCACGGCAAGGCGACCTGGCAGGGCTACGACGACGCGGGGCGCCGGGCACCGAGCGGCGTCTACCTGGTGAGGATGCTCGACAGCGCCGGCGCGACGGCCACGACGCGCGTGACCCTCACGAAGTGAGCCGGGTCGCGCGTCAGTAGTCCACGCCGACGGCGCGGCAGAGGAAGTCCATGAAGCCGGCGCCCTTGCGGAACAGCGCGGCCAGGTCGCGGGCGAAGCCCGGCGCCTGCAGCGCGTCGGGCGTCAGGGGCGCGATCGCGGTGAAGTCCTTGCGCTTGAGATCCTCCACGAGGGGATGGTCCGGAGGATAGCCGCGGGGGGCGCGCTTCAGGGAATCGCCCTCGAGATCCCAGACCCTGCGGAACGCCTTCCCGTGGGCGGCCTTCCGCCAACCGGCGGGATCCGCCACGACGGCGTCGCGTATCGAGGCGACGGTGGGGCCGTCGGGTCGCCATACGCCGAGCCCCGCGAAGGGCTCGTAGGGGTCCACGTGCAGGTAGAAGCCCGGACAGTGGACCGACTTCCCCCGCTCGTGGCGGAACTGGATCCCGACGTGGGTCTTGTAGGGGGTCTTGTCCTTGCTGAAGCGCGTGTCCCGGTAGATGCGGAAGAGCGAGCCCCCCACCGGCCGCGGATCGGCCACGAAACGGGGGCTGATGCGGGCCAGACGCGGGGCGAAATCCGCGATGAACCCGAGGGCCGGCTCCTTGACGGACTGCTCGTAACGCGGCTTGCGGGCCTGGAACCATTCGCGCCGGTTGTTCCGCTCGAGGTCGGTCAGGAAGGCGAACATCTCGGACGGCAGGCTCGTGATCGCGGGCATGTCCGGACTCCTGGTTGGTGGAACGTCATGAAGTCGGATCTGAACATACAGGGCATCGACGGCGGACGCCACGCCGCGATCAGGCCCGCGCGGCTGATCGCCGCCGGGCTGCTCGCGATCGCCTGGGCCGGCGCGGCCCAGGCCCTCACGTGGCACGTGCCGGACCAGCAGCCCACCGTCGCCGCCGGGCTCACCGTCGCCGCCGCCGGCGACACCGTCCTGGTCGCCGGCGGCGTCTACGTCGAGCACGATCTCGAGATGATCGAGGGCGTGGTGCTGCGCGGCGCGACCGGCGCGGCGGACGGCGTCACCATCGACGCCATGGACCAGGGCCGCGTCCTGAACTGCAACGGCCTCTCCGCGGCCACGGCGGTCGAGGGGCTCACCCTGGCCAACGGCATGGCCCAGGCCGCGGGCATCGTCTTCTGCAACCACGCCGACGTGGTCTTCCGCGACTGCGCCTTCGTCTCCGGCTCATCCGATTTCGACGGCGCGGGCTTCTACTGCAACGAGTCGGCGCCCGTGCTGGAGCGCTGCGTCTTCTCCGGCAACACGTCCGACGCCGGCTACGGCGGCGGTTTTTCCAGCCGCCTGGCGGACCCCGTGCTGCGGAGCTGCGTCTTCATGGACAACGGCACCGGCGGCTGGGGCGGCGGCTTCTTCGCCACCGGCAGCGACAACGCGCCCCTGCTCGACAAGTGCGTCTTCGTGGGCAACCGGGCCGATCTCGGCGGTGCCGTCGCCTGCCGCGGCACCCTGGCCCGGCTCGTCGACTGCGAGCTGATCGAGAACGCGGCCACCGGATCCGGCGGCGGCCTCTATCTCGACTTCGGCGCCTTCGTCACCCTCACCGACGTCCGCTTCGAGCGCAACACGGCCGACCAGGGCAAGGCGGGCCTGGTGGAGATCAACTGCTACGCCATCCTCGAATGCTGCGTCCTCGACCGCACGACCCTCAACGGCGACGGGTTCATCCACTACGACGACGAGGGCTGCGACGTGGGCAGGGCCTGTTCCTCGTGGGGCGCCTTGAAACGGATGTTCCGTTGAGGGGGCGAGGTGCGGAAGGGGGTTCCGGGGGACGCTCGCCGGTCACTGCGTGACCGGCTCGCTCGAATTCCGGGCCGCTGCGCCCTGCGGGCGCAGGGCCCTTCAGACGCCCCCGGACCCCCTTCCGCATCTCGCCCCTTCACCGCACGTTCGATTCGAAAGACCCCCAGGAACCCCCACGCGACAGGCGACCGGTTCATCCGTATGATTTGAGTTCTGCCATCGAAATTGTGTTTTACTCGGCCAGGAGCATCTTCATGCTGATTTCATTTCAGTTACGCGCCTCAATACGAGGTCCGTAGCGCTGATTTCGGCCGAAACACAATTTCGATGGCAGAACTCAAATCATACGGATGAACCAGTTGCGTGACCGCCGCTTGACGCCCGCGAACCAGATCGAAATCGGCATCATGACCACCAGCAGGCCGGCCAGGCCGACGAAGGAGGCCAGAACCTCGCCCTCGCGGTAGTAGACGTCCAGACGGCGCGTGAATATGGCCAGCAGGGGGATGTGCACGGCGTAGAAGAACATGGGCACACGGCCGACGATGGCCAGGGGCTTGAGCAGCCCCACGTACAGGCCCACGCGGCAGAACACCCCCACCATGAAGATGACGGCGCCGGAGAACCAGAGCTGGTGCGCCAGGCTGGGGGGATACTTCTGGACCAGGCAGAAGGCCCAGCTCAGGAAATCGCCGTGGGGGAAGATGTTGCCGTAGTCGCCGCCCCACCAGCGGACGCCCCAGGCCGCCAGCACCAGGGCCGCGCCGACCGCCATGCTGCGGTTGGCGCGGGTGGCGCCGTCGCGCCAGACCTCGAACCAGAAGTGGGCCATGACGCTGCCCACCACGGCCAGGGCGAACCACGGGAGGATCGGGTACTTGTTGTAGTCGCCGGCGTCGATGAAGAGCTGCATGGGGTAGTGGGTCCAGGCGCCGTGGTCGTAGGGGATGCGCAGCAGCAGCGGGTGGACCGCGAACAGCACGGCCGCGACCGCCAGCCGCCACTGCCAGCGCCAGCGGACGATCAGGACCATCAGCAGCATCGAGGCGCCGATCGTCGCGATGATGCCGAAGTGATCCAGCCGCAGGCGCTGGAAACCTCCCCAGCTGGCGTTGACCCACACGATCTGAACGGCGATCAGGAAGAGACCGCGCTGGATGAAGTCCCAGCGGGCGCGCGCGACCGACACGCCGTTCTTGATGCGCCGCCAGAAGGCGAAGTAGACCATGGCGCCGTTCATCATCAGGAAACCCGGCGCGCAGAGATAGCCCATGTAGCGCAGCCAGAACTGCCCGGGCGTGCCGAAGAACGGGTCCAGCGGATCGAGGCTGAGCCAGACCGAGTTGAAGTAGTAGTTGCTGTGCCCGAGGGCCATCATGACGCCCACGAGCCCGCGGAACTGGTCGATGAACTCGAATCGCTGCTTGCCGGCCACGCGCCGTCCTTCCGTTAATCCAGGTTCCGCACCACGCGGAAGCCGACGAAGTCGTCCGCGGACGTCGGATAGAAGGTGCCGCGGGCCGCGCTGCGACAGTCGCGGGCGTAGTAGTGCCAGCTGCCGCCGCGCACCACGCGCCGCTCGCCGACGGCCGGACCCTCCGGATCCAGGACCGGGCTCTCGGGATAGGGGCCGTACCAGTCCCAGCACCACTCGCGGACGTTGCCGGACATGTCGTACAGGCCCGAGGTGTTGGCGGTCTTCAGCCCCACGTCCCGGGGGCCGTCGGGGGCGTTGCCGCAGTACCAGCCCACGGCGTCTAGCCCCGCGTCGGCGCCGCACATCACCTCGACGAGTTCTCCGTTGTAGAGGCCCGTCGTCGAGCCGGCGCGGCAGTGGTACTCCCACTCGGCCTCGGTGGGCAAGCGCCAGCCGTCGGCCTCGCGGTTCCAGGTCACGTAGGGGCCGTCCACGGTGTAGGCGCGAGTCAGCTCGTCCCGGTCCGAGAGGGCGTTGCAGTAGTCGACGGCGTCGTACCAGGTGACGTTGTGCACCGGCAGGTCGTCGCCCGTGAAGGTGGAGGGGTTGAGGGGCATGAGCGCGTTCCAGTCGGACTGGGTCACCTCCGTCGCCGCCACCTCGATCCCCCGCGACAGCGCGACCTCGTGGGGGGTCTCGTCGTAGCTGCGGCCGACCTCGCCCGGCGGGCTGCCCATGACGAAGTTCGCCGCGCCGACCACGGGCGCGTCGACGGGCTCGGTGGTCGCCGCGTTGCCGCTCCCGTCGTCGAAGACGAAGCGGTAGGTGTGCTCGCCCGCGTTGAGGGTGGTCGTCAGACGGTAGAGCGCGCCGGTCTCCGGCTCGCCCGACACCAGGCTCATGGCCGAGGGCTGGCCGTCGATCTCGACGTCGTGGATGGTCGGCGCGTCTCCGTCGGCGTCGAAGTAGGTCACCTCGAAGGTGAATTCGGTCGTCAGGGTGCCGAAGAGGGGCGCCACGCCTGCGCCGTTGAGGAAGGTGCCCGACGGCGTGGTCACGGCCGCGTCGTTGGACAGGGGCGAGACGTGGCCGTCGTCGTCGAAAACCTTGAGGGCGAAGTGCCAGGTGGTCTCCTCCGTTAGACCCGTGACGTCGGTCGACTGCTCGGTGCCGGCCGCCGCCGGCACGGGCGGGGCCGGCGCGACCTGGGCCGCCTCCCAGTCCGCCTCGTCCACGATGGGAGTCTGGGCGTAGCGCAGCTCGTAGGCGGCGGCGACGCCGTAGTAGCCGTCGTCGCCGGTGGCCTGCCAGGCGAGCCGGACCGAGGATGAGCTCAGGTAGGTGCCGGCGAGAGTCGTGACGGCCGCGGGGGCCAGCGTGTCGGAGGCCAGGTCGGGGCCCGCCAGGACGAGGAAACCGTCCTCGCGATCGGCCACGAGCACGTGGCCCGAAGGCGCGACGCAGAGGTCGGCGGCGTAACCCGTCTCGACGGTCCCGGCGTATTCCGGGTGCTCGGGATCGCGCACGTCCACCACGTGCACGCCGCCGTCGGCGGCGCAGAGCAACGCGTAGCCGCGGGCGACGACGATCGAGCGGCTGTAGGCGGTCAGGTCGAGCTGGGCGAGCTTGACCGGCTCGGCGGCGCCGTCGATGGCGTAGACGGCGAGACCCTCGGTGCCGTCGGCCACGTAGGCGTAGTCGCCGTCGACGGCCACGTCCAGCGCGTTGCCCGGCGAGTCGCACCAGCTCACGAGCTCGACGGCGCCGAGCACGCGCTCGCGCACGTCCAGGACCGCCAGCCCCATCTGGTCGTCGGCCACGTAGGCGTAGCCCTCGTGCACGACGAGGCCCATGGCGTAGCCCTGGGTGCCGGCGAACACGCCGTTGTACTCCAGGACGCCGGGGAAGTCGGGCGCCGACTCGAAGATGCGCATGCCCTTCCAGCTCTCGGCCAGGTAGACCACGAAGGGCTCGTCGGGGTCGTCGGCCTCCTGGACGAAGATGCGGTTGCCGTCGACCGCCGTGGTGCCCTGGTTGAAGGAGACCACGTTCATGGGATCGGTCACGTCGTAGCTCGTGATGCCCTCGGTGCCCTCCACCACCAACGCGATGTCCAGCAGGGTCTGGTTGGCGAAGGTGCGGATCAACTCCACGCTCTCGGCGTACTTGGTCGTGTTGATGGTGTCGACCAGCAGCGGGGCGCCGGGATCCGAGATGTCGATCACGTGCAGCCCGGCCTGTCCGCCGGCCACGAAGGCGTACTGCCCGAT
>Ga0180435_10000788_pt1 | contig 33412 bp, 30 predicted proteins | sample SS_ome_3_FD_132467 | JGI IMG/M metagenome (GOLD analysis project Ga0180435, IMG submission 132467) | Hypersaline lake sediment archaeal communities from the Salton Sea, California, USA - SS_3_S_1 metaG | ecosystem: Environmental > Aquatic > Non-marine Saline and Alkaline > Hypersaline >... | reverse complement strand
TTCCAGAACGGGGAGATTAGTATCACAGAACTGAAAATTTCACTCAGTGAACGGGAGTCTGCCAAGCGTGATTATATCAGTTCCATCGAGGATTACTGGGAATCCTATTACTACATCAGGATTCTTACGCTGTATGATTTTGAGTATGAGCGCAAGATTTTCTACGACAATCCGATGCTGGAAGATGAAGATCCGTTGCTTTGAAATCCTACCTGTCTTTTTCCTGTAACCTGACCAGCACATCCTCTTTGTAACTCCGGCTTACAGGGAGCTGAATTCCTCCAAGCTCTATGTATTCAGCCGTGAAGGAATCAATTTCTTTTTTTGCTACCAGGAAGGACCTGTGAATCCTGATGAATTCCCTGGGCGGTAGCTTTGCTTCAATAGTGGTCATTGTTTCCCGTGTGACAACGGTTCTTTCCTGTAAATGGATTTTCAGGTAATCGCCGATACTTTCCAGGTAAAGAATCTCTGAAAAACGGACCCTGATCATTTTACGGTCAGACCGTACATACAGTGAATCGTCATTTTCTGAAACAATCTCCCTGTTGATGCCGTGATCTGCGACTTGCGATTCATCCAGGTACTTATTGATGGATTGCAGTAACCTTTCAAACGAGACAGGCTTCAGCAGGTAGTCTACTGCCCTGAGATCAAAGCCATCTACAGCATATTCCCTGTAGGCAGTAGTAAAAATCACCTTGATTTGCCTGGTCATGGACCTTGCAAATGCCAGCCCATCTATCTCTGGCATATTAATGTCAAGAAACACAAGGTCAACAGGATAATCATTAATGGCTCTGAATGCTTCCAATGCATTTTTACAACTTGCAATGACCCTGATCCGGTCAATTTTTCCAAGATGTTCGTTCATTATGTCCCTGGCGATCGGCTCATCATCGACGATGATGCATTGAATGGGTTCAGACATTTTTTATTTGCATTAGGTTATCGATCTGCAGTTGTATGATATATTCTGATGTTGTTTGTTCCTGGTTCAGCCTGTAAAGGTTGGCATAGTGAAGATCCAGTCTTTTCCTGATGTTTTCCAGCCCGATCCCCTTGCCCTGGACTTTTTCAGGATCAGCGGTATTTCGAATCACGAAAGAGAGCTTGTTACCGGTTACTTCTATAACGATCTTTATCCTGATAAAACCTTCCCTGATGCTGCCGTGCTTAAATGCATTTTCCACGAAGGGCATCAGCAGCATGGGAGGGATCAATAGCTGATCTGCAATTTCACTGGTCTCGATGTCAACCCTGAGTGTTTCCTGGAAGCGGATTCGCTCCAGTTCTACATATTCCATTATGTGCAGGACCTCTTCCCTCATACTTACAGCAGGTTTATTGACCTGGTAAAGAATATAATCCAGCAGGTTGGAGAGTCGCAGGATGATCTCAGGAGTCTGCTTTGATTGCCTGATGGCGAACCCGTAAATCGTGTTCAGTGTATTGAAAAGGAAATGCGGATGGATCTGCATCTTCAGGTAATACAATTCCTGGTCTTTCAACTGAAGCTGCGCTGTAAGTATCTTATTCTGCAGTTCCTTGTTCTTCCGGTCAGTTCTGAAATTATGGTTGAGTACCGTTACAAACCCAACAATGAAAACGACCAGGTAGACCAGTATCAGTACGAAAAAGAAATTTTTCATCATGGGCGGGATGTTGGTGGCATCCCACTTTTTCAGAAAGATCAGGCAAGCGTAAATGATCAGAACAATGAAATAGGCAGATGCTACCAGGACATAGAAGCTGAACAGGGAAAACCTGACATAATCCTGCTTCAGCAGATAATTGGGGATCAGGAAGTAGACTGCAAAATAGGTAACTGTCATGGTGAGCGGCACAAGCAGACTGGAGAACCAGATCACATATTCCCTGTCTTCCGAGTTGTAGCTGAAGAAATAGTAATACAGAAACCACACTCCCGTCCAAAACAGCAGGTGGATCGCGATCGTGCGACAGCGCCTTATTCGATACGCATTCATGGTAACAATATTACAAAATCCACACCGATATGCTGGAAAATATCGACCAATTGCACTTTTAGCAGCTGTTTTTGCAGAATTGCGGTATATTTAACAATTTGCAGGGACAAACTGGTCAAAGCATCTGCTGGATCAGTTGTTCGACGAAATAAATATTTTTGAATGCAAGGGTGCATTATCTTGGACCCATTATTCATTTAAAACCCACAAACTCATGAAATCTATTATTGAAAAAATGAACGATGGCGGTCCGCTGATCATGTATACAATTCTGCTGCTGATCTTCGTAATTCTTGCACTGTTTGTATGGTCCCTGGTTCAAAAAGAAAAGACAGCCAAATTAAAACCATTGATCGCTTCCCTGGGATGGTTCGCCCTCGCATGGGGTTACCTGGGGCGCACCTTTGGCCTGATCATGGCATTCGATAAGATCGCAGCCGCCGGGGAGATCGCCCCGAGCCTGATGGCCGGAGGACTCAAAATGGCCTTGCTTGGCCCGCTGTTAGGACTGTCAGCTTTTTTGATCGCCCGCATAGCAATTATCGTATTCATCCTGAAAGAAAGGAAAACAGGTTCAGAATAACACCAAACCTGCACATGAAAAACAACGTTGTTAACTACGTTGTTAACAACGTTGTTGCTTCAGTTTTTGATTTCCTTCCACCCGTTTTATCCGGTCAGTGTTCTTCTTTGTTTTCTTGAATGTAATATCCCTCTCGATCAAGCAGGTGATCGAGATCTGCGATACCATATGCCAGGATAGCAGTGGCGATCGCTGCATGTTCCTGGTAGACGGGAATGCTCATGTTATACAAGTCGCGCTCCGTATGCCAGATCTCCCTGTAATCAAAATCATAACCCCGCGGATCCGCATTCTGAAAACCAATGGTCGGGACTCCTTTCACAGCGAAGGGCCCACTATCTGTTCCCCACGCACGTTTGGGCCGTTCCACAGGTTCCCTGGTCTTCATCTCCAGGGGAAATTCCGGGTTGATCCTGTTGATGGCTTCCACGATCGGAATAAAATCCGGTTTCATTGCCTCAGAAACACTGATGGATGCCGGAACCGTCGGACCCCCATCGCGGTTGATCATGTTGGATACCTTGTCAAGATCCTTTTCAAAACGGGCAATCCAGCTCCGGGAACCGTACAATCCGAATTCTTCACCGGCCCACAAAACCACCAGGATGGTGCGCTTTGGTTTGCCCCCGGCTTCCATAATCAGCCTGGCCGCCTCCATGGTTGGGGTAACCCCCGATCCGTTATCCACTCCTCCTGTTGCAACATCATATGCATCCAGGTGTCCGCCCATGATCACATATTCGTCAGGGAATTCATTTCCCGGAATGATCCCTATGACATTGTGGTATTTGATGGGCCCCATTTTAAAGTGGTTCCTGATGTCAAATTCGAGCTGAAAATATTGTCGTTCCTCCGCCATTCTGTGAATAACCTTGTACTGGTGTTCGTTAAGTTTTATATCCGGCACCGGGGGCAAGGAGTCAAATGTCATCTTGAAGAGATTTTTCCTGTCGTACATCACACGGATCGGGACTTTCGACGACTGGATGATCCCCAGGATGCCTGCACCGACCATTTCCCGGTAGAAAAGGGCAGGCGCGACGATCGGTTCCAGCAATTCCTGCACTTCGTACCTGCGTTTTCCCTCGTTTTCATTGTTCTCCCTTCGAATCCTGCGGTTTTCCTCAGCAATGCGGATGTTCTCCTCCCTGATCGAATCCCGGATGCTGTCCCCGGTGGGTGACCAGTCGATGGGCCATCCTTCGTTTTCGCCCGAAATCAGTACCCAAGCACCTTTGAGTTTTCCTTTCATGCGATCGAACTCCGCCTGGGTCTTCGGCTCAATCAGCACATGTCCGCGCTGCACTCCTTTGGTTCCCGAGGTATATGATGGTGTGGCAAAATGCAGGTTTGTCCCGTTTTCCGACAGTAACTTACCAAACCAGGGTCCCCGGTTAAAACCAACAGGCAGTTCACCCACTTCATCAAAAACCACCTGCATGCCCCATTCTTTGAATTTAGTGGCTGCCCATACCGCCGCATTTTCATAAGCATCTGAGCCGATCAGCCGGCCCCCGATGCGGTTGCTCAGCACATCGAGGTGATCCATGGCGCGGTTATCAGAAGTACCAATCTCGATGATCCTGTTGAAAATGGAGTCGGGCTGCGCATGCAGTTGACCAGCAGAAATATACAAAAGCAATGCAGAGAGTAGAAAGTATTTTTTCATTGTAGATGACGGGTTAAATGATTGACTTCTATGTTGTATGCCAGGCTTGTATGTTTATATAGTTTAGGTTTACAATACTTTATAGTATTGATCCCCGAGGTCATTTACTCCTGCTCTTCAAGGTTGGCCTGTATCAAAATGAACAGCCTGGTATGCATACGTATTATTTATTAATATTTTAATGCTTCACGAAATTGTCATTTCAGTGCATTTTCAACAGCTTTCAGGCCCCCGACAACAGGAAGGGTCAGACTGGTACCATCCAGGTCGATGGTCAGCCTGGTCCCCGGGTCCGGCCAAAGCGTGAAATCCTTGTCACTGGAGAAGATCATTAGTCCGATCTGTTGTCCGGGCATAATCACCTGGTCGTCGGGTTGGAGCTCAAAGGTGACCTCGTAGAATTGACCCGGCACCAGCGGCTCGCTCTCGCTGATAGACCGGTAATTCTGTGGATCGGCCCAGCCGCGGGTGATGATGTTATCGGTGATTTTTGCCTGCCTGCCATCGTTCCAGGGAAGTGAAACGAGCCAGACCGATAGGTTGGCATATGGTTCGCTGCTGGCCAGCCTGATGGACATTTCCGGGAGACCTGAGATATGTACGCTGTCTTTGAGTGGCTTTGTAACATACAGCAGACGATGTTCCGTAATTTCTGCCTGTGCAAGCGCCGATCCGTCAAATGAGAAATTGTCTGTGAGGGTCTCGGTACCCATTCCCCGTGCTTTACGCAGGGTCAGTCCGCCTTTTTCCGGCGCACCGGGAGTGAGGAAGATTTCAACAGGAGCTGCTGCAGGGTTGGGAAAGTCTTCATAAGGAGTGGGATCCGACCTGTCATCATCTTCCCGCACGATCCATGCATCCGGGAGCTCTTCCACCCCGTTTTCCACTCCATGCAGGTAATGCGTGAACCACTTGTTCATCAGCCAGAGCGGGGGAGGACCCCCATGTCCATCCTGGTGATAATATATCTTTGCAGGAATCCCTTTTTCCTTTGCTGCCCTGTATATCCTGTAGCTGTGGACCGGCATCACGTTCCAGTCGTTGAAACCATGCGACATCAGTAATGGTGCTTTCATCGGTTCCATGTCAAGCAGGTAATCCCTGCCAGCCCAGAAATCATTCCAGTCACCTGTAATCCGGTCCATCCCTTCAATAAGCTCTTTGTCACGGACCACCGAATTATTGTGCACGCGCTTTGATTCGTCACCACTGTGTATAAAATCGAAGAGCACGTCGATATCTTCACCCATCCAGCCGCCCGGATGCCTGATCAGCCCGTTGGACCTGTAATAATGGTAGTAGGATGTATTCGGTGCAACGGGAATGATGGCTTCAAGCCCCTCCACACCTGTGGTGGCTGCAGCCAAAGGAAGTGTACCGTTGTATGAAGTGCCGGTCATGCCCACCTTGCCTGTCGACCAGTACGCAGTTACTTCTTCGCCACCTTCACGCTCGGTGTAACCTTTTGCTCTCCCGCACAACCAGTCGATTACTGCCTTCGGTGCATGTGATTCGTTGTCGCCTCCCACGGTGGGTGACCCATCAGACAAACCGGTGCCTGGTGAAGAGGAGTGGACCACGATATAGCCGCGCGGCACCCAAGTGTCTGTATGTCCCCGGGAGATGATGGGGCGCTCTCCGCGTCGTTTTATTTCCGGGGGATGAATCCGCACGGGAGGTTGTTCCCCCAAATTATGCCTCGGATTCCAGAAATATTTTGGAGAGGATGATCCTGTACCTGCGAAATAGGGACTGGTATTATACACCACCGGTAATTTCAGTCCGCTGGACTCCGTCTGGTAAGGGCGGGTGACTGCCACGTGCATACGGTCTGGTTTGCCGTCACCGTCGGTATCAAATTCAGTCTCTACCCACAGGTCATGACGGATCCATTTGTCCGGATCACTAAAAGCCTCCACTACCTGTGCCTCCCCGTTTTGAAAGCCAGGTACGGCTGCATCATCCGGATTGACATTCGGATCCTTAACCTGGCCGGATATGCCATACGAAAACAAGCTGAAGATCAGAATGAGCCCACCAGGGATCAATGTGTGTTTTTGGGTATGCATGATTTATTGAATGTATTGGTTATATGAATTCCTTCGCGTTTATGGTACCCTAAAATAGATAAAAATTTCAGGATAATGTCAGAAGATCATGGGAAGTTTAACATCGTATGGGATCATGCAGGCGACTATTGGAGGAGCAACAGGAGAAACAATACAATGCCAGTGACCATCACCAAACTGGTTATGATAATGATCCGATGCCGGTTACGGCGCTGCAGTTTCAGGATATCCGTTGTAATTGTACCTTCGTCCAGGTCGCTCAATAATGATTCAAGCTGGTTGATATGAAAACGAAAATTTCTCACCTGGAAAAATGCTGAAAGAATATATCCTGCAATAAGAAAGATACTGAAAACAATCATATCCTCCAGGTCCAGTGACCTGATCTCACCGTATTTAAAATAAAAATAGTACAACCCGCCTGTAAGGATCATTACCGGGCTGGAGATCGCGATGATGAGCAACGCTTTCAGATAGGTCCTGTTAAAGAAAGAGATTCTTTCCCGCAGCATGTCCCTGGTGGAAGCTTCCGGGCAGGAAATATCAGGAATCTGCAGGTAAACCTTTCGCTCAAAAAGAAAGCTTGCCAGCAATACTGCACCAAGCAAGGTCGAAACTATCCAGCTGCCCTGTGAAGCCTGGTAAATAAGAACAACACCTGCAACTGCGATGGCAAGTAATCCCTTGAGCACCATATCGAATATGATTCCCTTCCTGTACATTCGATCTGTGTGGGCTGACCTGCTGGAAAGGGATGATTTTATTTCCTTATCAGAGAGCCAGGGACTTTTTAAAGTTGATTCATTCTTCCATGCCGTTCTATATTTTTCGAGTAATTCCATGATGGTTTATTTTTGAAGGTTTTCAATAATCCCGGAAAGTTTCTTGCGTATGCGCACCAGCTGTACGCTTACGTTCTTGACGGTGATGCCTGTGGTTGCAGCAATCTCTTCATAACTTTTTTCTTCAAGCCAGAGCAGGATCAGGGCTTTTTCTGAATTTTTTAAACGCGAAATTGCCTGGTGGAGAACCCGAAAATCTTCTGACAGATCCATCTGTGCCTCTGCATCAACACGAGGTTCGTCCACAGTAGTGATATCGATGCCAGGTCTTCTTTTTTTTTGCTGCGTAATGGCTGTGTTCAGCGCGACCCTGTACATCCATGTTGAGAATGCTGATTTTCCTGAAAACCGGGGGAAGGATTTCCATAACTGCAGGATAATCTCCTGTACCAGGTCTTCTTTTTCTGCCCTGTTCGATGTATATACAATGCAGATCTTATGCAGTATCGGCTCATGCTGCCTGACCAGGTCAAGAAATTCTGCTTCTTTCTGAAGATGATCCATGATTATTGACTACGTTTTATTTGGTTAGTATGGATCGGAATTCAAAAACTACAAAAACAGCAATAAAGTTTTGCACTTACTGCAGGCCCGCTGTTTGTAACTTCCATAATCGGCACTTTCCTGGCAAATAGAAGAATGTAATCATTAAACCCCTGTCAGGACCCACTGGAGTGCGGCTTCCATCGTGGAAAAAGGCCTGGATTCATACCCGCTGTCCTTTTCCCGTACCAACATTGGTATGACAATGTCGTTTGGATTTTCCGTAACGATCGCGATCTTTTTATTTCCAAAATACCTTAGGTGACGTTTATAAAAGTCAGCAATCGAAGCATTTTCCCGGATCTCCATATCCAGGACCGCTTCCCGGTAATCAAGCACAAATCCTTTGTTTTCAAGAGGGAATGATTCCTGACTGAAAGCGCGCAGCCATGAATTGTGGATGTCAGACAGCGTGATGCTTCCGTGATAGGTTTTAATCACGATCCCGGTAGTTGTATCAAACCTGTATGATATTTTTTCTTCCAATGGCTTTTCCTGAAAAGTGAGGGAACGAAATTTCGGACTCCTCAACATAAAGGTCTGATAAATTTATCAATCGCACAACTAAAGGGTGATAAAACAGCTTGCAGTAAACACCTATAGCCCTTGTTTTTGGAGAAAATCACGGATCAGACGAACATTATCAGCCTGGTTGTCATGCATGGTGGCATGCCCGGCGTGAGCTGGGACGGCTGTGCACAAGCGGTCAGCAACCAGATGAATGGCAAAAGGACCAACAGCTGTTTCTGCATCATTGCTTTTGTTCTTCAAGATTTCCTTCAAAAAACAGTTCCTCCCTTAATTCTGCGATACTCTCCTGCGCTACTTTTTTCATTGAAATGGCACCCTGGTTTTTAAGGGTTTGCTTTTCCTTTTCATCAGGCGGAGGCAATTGTTCCAGGAACCGGGTATAATAGGTAAGTGCCCTTGCCTTGTCCTCCAGGCGGTACCTGTAGAGCGAGGCCATATAGAACAGGTATTCCGGTTTTGGCGAAAGTGCGTAGGCTTTTTCGTAATTCTGAAGGGCTTTATCATATGCATTGAGGGTACCGTAGATCGACACTTTTTCAGTGTAAATAGCGGCCAGTACTTCCGGGTCGGGCTGTAACAGGGAATCTGCCCGCTCCAGGTAATAGAGTCCCGAGTCCGGCATGGTGGAGTTCAGGAAGGCCCTGCCCAGGAAAAATGAAATTTCGTAATCCATCGGATCCAGCCCAAAGGCCAACAGGAGATGTTTCCGTGCCGCCAGGTAATCATAAATTTTGATCTCACTGATGCCTAAGTGTTTCAGCGTTGCTTTGGTGGTATCTCCCTCAGCCAGTAATTGCCGGAAAATCAGTGCCGCGGTCTTGAAATCACTGTCCCTGAAGCTGGCGATTCCCTTGATCCGCTGAATGGTCATGTTGGTGGAATCAACAGCCAGCGCCGTGTCACACACGGCGATGGCAGCTTCAAATTGCTGAAGTTGCAGCAGGATATTGGCCTGCCTGGCAAGGGCTACCTGGTCACGGGGATTCAGCCTGGTGAGTTGTGCATATAACGAAAGGGCCTTTTCAAGACTGTCTGCCTGGTAGTAATTGTCGGCCAGCCGGGCAATATATTCAATGTTTGTCGAGTCGGTCTGCATCCGCTCATTCAGCAAACAGATGGCTTCAGACCTTTTGGACTGGAATTCCAGGACCCTGACCAGTTGCATGAAAGAGGCGTGCTGTGCGCTGTATTTCACCAGGAGTGGTTTAGCACCTGCATAATCACCGGTGCTGTAAAGGAAATCTGCCAGGAGCATTTCAAGGTTCACATCTTCCGGATATGCTGCCAGGCCCTCCTGCAGGCATTTGATTCCTTGTTCTGCACTGACTGTTTGTCCGAGCGCCCTGGCCTGCCAGTAGTAATCTTCGGCTACTCCGGGTGGACTGCTGCGGGCGATGATCTCCTGGTATTCTTTCTTCAGGAACATCAGTTCATAGGGATCCTGCCCCGGCATTTGCAATGCGATCCCCAGACCAATTACCAGGAGAGCGAAGGTTCTTTTATACTTCATCTGATTCTTTTAATACCAGGGTGGTGCCGGCGATACGGTCATACATGCTTTCCTTGCCATGCGAATGTATGATACTGAAAAGGTATATCCCGGCGATTACAAGGGGAAGGATAAGCGTAGCCATCACCCAGGCGGGTGTATCCCCACCTTCGGATGAAAAATAAATAACATGGTGCACACCGGTATGTGCAATTTCCCAGGGCAGGAACTTGAAAAAATTCCTGATCAGCAGTTTTATGCCGTGCTTCCGGCCCCTGACATTGATGTATATACCCGCTCTTATCTTACCTATACTTCCCCTGTGTTTGCTCTTCTCCATAAAGTAGAAGTACAATACCACGGGCAGCGTAAGTGAAAAGAACCCGGTCAGTTGACCCTTGAGAGGAGACACCCTGCCCGGACTTGTTCCCACAAGGTGATATATCAGAAATGCTGCTCCCGTCAATACAAATATGTATACCAGTATAACCAGGTAGTCAATGAGGAACGCAATTATTCTTTTTTTAAGCAGCTGCATGGTTGATATTCATTCCGAACGGGTGGTACTGGACAAATATAGGAATCATTTCTGACTGGAACGCGCCATTCGCTTCGCGTAGTGTTTTGAATCCCCCCATTCGCCATAGCCAATCTCCCCGTCGGCCAGATGGATCCTTGCATCCAGGCAGTTTTTGCAGTCGTCCGGATTTTCGTCTGTGCAGGGCTTGTTTTCATAGAGGGCATAGTCATTCCTGAACAGTCCGGGAGTTACATTCGGCATGATCACGTTGGCGCCGATCTTCACGGCTTTTTCCCTGCCCAGCGGGTCGATCGCCTGCAACGCGGTGGCGGCTGCAATGTTGATGTCCTTCATCAGGATCCGCAGAACCGCGATCATTTTCAATGCCCTGTCGAATCGTTCCCCGATAGGCAGCAGTTCATTCCTGAATGCATACAGTGGCGTATCGTGGTGTTCAATATACGGACCCATGCCTACCATATCCACATCGAAAGATTGCATGAAAAGCAGGTCGGAAGCCAGGTGTTCGGTGGTTTGAAACGGCAAACCGATCATCACGCCCGTCCCGGCCTGGTAGCCCAGTTCCTGCAGGTTCCGCAGACATTCGTATCGTTTGTCAAAGTCATGATACCGGTCCTCCGGGTGGATTTTTTTATACAATTCCCTGTCGGATGTTTCAATGCGAAGGAGGTACCTGTGCGCCCCGGCAACCCGCCATCGCTCGTAGGTTTCGCGTGACTGCTCACCGAGGGAAAGGGTAATTCCCAGGCTGTTTCCTGACAATTGTTTGATCTGCTTCAGCAGGTTTTCGATGCGAAGGGTAAAGGCAGGAGATGCGATCTCACCTCCCTGGATCACGACAGATCCGTAGTGTTGTTCAAAAGCATATTTTGCTGCATGCAGGATCTCCTCGTCGGAGAGGTTATACCTGGCAACATTTTTATTGCTTTTCCGGATACCGCAGTAATAGCAATCCTTGCTGCAAATATTCGAAAATTCGATCAGTCCCCTGAAATATACTTTCCTGCCCACATGCGCTTCCTTGATCCTGGCCGATTCCCGGAACAATAACGTTCGTTCTTCCCCGGTGGCATCGAGCATTGCCATGAGGTCAGTCTTTCCCAATTGCGCTTGTCTGATACGTTTTTCAAATTCCATGAACTTGATCTGTCTGAATATTTCTTATTGTCGTTGTTGCCTTGTCCTGACTTTCATCTGCGTTGCCGTAACCAGTCATGCAGTCTATTACAAATAGTCGGAGGCCGTTTCATCTGATTTTACAAATGGTGCAATGGCCCGGCGGTAAATTCCCTGCATATAGGCAATGGCCATCCCGTAATTTGTTACCGGAACCCCGGCCTCTACCGCAGGTTTCAGCCTGTTGATCAGTTGCTTCCTGGTGATCATGCATCCGCCGCACTGGATTACCATGCTGTAATCAGTCATCTCCCCGGGAATGTTGTCGAGACCGCTCACCACGGTATAATCCAGTTGTTTGCCGGTAAACTGCGACAGCCACCTGGGAATTTTTACCCGGCCGATATCGTCGCAGGAAACATGGTGGGTGCAGGATTCCAGTATAAGTACCCGGTCCCCGTTCCGAAGGTCAGATAAACGCGGTGTACCTTTCAGGTAATTTTCGAAGTCGCCCTTGTAACGTGCCAGCACCGTACTGAAACTGGTCAGTGGTATGTCCCGGGGAACAGATGCATCTGCTTTCAGGAACACCTGGCTGTCGCAAATCACCAGCGCAGGCCTGGGTTGCAATCTTTTCAGCAAGGCATCTGTCTCTCTTTCCTTGGCTACCACGGCAATGGCATCGTTGTCCAGGATATCGCGGATGGCCTGCACCTGTGGCAGGATCAGCCTGCCCTCCGGGGCCTCCTCATCGATGGGGGTGATCAACAGTACAAGGTCGCCCTGGCGGATGATATCGCCGACCAGGGATTTGGAAAGATAGGCCGTTTCGGGCATGTGCCGTATGATCAGGTCGGTAAGTAATTCCTTGTTGGCAGGTGAAATGCTTGAATAGTCGACCAGCCTGCCATTGAACTGCTGTTTTAAGGAAAGGTCTGCCTCGATGAGATCAGATTTATTATGGACCACGATCCACGGGACTTCCCACTTCTCCAGTTCTTTGATTAACAGCTCCTCAGGTTCACCAAAAAGGTTCGTTGCCAGGACCAGGATTGCCAGGTCGATTCGCCTGATGATTTCCCGGGTCCTGCCCACACGCTTGGTTCCCAGCTCTCCCAGGTCATCCATCCCTGCTGTATCGATCATTACCACGGGGCCTACACCCGGGATTTCGATCGACTTTTTCACGGGATCGGTGGTCGTTCCCGGTACTTCCGAAACAATGGCAACATCCTGACCAGTTAGAGAATTGATCAATGAGCTCTTGCCGTTGTTCCTGCGTCCGAAGATACCGATATGTGGTTTTGCTTCTCTTCCCTTCATTTGATGTCTCTTCCCTTCATTTGATGTCTCTTCCCTTTATTACTCCTCTTGTAAGTCCCTGATATCTTTCATGGAAAATCCTTTTTTGAGCAGGTATTCCGGTTGCATGATTTTTTTTAATTGCTCAGCAGACAGCAGCCCCAGTCTGTCGTTGGCTTCAAATATATCTATATTTTCCTTTTTCATAGCTCCGGCAATCTCACCAGCCTTGTGGTAGCCGATAAGCGGCGAGAGGGCAGTAGTGACAGCCGGACTCCTGAACAACCTGGAGGCAGCAACAGTTTCGTCGATTTCAAGGCCTTTAAGTAAATGCTCCCTGAAAGCATGGTTGATGGAGATCAATAACTTCACGCTGCTGAGCAGTGCGTTTCCTATGGAGGGCAGGTAAGCATTCAGATCGAGTTGTCCCTGTCCTGCAAGGCCCGTAATGAGTTGATCATTTGCATACACCTGGTGCGCCGATGAAATCACAAATTCGGGTATTACCGGGTTCACTTTGCCGGGCATGATGGAACTGCCGGATTGTTTTTCAGGAAGTAGCACCTCTTTCTCACCCCGTACTCCGGCAGCCAGCAGGCGCAGGTCCGATGCGAATTTTTCCATGTTCACTGCATGCGCCTTGAGGATCGCATGTACCTCGACCAGCGAATCCATGTTGGAAGTAACGTCTGCCAGGTTCTCACCTTGTGCCAGGGGCAGCCCTGTGATTCGCCTGAGCTGGTTGCCCACCTCCATGATAAAGAAACGCGGAAGAGATACCCCCGTTCCCGTGGCACCCCCGCCGATGTTGACCTGTTTAATGCGTTCGGAAGCTTTTGATACCCGCCACCAATCGCGTGAAAAGGCATCGCTGAAGTTGCTGAATAGCTGTCCGTAGGTTCCCGGCACTGCCTCCTGGAGCTGGGTGTAAGACAGTCGTACCGTGTTCCTGTATTTGCTTTCCAGGTTTTCGGTTTGCAGCCGGGTGTCATTTACCGCCTCTTCGAGTTTTCCCAATAGCTCCATCACTGCAATGGTAAGGGAAGTGGGGATCACATCGTTGGTGGACTGGTAGATGTTGGCTGCTTCAACAGGATCAATTACCGTGTAATCACCGGGTGCTTTTCCGAGAAGCTGCAGTGCGCGGTTCGTGATGATTTCATTGATATTCATATTGATGCTTGTGCCGGCACCACCCTGCACCGCAGGTATGATAAAATGACTGAAATGTTCACCGATACACACCTCTTTGGCAGCTGTAATCAGCGCTTCCAGTTGTTTTTCTTCGGGAATGCGCAACTGCGGCAACAGGTCGGGATGCTCCTTTTCAACAGCCTCCCTGAACATCAGCACGGTTTCATAACACGCCTGCTTGACTTTGCCGGTCGCCTCGTACCATTCAATATGAAACAGGTCCTTGTTCGGGAAATTATCTGCAGCCCTTGCAGCATGAATCCCGTATAGTGCGGAAGCAGGTATCTTTATTTCCCCCAGGAAATCCTTCTCCAATCTCATCTTTTCAGCTTTCCTGCAAAAATACTGCTAAAAAGGGGAGGTACAAAATCTTTTTGTGAAAAGAATAACAGAAAGAAAATACCGCATGAAACCAACCCTGGTGAATTTTCAACATGAATACACTTAACATATTAATTAACAAAGGAATACTTGTGTGCGGTCCCTATGGACTATAAACCGGGACTACGATCCGGGACTATAAACCGGGACTACAGTCCGGGACTACAGTCCAGGTCGATATGTGGCCAGTGCAATTGATTGTCCCGGAAACGGAACATCATTTCAACCTGTTCCAGTGTATTTCGCGGGGTGGAAAGGGGAGGGAGTGCTTCAAGACTGAAAAAACCGGCATCTGTGGTTTCGTAACCAGTGTGTATCGTTGCGTCCAGTATGTGACATTCAATGAAAATTTTGTAGGCATAATGCACATCCGGGGGGTGGTTGTGGCACTTTTTGTCGAAGATCGCCAGCAATCTGACCGGTTCCACTTTCACGCCTGCCTCTTCACTGGTTTCCTTCACTGCAATCTCTGCTGGAGTGAATCCTACGTCGGCCCATCCACCCGGAAGCGACCATTTGCCGTCGATCTGCTCCTTTACCATCAGGATTTGATTTTCCTGGTTGAATACCACGGCACGGACATCCACTTTGGGCGTCCTGTAGCCGTTTTTTTCCTCAATACTGGCGGAAACCAGTGAAATATCATTTCGGGTGACCAGGGAGATCATTTCAAGGGCGATCTGTTCCAGTTCCGTGTACCTGTCCATGTCGTAATCCGATTCTGAAAAATGCTGACCTGTTTCAGCCAGGGCCTGGACGCGCTTGGCATAGTTCAGCAGGAGGGCAGTATTGCTCATCTTGAAGGTAAAATTAAAGTGTGAATCATTTCCGGCACAAAGGTATTATTTATCCCCTTGAATCTTTCTTTTCAACACACCCCATATCTCTTTTACATCCTTATCTCTCCCAATGGAAAGTTCATGATATTAAAGAACCAGGCCGTTCATGCGCAGTAAAATGATTTCAATGACCCGTGCAGGCATATACCATTTCCTGTCTGTCGGAATAATGAACCAGGGCGCATTGGCCGTGGAGGTATGGTTGATCGCTTTTTCATACACATCAGGGGATTCTGCACGAAATTGCTGCTCCCCGAACGCGGGATTATCCGATCGATTCCCTGCGTTCATAGATCTTTTTTAAATTTACTCTAAACCACCTGACCAGCCTGTTGGCCCTATTGCTATTACGACCAGTTGCAGGAGAAAAAGCTACTTGCCCCTGAATATGGCGGTGACCGGAACACAACCGGAAGATGTGCGTCCACCACGGATCCCATCATGGCATTCCCCGGGCATATCGCACCCAACGATCTGCTGTTTTATCATGCGGAACAATTTCCCGAAAAATACAGGGAGGGTGCTTTCATCGCATTTCACGGATCGTGGAACCGGGCCCCGGAGCCTCAAAAAGGCTATAATGTGGTATTTGTGCCCTTCGACGGCGCCCTTCCTTCAGGTGATTGGGAAGTGTTCGCCGACGGGTTTTCACAGCAGGGGACAGTGGAAAACCCGGCCGATGCAGTGTATCGTCCCTGTGGTCTGGCGGTAGGACCTGATGGATCATTGTATGTGAACGATCCAAGACAGGGACGTATCTGGAGAATTTACTATACTGGCTAGCGTATCCGGAAGAAATGCTTAATTTTGACATATCGGGAACAATTGCTGTCAGACAGGACTCTTTATGACCAATAAACAATAAATTCAGAAGGATGAAATTAATGATTCTGCTTTCAGTTACTTTTGTACTGCTGGTCACCTGCGGAGGCAGCAGTGATAAATCAAATACCGCAGGTAAAAGCCCGCTGGCAGAAAATACGACTGGTATTGAGGTTGCTGATGATCTTGCCAGCCATCCGGGTGAACCCCTCTATAAAAAGCATTGCCTGGTGTGTCACCAGGCCGATGGCAGTGGTGTTCCGGGCATATTTCCTCCACTGAACGACACAGAGTGGGTCAATGGCGACAATGCAACGCTCATCAGCATCGTTTTACATGGAATGGACGGGAAGATTGAAGTCAACGGCGAAATCTATAATGCCATTATGGCTCCATTGCCGCATCTCAGCGACCAGGAGGTGGCAGATGTCCTGAATTATGTAAGGAAAAGATTTGGTTCCACCCCGCCAGATATCCAGGTAGATGATGTGGCCATGGTCAGGGCCCAAGGGTAACACCCGGTCATGCAGGGCTTGCTGTACACCAGCATAAGCTGATCGTTCCCGATTTCTCCCCGGAATACGATCCTGATAGTAAGTGGCCAATGACCTGTTCAGGTTTTCCACTGAAAAAATGTGCCAGGTTCAGAATTATGTTCTTCAGCCTGTCTCAATTGACGGTCCTTTATTAGTTTTGTAGCTTCAAATCAACACAGAAAACAAATGGGTCATGATCTGAAGGGAAGAAAGCGGCTTCCACACTGGATGCGCATGCAGATGCCGGGAGGGAAAAAGTATATGCAGGTGAAAGATGTGGTGGAGAAAAACAAGCTCCATACCATCTGCACCAGTGGAAATTGTCCGAATATCGGCGAATGCTGGGCAGAAGGAACAGCCACTTTCATGATCCTCGGGGATACCTGTACCCGCTCATGTAAATTCTGTGCCGTCCATACCGGCAGGCCGCTGCCGCCGGATCCGGATGAGCCACGGAGATTGGCCGGATCCATTCGAAAAATGAACATCAAACATGCGGTGATTACTTCGGTGGACCGCGACGACCTGGATGACAAGGGCGCCGGTTACTGGGCCGAAACCATTCGTGTACTGAAATCCGAACTGCCGGAACTGACCATGGAAACACTGATTCCGGACATGGACGGGAGACCGGAACTGATCCGCCAGGTGATCGATGCAGCACCGGAGGTGATCTCCCATAATCTCGAGACTGTTAGAAGACTTACTCCGCAGATCAGGAGCCGCGCAAAATATGCAACCAGCCTGGAGGTAATCCGCCAGATCAGCAGTTCAGGACTGATCTCAAAATCAGGGATCATGCTCGGACTCGGGGAGACCGAACCAGAGATCTTTGAAACCATGGATGACCTGCTGGAGGCTGGATGCGAGGTGTTCACCATAGGCCAGTACCTGCAACCCACGCTCGTTCATCTGCCGGTGGAGGAGTATATTGTGCCTGAAAAATTTGCAGAATACAAACGAATTGCACTTCTGAAAGGCTTCAGGCACGTGGAAAGCAGTCCGCTCGTACGTTCTTCCTATCGCGCGGAACAACAATTGAGGAAATGATGGATTGGAGCTATGCCAGCAAGTGTCATGTAATGATCAAGCAGATACGTCGAAATAAGTTATAACAATATCAGGAAATGTCAGAATTAGTATTTCAGGACCTGGGGTCAAAGGATTACAAAGAGACCTGGGACTACCAGGAGGAGCTTTTCGGTAAATGGATGGATTTCAAGCGTGAAGGCGAACAGGGAACGCCACCAAAGGAGTACCTGTTGTTTGTTGAGCATCCGCATGTGTACACCCTGGGTAAAAGCGGAGATGAAAAAAACATGCTCATCCATGCTGATTTTCTGAAGGAGATCGATGCTACATATTACAAGATTAACAGGGGGGGAGACATCACCTACCACGGACCCGGACAGATTGTTGGCTATCCGATTATCGACCTGGAATCCCATGAAATGGGACTGAAGGGCTATATCAAATTCCTCGAGGACTCCATCATTGAATTATGTGCAAATCACGGCATTGCAGCGACCCATTCAGAAACAGCCACCGGTGTATGGCTGGACGAGGGTCATCCGCGCAAGGCCCGGAAAATATGTGCCATAGGGGTGCGCTCCAGCCGGTATGTTACCATGCATGGTTTTGCATTCAATGTAAATACAAACCTCGATTACTTTACCTATATCAATCCGTGTGGATTCCAGGAAAAAGGGGTGACCTCCATGGAAAAGGAACTGGGTGAAAAACAGGACATGGAGCAGATCAGGGAAGAATTGAAGGGAATCTTGCTGCGACGATTGAAAGTATGATAACCATTCTAATCTCTCGGGGGTTAGTTCCCTAAATCGCTGCTTTGCTTTTTAACTGTAATTCCTTATTGATACCTCGACAGCTCTGTTGCGAGGTAGCCCATTGCTGGATTTGAATAGCTGATCGGGCTTCCCTGTTCAGCGGCCGGAAAATGAATCACCGATACGTAATGTGGCCACCGAAATGCTGCTTACGAATGTTTTCGCAGTTCCCTGATCTGCCTGAGCGCATCACTGACTTCCGTGGTCGGTTGCTGACAGGTCTTGTTGACACAGACGTAGATGGTTGTCTGGCCGGGAACATGCTTATGCTGAAGCACGGGCAGGGAACTGCCGTTCTCTCCTCCTGCCAGCAATACATCAGGCAGGTATTCCATGCCCATCTCCCTGCGGATTTTTTCCGCATCCTTTCCGATAATCACCACTTCAAACAGGTCTTTTGCGAACCATGCCATGAGGATGTCCCAGTTGGAATAATAGGCACCTCCCTGTAACGCATGCTCTTTAACGTTGTCCAGCATTTGCCTGGCCCGCATGGTGTAGTCATTGTGATCGAAATATTTTCCGAGCAGGTAGAGGTTTTTCGCCATTTCTGAACTGGCGGAGGGAATCACATTGTCGGGTACCTCTATCTTCCTCGCCACAAGCTCCGGATCGAGGTCGGAAGTGTAAAACAGCATTCCGCTGGCAGGATCATTAAAATGGGCAAGCACGTATTCCGTCAGCTGCCTGGCAAGCATCAGCCAGTCTTCATCGAAGGTTGCCTGGTAGGCAGCGATCATCGCGGCAATGGTAAAGGCATAGTCGTCCAGGAACCCGTTGATCGTAGCTTTACCGGCCTTGTAATTTCTTAGCACGCGGCGGTCGTCACTGATCATATGGGTGCGTATGAACGACAGGTTTGCAAGTGCCGCATCAAGATAGTCTTGGGTGGAATAAGCATGGTATGCATCGATATATCCCCTTGCCATCAAGGCATTCCATGACGTAAGAATTTTATCGTCCAGTCCCGGCCGGACCCTGGTTTCGCGTGCTGCAAGCAGGTGCTGGTTTGCTTGTCTGAGCAATGCATCCAGTTCCTGTTCAGTGATACCATGTTTGGCGGCGAACGCTTTCCTGTTTTTTCCTGTATGCAGGATGTTGGTTCCGTCTTCCCAGTTTCCGCCCGGCAGCACACTGTAATATTCAGCAACGATGGCAGCGGAATCTTCCAGGAACGTAGGCTTCTTATGCTCATTTTTTTCTTCCCCAATTTGGGGATTGACAAGCGCCTGGATAAATGCAGCGTGACTCCAGGTATAGTATTTCCCTTCCACTCTTTCGCTGTCTGCATCCAATGCACTGTAAAAGCCACCTTCCGGGGAAGTCATTTCCCGATTTATAAATGCCAGGGTTTCCTGACAGATTCTTTTGTATTCATGGTCACGCGTGACGCGGAACGCTTCCGCATAGAGGGCGACGAGCTGGGCATTGTCGTACAGCATTTTTTCAAAATGAGGGACCTTCCATTCGGCATCCACGGAATAGCGGGCAAATCCGCCACCAACCTGGTCGTAGATTCCGCCTGCTGCCATCTTGTGCAGGGTCAGTCTGACAGCCTTCAGGGCTTCTTTGTTGCCACTGAGAAGCTGGTAGAACAGCAGGAACCTGTGTCCCGATGGCAATGGGAATTTGGGAGCCCCTTTGGTTCCTCCATTCTCAGGATCCAGCTGGCGAACCCATCTTTCAAAGATATCATCCAGGTCCCGCAAAGTATATGCGTAACTCGCTTCAGCATTGTACACCGATTCCTGTGACCTGATCCCGTGCGTCAGGTTCCTGGCCTGTTCCTCGGTCTCTTCCGGGCGGGTCCTGGTGAATTCCAGCACCTGTTTCAGCATTTCAAGCCACTCTGCCGGGGGGAAATAGGTGCCGGCATAGACCGGCCGGCCATCCGGAAGCGCGATGCAATTTAATGGCCAGCCACCACGTCCCGTTAGGAGCTGTACCGCCTGCATGTATACCTGGTCCACATCCGGACGCTCCTCGCGGTCCACCTTGATCGCTATGTAATGGTCGTTCATGAATGCAGCAATGGCTTCATTTTCAAAGCTCTCATGCTCCATCACGTGGCACCAGTGACAGGCGGAGTAACCGATGCTGATCAGCAAAAGTTTCTTTTCCTGCCTGGCTTTTTCAAGCGCCTGTTCACCCCATGGGTACCAGTTTACCGGGTTATGGGCATGTTGCAGCAGGTAGGGACTGGATTCGTGGATAAGTTGGTTGGCGGATGATGGTGATGGATTTCTCATGTTGTATCAGGTGATTGCATTTTACCGGTTCTATAAGATAAAACACAAGGCCGGTTTGAATGTTCAGCATGCCACTTTATCAAAGGAAATGAACATTCATACCTGTTCAATAAGCGCCCGAAGCATGCATAAATAGATCCTGTATTTACTTGTTGCCCAGTGAAACGTATTATCTGAAAGTCCGGGGGAGAAGGGATCACCCTTCCAGCATTGAAAGCAGGATAATCGCTTCCTCACGGCTTTCACCGCACACCGCCGGGTCGGCCTTGAACAGGTCGCATACGGGCGGACGATCGGGATGGTCATAGATGCCGCACATATATTGTTCTGTGAGGTGGATGCACCGCACACCCGCAGGTTTCCCTTCTGGCATCCCCGGGATGGGGGAGCTGATAGACGGGGCGATACAACAGGCACCGCAACCGATTCTGCAATCCATCCGGCAAATATAAGGGTTTTTTATTCGGGCAATCTCGTTTGCAACCTGCATATTTCTTTCGATCGGGTTGCGAATGAGGATGATTTTAAGCAGATTTGTATGCGCCCCTTTGATATTCACCGGTTCAACTGTATGCATGAATAAACTGGCTATCATCCTTTTTGCAGCCATTGTCGCTGTATCCTGCCTGAAACAGGAAGATTATCATATTGATATTACCTATACCGGAGCGCAATTGCGGTACATTGGATGTCCATTGGGAGGGATCGGGACCGGGAACATCCTGCTCAATGGGTACGGTGCCATACAGGATTTCGAGATATTCAACAAGCCCGCCATGAATGGGGATCCGCCCAACATGACTTTTTTCTCGCTTTATGCGAAGTCAATGGGCCACGATCCGGTAGTCCGGGTGCTGGAAGGGGAATTCCTGGATGAGTATCCGGATCCTTTCGGCATACCCCGGCAACGTCTTGGCGGTTTGCCACGGTTCAGGGAAGCAACCTTCCACAATGCATACCCCATGGTACATATTGATTTGCTGGATGAAGCTGTGCCGCTCGAGGTGTCCCAGTCGGCCTGGAGTCCGTTCATACCCGGTGATACAAAAAACAGCAGTATTCCTGCTGCGGTGGTGGAATGGAACCTGGCCAATTCAGGGGAGGAGACGGTTGCGTTTTCACTGGCATTCGCCATGGAAAATCCAATGAGGAGGACTGCATCGGAAGGTAAGAAAACGACCGAAGATGGTACAATAACTCCGTATCGTTCCGGACAGTGGAAAGGATTTACATTCGGCAGTCCGGGGGCTGATTCGCTTCAACCCGGAGCCGGATATTTCCGTGTACTGTTCCCTGGAGAAAGCAAACTCGCAATTCCACTGGGCAGTTACAACCAGAGGGAGGGTGCCAGTGTGTTTTGGGATGACTTTTCTGAGGATGGAATACTTCAAATGCCTTCAGATACTTTCCTTCTGGATGGTCCCAATACTGCGGCTGCCATGTTTTTTTCAGGAGAACTGGCACCGGGGGAATCCATTACACTGCCGTTCCTGTTTGCCTGGCATGTCCCGTACCGTATGTCTGAAGAAAACATGATCGACGTCAATGACCCGTCATCTGGAACGCTTTCCAGGAACTATTACACAACATTGTACAAAGATATCAACGAGGTGACAGATCAGCTTACAGCAGGACTGGCAGGTCTGAAGGATAAGACGTTACGTTTCAGTGAGGCAATGATCACTTCCTCTGTTCCTCCGGCTGTGCTGGATGCAGCCATCTCGAATATGGCAGCGTTGAAAACCAATCTCCTGGCACAGCATGAATCAGGTCACCTGCATGTCTATGATGGATTAGGGGATGATTTCGCCAGGGGGCCCGGGAATGGTACGGATGTGTGGAACTATTCCCAAACCATGGCAATGCTTTTTCCTTCACTGGAGCGGGATATCAGGGAAACCGGCTTTAATCATTCCACCTGTGAAAATGGTTACCAATGTGCCGGGACCGTGTTTCCGCTTTCTGAGAATTGCTCGACGCATGCCGTCGCCGACGGTCAAATGGGGAATATCATGCGGGTCTACCGGGAGTGGAAAATGTCAGGCAATGATCAGTGGCTGGGATGGGTCTGGCCCAATGTGAAGAAGGCACTGGAATTTGCATGGAAGGGTGTCGGCGAGATACACGATGCCCACCCGTGGATGAGTAGTTTCCACCACCCGTGGGATCCAAACAAAGAAGGCGTTATGCGCGGCGGTCAGCTCAATACCTATGGCATCATTTTGTTTGGTCCGAATATGTTGACCGGATCCCTCTACCTGGGTGCCCTGAAGGCCTGCTCAGAAATGGCCCTTGTGATGAATGAACCGCAAAAATCAGTGGAGTATGGGGAACTCTTCCTGAAAGGCAGGGATCGCTACATGGACCTGCTCTGGAACGGGGAATATTTTACGCAACAGGTGGATGTGATTGAGGGTGTGACGATACCCGACCGGTTAAAATCACCCCCGGATGCCAGCGGGCATGTGCTGCCAAAATACCAGGTGGGCGACGGTTGTCTCTCCGATCAGCTGTTGGGGCAATACCTTGCATTTGTATCGGGCATGGGATACATCATGGATACGGCCACAACGCAAGAGGCCCTTGCATCTGTATATAGATACAATTTCAGGGAGCAGATGCGTGATGTTGAAAACGTTCAGAGGGTCTTTGCAGCCAACGGTGAACCCGGTTTGGTAAACTGCAGCTGGCCAGTCGGAAGCAAGCCGGACAATGCTTTTCCATTCGCGGGTGAGGTGTGGACCGGTATCGAGTACCAGGTGGCCACCTCCCTGATCTTCGCAGACCTGGTGGACGAAGGACTGAAGATTACTGAGGGTGTGCGCTCCAGGTACAATGGAACCAACAGGAATCCATTTGCCGAAATCGAATCTGGCCGCTATTGCGCACGCGCCATGTCGAGCTGGGGAGTTTACCAGGCGATGGCCGGTTACCAATACGACGCGACAAAAGACAGGATGAAATTCTCACCTGCGGAAGATGTGTTACCGGTCCGTTTTTTCTGGTCAGCCGCAAAAGGGTGGGGGACGCTGGAAGTATCGCGGGCGAAGATCCAGCTTGCGTGTATGCACGGGACCCTGGACCTGGATGAATTGGTGCTTGAAGGGAGATCCTTCTTTGTGTTGCGGGAATTCGTGCCGACACACGAGGTGGATGTGAGTTATAATCACAACGCGCTGACCATCGGATTCAACGGGGGCCTTTCACTGCAGGAAGGCGAAGAATTCAGAATGGACCTGCCCTGATCACAATTGACCCACCGGCACTGCACCACCTGCAGGAGTTTAGCGGAATCGTTTGTTATAGCCTTTTTCTGCAGGCTGAGCATGGGATGAATCCCTATTTTTCCGCCAGGTAGTTGTGGACGCTTTTGGCAACCCTTCGTCCACTGGCGATGGCATTCACCACCAGGCTTGCCCCGGTGATTGCGTCGCCGGCTGCAAATACATTTTCAACATTGGTCTGGTGGTTTTTTCCCACCCTTATGTTCTTTCTTTCTGAAAGATCAAGTCCCATGTCAGTTACCAATCCTTCCAGCACAGGGTGTACAAATCCCATCGACAGCAGCACCAGGTCTGCCTGTATGGTTTCCTGGGTTCCCGGAACCGGTTTCATGGCGTAGCTCCCATTGACGAGTTCCCATTCAACCTGTTCAATATCAGCCGATATTACCCTTTGCTGCAGTCCGTTGAATTTGACAGTTGAAATGTTCCAGCGGCGTTCACAACCTTCTTCGTGTGACGTGGAAGTCTTCAGTATCTTCCCATAGTAGGGCCACGGGTTGTCGGAAGTGCGCTTTTCCGGAGGTTTGGGCAGGATCTCTATCTGTGTTACACTCTTTGCCTTCTGACGGATGGATGTGCCGACACAGTCAGACCCGGTATCCCCTCCGCCGATTACCAGCACGTGGCGGTCTTTGGCAATGATTCGCTCATCGTAAGGAACCTCTGTTCCGGATACGATCCTGTTTTGTTGTCCGAGGAATTCCATGGCAAAGTGAACACCATCCAGGTCCCGTCCGGGAACAGGCAGATCACGGGGTTGCATGGCTCCGATCGTAAGGCATACTGCATCAAAGGAACTTATAAGCTCCTGCACTGTAATATCCCGGCCGATCTGCATATTGCATTTCACCACCACTCCTTCTTCTTCCATCAGGCGGATCCGGCGGTCAATGGTATACTTATTCAGTTTAAAATCCGGAATGCCATACCGCAGCAGGCCGCCTGGCTTCTCATCCTTCTCGAACAAGGTTACAGTATGACCGGCTTTGTTCAGGAGATCGGCAGCTGCCATACCGGCAGGACCAGATCCAATCACCGCTACTGTCTTTCCAGAACGCTGTTTCGGCGGGCTGGGTTTGATATACCCTTCAGCAAAAGCCTTCTCAACAATGGCGACTTCATTTTCCCTGATTGTTACCGGCTCTTCGCCGATATTCAGTACACAGCTGTGCTCACAGGGAGCCGGGCATATCCTGCCTGTGAATTCAGGGAAGTTATTGGTTGAATGCAACAGGTCGATGGCTGCTTTCCAGTCACCTTTGTATAGCTTCTCGTTCCATTCAGGGATCAGGTTATCCACGGGACAGCCCCACTGGCAGAAGGGAATACCACAATCCATGCACCTTGATGCCTGCAATGCCCTGTCTTCACTGTTCAGGGTCTGTTCAACTTCACTGTAATCTGATGTGCGCTCATGAATGGGCCTGTTCCCCGCATTTTTTCTTGCCACTTTCATGAATCCTTTTGGATCAGCCATATTAATCTGATTTTCTGATAATTTCCTTTAATAAACTTGTCACTGTGGTTCCTGTCAGTCGGAGGAAATATGCTCCACATCCTTCTCTACTTCCGAAATACGTTTGTTCAGTTCTGCAAGCTTCTCCTCCTGCAGGACCTTTTTGTATTCGAAGGGTATGACTTTCAAAAATTTAGGAATATACAGGTGCATTTCCGACAATATCTTTTCGGCGATCAGGCTGCCGGTATGTTCATAGTGTTTTGAGATCAGTTCCGTCAGTTCCCTGACATCCGACTGTTCTTCGAGCAATGAAAGTTCCACCATGCCCATGTTGCAGTAATAATCCACATTTCCGGTTTCATTCAGCACATAGGCAATCCCACCGCTCATACCTGCTGCAAAGTTCCTTCCGATCTCACCGAGCACAACCACCCGTCCGCCGGTCATGTATTCACATCCATGATCGCCGACACCTTCCACAACTGCGGTGGCACCGCTGTTCCGCACGGCGAAGCGCTCGCCTGCCATTCCGGAGATAAATGCCTCACCACGGGTCGCACCATAGAGCACCGTGTTGCCGATAATGATATTCTTATGCGACTCGAAAGTGGAACCCGGAGGTGGCACCACTATGATGCGTCCTCCTGAAAGACCTTTTCCCAGGTAATCGTTGGTATCTCCCTCCAGGTGGAATTCCATGCCTCGTGAGAGGAATGCACCAAAACTTTGTCCGGCAGATCCGGAAAACCTGCATTTAATGGTGCCATCGGGCAATCCTTCAGCGCCATATTTTTTTGCGATCTGACCCGAAAGCATGGCACCGGTGGTCCGGTCCGTGTTTCTGATCGGCAATTGAATGGTTACCTTTTCACCGTGGTCGATTGCCGGTGCGGCTTTGCTGATCAGCTCCCTGTCGAGGATATCTGCAATCTTATGCTCCTGGGGCTGTTGCCAGCGCAGGGCATTGGTTTTCGCTTCTTCCGGCATGTACAACAGCGGGGAGAGATCGAGATTTTTGATTTTCCAGTTGGATACCTGTTCATCCCTGGTCAGCAGGTCGGCTCTTCCAACGATGTCTTCAAACTTTTCGAATCCCAGTTCTGCCAGGTGTTCCCTGATCTCTTCGGCAATGAATCTGAAATAGGTCTCCACGTAATCAGCGCTGCCGTTGAAACGTTTTCTGAGTTCCGGGTCCTGCGTTGCCACGCCCACCGGACATGTATTCAGGTGACACTTGCGCATCATCACGCATCCCAGAACGATAAGCGCCGCTGTGGCAAAACCAAATTCCTCGGCGCCCATGAGGGCAGCCATGATGACATCCCGGCCATTTTTTATCTGCCCGTCTGCCTGCAGCACCACCTTCTTCCGAAGATTGTTCATGACCAGGATCTGCTGGGTTTCAGTGAGACCCATTTCCAGTGGCAGGCCGGCATGTTTAATGGAGGAGTTTGGACTGGCGCCTGTTCCTCCCTCTGCACCGCTGATTGTGATAAGATCTGCAGATGCCTTGGCCACGCCTGCGGCAATCGTTCCGACACCGGTCTCTGAGACCAGCTTGACGCTTACCCTGGCATCAGGATTCACATTTTTCAAATCAAAGATCAGTTGTGCCAGGTCCTCAATGGAGTAGATATCGTGGTGCGGTGGGGGAGAGATCAGCGTGATTCCCGGTATGGAGTATCTTGTTTTGGCAATGATCTGGTCCACCTTGTGCCCGGGCAGCTGGCCCCCTTCTCCCGGTTTTGCCCCCTGGGAGATCTTGATCTGTATCTCATCGGCATTCACCAGGTATTCCGTGGTAACACCAAACCGACCGCTGGCGACCTGCTTGATTTTGCTCCTCGCACTGTCGCCGTTTTCAAAGGGTTTGAAACGCACAGGGTCTTCTCCTCCTTCTCCGGTGTTGCTGCGGCCACCGATCCTGTTCATGGCAATGGCCAGCGCCTCGTGTGCTTCCCTGCTGATGGATCCGTATGACATGGCACCGGTGACGAACCGTTTCATAATATTTTCTACCGGTTCCACTTTTTCGATGTCGATGGGATTCTTTTTGTATTCCAGCATCCCCCGCAGGAATCCCGGTAACTTGGTATCGCGGTCAACGATTGCACTGTATTCCTTATATTTACTGTAATCTTTGTTCCGCGTGGCCCATTGCAGCAGGGAGATTGATTCGGGATTCCAGGCATGCAGCTCGCCATGTTTGCGGTAGTGATAGATGCCCTCAGTTAGGGGTGATGCAAGCGGCTCCGGGAAAAATGCTTGTTGATGGGGCATCAGGATTTCCCTGGTCAGTTCTTCCATACCAATGCCGCCAATGCGAGAATGGGTTCCTTCGAAGTACTTGTTAATGATGGATTTATCAATACCTATCGCTTCGAAAATCTGGGCGGCACGGTAACTCCTGAGTGTCGAGATTCCCATTTTGGAGAGGATCTTCAGCAGTCCCTTCTCGACAGCGTGCATGAAATTCCACTCGGCACGGTCGTAATCCATCTGCATCTTGTTTTCCTTCACCAGCTTTTCGATTGTGGCGAAACACATGTATGGATTAATGATGCTTGCCCCGTACCCGAACAGGAGGGCAAAATGCATCACTTCCCTGGGCTCGGCCGATTCGACCACGATATCGATCTGCATACGTTTCCGCGTGTTGATCAGGTGGTGATGAACAGCAGATACAGCCATCAGGGAGGGGATCGGCGCCTGCTCTGCTGAAATACCCCGGTCGCTGAGGATGATATAGTTCTTGCCTTCATCCACTGCTTTCTCCGCAGCCTTGCAAATTCCATCAACCGCCCGTTCGAGGCCCCCGGCCCCTTCCGATGCCTTGAACAGCATGGGTATAGTGGTGGATGCGAATCCTTTATAGCTCAGTCGTTTGATCAGCTCAAATGTAGTATTGGAGACCACCGGTGTTTTGAACTTCACCAGTTTGACATGGTCAGGATGGGTTTCCAGTAAATTGGTCTGGGTGGAACCGAGGTAGCCTGTGAGGGTCATCACCAGCTCTTCCCTGATCGGGTCAATGGCCGGGTTGGTGACCTGTGCAAACAGCTGTTTGAAATAGTTGAACAGCCTGTAAGGTTTCTCCGAAAGCACTGCAGGAGGGGCATCATTCCCCATCGAACCTGTGGGTTCCTTTGCAGTGGTGGCCATGGGAAGAATGATTTTCTCAATGTCCTCCGACGAGTAATTGAAGGTATTTTCATAATTGCTGTAGGCATTACCAAGGCCTACAGGTGCTTTCTGCCCGGTTTCAATTTTCTCAAGGCTTACCATGTTCTCCTTGATCCAGTCAATATAAGGATATTCGCTGGCGAGTTCTTTTTTTAATTCAGGGTCGTATTTTATGGTTCCCTCCTTTGTATCCACCAGCAGCAATTTTCCCGGGCGCAGCCGGCCCTTCTCCCGGATCTCTTCCGGGGGGAAAGTCTGAACGCCAACTTCGGATCCCATCACCATGATATCGTTCCTGGTGATCACATACCTTGAAGGACGCAATCCGTTCCGGTCAAGCGTTCCCCCGATATACCGCCCGTCGGAGAACAGGAGTGATGCCGGACCATCCCACGGTTCCATGAAGGTGGAATGGTACTGGTAAAACGCTTTCAGCTCGCGGGAAATGGGATTTTTTTCGTTCCACGATTCCGGGATGAGGATCGACATGGCGTAGGGCAACGACTTCCCGCTCATCACCAGGAACTCCAATACATTGTCGAGCGATGCGGAATCACTTTTGTCGGGTTCGATGACCGGGTAAATCTTCGACAGGTCACCCAGGTTGTCCGATTTCAGGATGGACTCCCTTGCCGCCATCCAGAACCGGTTTCCTTTCACTGTATTGATCTCCCCGTTATGGGCAAGCATGCGGAATGGCTGTGCCAGGTCCCAGCTGGGGAAAGTATTGGTGCTGAACCGGGAATGGACCAGTGCAATGGCACTTTCGAGCCGCTTGTCCTGCAGGTCAAGGAAATACTCCCTCAGCTGTTCACTGGTAAGCATTCCTTTGTAAATAAGCACCTTGGTCGAAAGGCTTGGGAGGTAGAAAAAGTTTTTCTGACGTATCCCTGAGGATGCGATCTGTTTTTCTGCCCGCTTACGAATAATATAGAGTTTTCTTTCCAGTACATCCTGGTTCAGCTCCTTTCCACCCAGCATGATTTGCCTGATCACCGGCTCTGCGGCACGCGAGATATCTCCCAGGATTGAATTGTCCGTGGGCACCTCCCTGAAACCTATAAAGTCAACGCCTTCTTCGGCAATGATTTGCATAAGGATATCTTCGCATGCCTTGGCTGCATTTTTATCCTGCGGGAAAAACACCAGTCCCGTCCCGAATTGTCCTTCATGAGGAATGGCATACCCTTGCATCAGGTAAAAGTCGCGGGGGACCTGGATCAGGATTCCTGCACCGTCCCCGGTCTTGCTGTCGGCTCCTTCTGCCCCGCGGTGTGTCATATTCTCCAGTGTCTCCAGTCCCTGCCGGATGATGGAATGTGACTTCTCTCCCTTCAGGTGGGCAACAAAACCAATTCCGCAGTTGTCGTGTTCCATTTCAGGACTGTACAGTCCTTGTTGCATTGGGCGTTCTCTTCTCATCTCAAATTCTCCTATTAAAAAGAAGACCGTTCCTCTGGTCTTTTTCCGGAAACGGTCTGCTTTGATTCACTTATACCATTCCTATCCGGATTGTCGCATGTTCATTACAACCCTTATCAGATGATTGGCAGTATCGTGTTTTGTTTTCTTCATGAGTTGCAAAGATAATTATTAATAATTACGAATCAAAAGTGAAAAATGTTTAATAATTATAAATTAACATCTTTTTATGCTTCAAAACTTTAAAAATGAAAGAGAATTGACTAAAAACAGCATTTGAAAGGGGTGGGTAGCCTGGCAGGAACTCCCTGTTTATTAGGCATTTTTCGGAGTTGACCACGCAGAAATACATTCATTGTGCAGCTGACCCCCTGAATTACCCGGGGGCTGCTTAAAAAATCTGTAGTAAATCAGTTACAGGGTGGTAAATTGACACTGCATTGCGATACTGCAAGCAGCCTCCATTGCTGTTGCTGTTTTTTCAAGTGCCCTGGGAACATGCTTCACTGGACCTTTTTGTTTGTTTACTGCCATTTCAGCAAAATCATTCTTCTTTGCAACATCGCTGTTCGTATCTGCATACGGGATTGTCAAAAAAATGGGGGTTACCTGGATATCAGCGGGCGAACAGGATTCCAGGTCATTGCATGCAGGCTGGCGGAATATGGATATAAAAAAGCGGTGCCGTTTCCGACACCGCCTTTCAACTAACCATTTATATAAGAGTGAGAGGAGTATGTTTTAATTGAAAGCTGACTCACCATGCTCGTAAATATCCAGGCCTTCTTCCTCGATCCTTCTGCTGACGCGGATCCCGATCGTTTTCTTCAGGATGAAGAACAGGATAAAACCAAGACCCATGGCCCATGCTGCCACAGCGAGGACACCGATGGCCTGCACTCCGAGAAGTTTGGCGCCACCGCCATAAAACAAGCCTTCTGTGGTGCTGAAGAGTCCGACAAGCAGTGTGCCTGCAGCTCCGCTGAGTCCGTGTACAGAAACTGCACCCACGGGATCATCCACTTTCAGTACCCGGTCGATAAAGGCCACACCGTATACCAGGATCACACCTGCGATGATGCCTATAAGGACTGCTCCGCCCGGACTGACCGCATCACAACCAGCTGTTATGGCAACCAGTCCTGCAAGTGCACCGTTCAGGGTAATGGACAGGCCAGGTCGTTTGTATTTCATCCAGGTAACAAACATGGCAGTAACTGCACCGGCAGCAGCAGCCAGGTTGGTGGTGATAAATATGTGAGAAATGGCGACCGCGTTCTCTTCACCCGCTGCAGCCAGCTGTGAGCCTGGGTTGAAACCGAACCAACCGAACCAGAGGATGAATACACCCAGCGCGCCCAACGCCAGGTTGGATCCGGGGATTGCTTTGGGTTCACCCGCTTTGCCGTACTTGCCCAGGCGGGGGCCAACCATTGCTGCACCTATAAGGCCGACCCATGCACCCACTGAGTGCACAACTGTTGACCCGGCGAAATCGTGAAATCCAAGCTCATAAAGCCATCCGCCACCCCATACCCAGTGTCCTGAGATGGGATAGATGATCACTGTGATCGCCACGCTGAAAATCAGGTATGCTGAAAATTTTGTCCGCTCAGCCACGGCTCCGGAAACAATCGTGGCCGCAGTTGCTGCAAAGACCGTCTGGAACATCAGTGAGGCTTTGTCAGGAACGCCATTGATGGCATCGCTGTTGAAGAATAAGGACATCTTCCCGATGAACCCCCCAACATCTTCACCGTACATGATGGTATACCCGATCAGCCAGAAGCCCAGGGATCCGATGGAAAAATCCATCAGGTTTTTCATTAAAATGTTCGCTGTGTTCTTGGACCTTGTGAACCCTGATTCCACCAATGCAAAACCGGGCTGCATGAACATCACCAGTACCGCGGCGACCAGGATCCAAATGGTATCTATTGAAATTGTTAATCCTTCCATGATCTTCTTTTTTATTATTTACAATTAGTCCTTGATATACAGTGATTCATCTCCCGCTTCCCCGGTCCTGATCCGTACGCTCTCGTGAATGTTGGAGACAAATATTTTCCCGTCTCCCACTTCACCGGTCCTGGCCGACGATGTAATGGTGTCGATGGTTTTTTGAAGGTTGATGTCCCTCACTACAATGGATAGGTAAATCCTTTCAATCGTGCTGGTGTCATAGGCTACCCCACGGTAGACCCTGCTCTGACGTGCCATTCCCACGCCCCTTGCATCCCAGAATGAGAAAAACTCAATGCCATTGTCATGCAGCGCGTCTTTTACCTCCTCAAACTTGGTTTTCCGGATGATCGCTTCAATCTTTTTCATTGTTTATGCTTTTTTCTGTTAATGATCTGCTTAAAATGATATGCCCGCAACTACATAGTACTGTTCCTTGTCAGGATTCCATATCATGGATCCGCTCAGGGGCAATGCAAATTTTTCCGTGATCTGGATTTCTTTGGAAACAGTCAGGCCAACGTTACAAAGGGCAAAATCACCCGTCGAAGTATGCCATCCGTCACCACCTCCGGCAAAAAGACTGACAGATTCAAAGGAATATCCCAGTTCGAAATACATGTCACCACCTGCTGTTCCTGCACCTGGCGCCTCGTTCAGCATGTAATTGGCACCTATTGAAAACCCTGAAATCTCGTAGCCCAGGTTGACTTCGAAACCATGCGAACCGGAAGCCGAGGAATAATCAAAATAACTTGTGCCCGGATAATAGTAGTCGGTCAGCCCGATGCTCAGTCCAAAATCAAATCCATAGGAGAGATAAAGATCCGCCTCAGCAGCTTCATTATCTGTAAATCCAAATGAACCCCATGAGCCAATGGCAAAATTGCCTGCGCTGAATTCCACATAAGGTTGAATGGCCGGTCCGGTTCCGAATTTGGTACCTCGCCATATATAATTGCTGACGATATCTGCTCCCGCATCAAAAGAAGTTTCTGTCTGTGCATTCAGGTTAACAAAACCAAGTAAAACGGCTAAAGAAATTACAGACATTCGTTTAAAGTTCATGATTGCTTTCATAATGTAATTTATTACAGGTTAATAATTATAATTCGAAGCAAAACTAGAACTAAATAATTTAACTGACAAATAAAATGGGGGTAAAAATTAAAAAATACTAAAAAAAACTTTTAGTACCCCATGAAATAAGGGGGTAATAAATTCAAAATAATAAAAAATGTTATCAGAAAAATAAAAAAAAGGGGGGGGTAAAAAATAAAGATATAAAAATATATTACTCTGGTGGATTTTATATTGCGCTTACTGCCGTCCTGTCCGTGTTGGTTGCAATGCAGCCTGGTATGCAGCGCAAAAGGTTGTCGGGGAACCTGCAGCGATGCAGGTATAAGAATATGTTCGGGGGGGCAGTGTGAAGTTGGGGCAGGGTGAAGATGGGACAGGGTGAAATTGAATGCGTTGTGAAGTTGGGGCAGGGTGAAGATGGGGCAGGGTGAAATTGAATGCGTTGTAATGATGGGACAGTTTTAAGATGGGACAGTTT
>Ga0180435_10000787_pt1 | contig 33428 bp, 34 predicted proteins | sample SS_ome_3_FD_132467 | JGI IMG/M metagenome (GOLD analysis project Ga0180435, IMG submission 132467) | Hypersaline lake sediment archaeal communities from the Salton Sea, California, USA - SS_3_S_1 metaG | ecosystem: Environmental > Aquatic > Non-marine Saline and Alkaline > Hypersaline >... | reverse complement strand
GTTGTTGTGGCGCAGCACGGCCACCAGGTCTTCACCGCTCTTCGGGTCGTTCTTGTTGCCATAGCAGGTGGCAAACAATGCGACCTTGCCGGTAGTCGGCCCGGCCACCTCGGCACCCGCACCGTCATCCGGGCGGATACGGCTGCGCAACGACTTGCTGTGGAACTTGGGCAGCACCGCGTCCTTGTGCACGCCAAAGCTGTTCTCCAGCACGCCGCGGAAAGCGCCGTTATTGTTCATTGCGTTGACCACACCGGCCACGATCGGGAAACCGGCGAACTTGCCCAGCATATCGGTGCTGGTCAGGGTCTTATCGCGGAAAGAGGCGCCCTCTTTCTTGTACTTCACCGCCTTGGCCTGCAGCATCAGGTGCGGGAAATCCAGATCCCACTCGTGCGGCGGCACATACGGACATTTGGTCAGGAAACACAGATCACACAGGTAACACTGGTCGACGACCTTCCAGTAGTCGTCCTTTGCCACCCCATCCACTTCCATCGTGTCCGATTCGTCCACCAGGTCGAACAGGGTCGGGAAGGACTGGCAAAGACTGACGCAACGGCGGCATCCGTGGCAGATGTCATAGACGCGCTCGAGTTCCGCGAACAGTTTGTCCTCGTCATAAAAGTCCGGGTTGGTCCAATCCAGGGCATGACGCGTGGGCGCTTCAAGGCTACCTTCTCGTGCTCCAGCCATTGCTGTGTGTCTCCTAGAGAATTCTTTCAGGAAAAAAGGGGCCTTGCGGCCCCTTCTTCAAGACCGTCAGGTCTTAGTCGTCCAGGGCATCCAGGGCCTTCTGGAAACGGTTGGCGTGAGAACGCTCGGCCTTGGCCAGGGTCTCGAACCAATCGGCAATCTCGTCGTGACCTTCGTCGCGCGCGTCTTTCGCCATACCCGGGTACATGTCGGTGTACTCGTGGGTTTCGCCGGCGATAGCCGCTTTGAGGTTGTCAGAGGTGCTGCCGATTGGCAGGCCGGTAGCCGGATCGCCGGTCTGCTCCAGGTATTCCAGGTGACCGTGAGCGTGGCCGGTTTCACCTTCAGCGGTGGAACGGAACACGGCAGCTACGTCGTTGTAGCCTTCAACGTCGGCTTTGGCGGCAAAGTACAGGTAACGACGGTTCGCCTGGGACTCACCCGCAAAAGCGTCTTTCAGATGTTGTTCGGTCTTGGAGCCTTTTAAAGACATGGATTTTCCTCCGAGGTTTATACAAATGCCGGTTTTGACCGGCGGCTAGCGAGACAAAATATAGTCAGGCGGTAACGACGCGTGAAATTGTTTCTGGCAATACTACCGATAGACGAAATCTATAATCTAGATCGATTTGATAATTTTTTATATTTCAAAGACTTATTGCAGCGGATTAACGCAACTGAGCGAACCGCTTAGCACGGCTTCGCGAATCACGTTGACCGCCTCCGGACGTGGGAAGCTTTTTCGCCACGCAAGCCCCACAACCCGGCTGGGGGTGATGCCGGCAAAGCGTCGCACTTCCAGCAGTCGTTCGGAAAAACGCTCCGCCCCAGCGGCCGTACAAGGCAGCACGGTAACCCCGAGACCACCGGCCACCATGTAACGAATGGTCTCAAGCGAGCTACCCTCGAGTAGCTGACGGGGATTGGCTTCGGACGATCGCCGCAGACAGTCCGGGCACATCTCCAGCACCTGGTCGCGAAAGCAGTGACCGGCACCGAGCAGCAAGACATCCTCGTGGCTGAGATCGTCCACATCGACTTCTTTCTTTTGGTTGAAGGGATGAGAGCTCGGCAGCAACAGCACGAAGGGCTCTTCATACAGCGGCATGGTGCGGATACCCGGCTCATCGAACGGATAGGAGATCAGGATCACGTCCAGATCGCCCTGCTTGAGCCTTTCGATCAGCACTGAGGTGTAGTTTTCCTCCACCACCAGCGGCATCTGTGGGGCGCGGCCGGCCAAATCCGGAATCAGGTGCGGCAACAAGTAGGGCCCAATGGTGTAAATCGCACCTATGCGTAGTGGCGAGGCCAGCTGGTCCTGACCCTGCTCGGCAAGTTGTTTGATCGCACCGGCTTCCTCCAGCACGCGCTGAGCCTGGCTGACCACCTGTTCGCCGATCGCAGTGACACTGACCTCGCCCTTACGACGCTCGAACAGAGTGACACCCAGTTCCTCCTCAAGCTTTTTCACCGCCACGCTCAGCGTAGGCTGGCTGATATGGCAGGCCTCGGCGGCCCGCCCGAAATGCCTTTCGCGGGCCACTGCAACGATGTATTTCAGTTCATTGAGTGTCATAAGCGCCGGAACAAGCTCACAAAAACAGCACGGCCCAGGTTTGTGGCCGCGCAGGTATCGGCTACTATACCTTGGAAAGTGAGAAAGGAGAGTGGAAACGGGCTTGCCCGTTAGCATCATGAACAGCGCAACCGACGGTGACGATCAGGATATTCGTCGCCTGCAGCTGCCACTGGAGACCCTGCGTGTCTTGCAGATCACAGACACGCACCTGTACGCTGAGCCGAAAGCGCGGTTACTCGGCGTCAACACGCTTGACAGTTTTCACGCAGTCATCGACACATTCAAGACCGCAGAGTGGCAACCGGATTTGGTTTTAGCCACCGGCGACCTCGTCCACGATGCCAGCCCTTCCGGCTACCAGGGCTTGGCCCGCCTGCTGAACCATTTCGAACGTCCGGTGCTCTGCCTGCCCGGTAATCACGACATCCCCCCGGTCATGCAGGAACACCTGGCTTCCGAACATGTTTCCACCCCCAAAGTGGTCGATATCGGGGCCTGGCGCTTCGTGATGCTCGACTCAGTGATCCCTGGCGAAGTTGGCGGCCACCTGGCCGACAGCGAGTTACAGCACCTGCGCGACGCGCTCACAGACAACGACCGCCCCACCCTGGTCTGCCTGCACCATCAGCCTGTCCCGGTTGGCAGCCAATGGATCGACAGCATGGGGCTGGACAACGCCGATGCGTTCATGGCGATCATCGAGCAGGCACCAAGTGTACGTGGTGTTCTGTGGGGGCACGTGCATCAACACTACGACCAAGTGCACAAGGGAGTTCGCCTGATGGCGACACCGTCAACCTGCGTGCAGTTTGCCACTCACAGTGACGATTTCGCTGTCGACGATGCCCCTCCAGGCTTCCGCCTGCTGGCCCTTACCCCGGACGGTGGCATCCACAGCCAGGTGATACGGACCCCGGAAATGCCAGAGGGACTCGATCTCGTCTCCGTCGGCTACAAGTGATCGCGGCTGCTACCAGACAAGCCGTGCCATTTCACCCGCGCGCAGTTCCAGGTCGGAAGGCCGAGCAAAATAAACCCGAACCGCATACAGCGGCTGGGCCTGCGCCTGTCCAACCGGCTCGAAGCCTATTTCCACCTCAGAAGCTTCGACCTGGCGACCCGCTACCTCTACGATCGGCTTTCCGGCAGCCAAGTCTCGCGCAGTGGCCATGTCTGCACTACTCTCCAGCCGCATGCGCGTGTCGCCGGCCAATTCCACCAGCGGCGCACTCTCGAAAGCACTGACCACCGCCTGGCCGGGTGATGCATGCACCGCCAGCACCAGCCCATCAAAAGGGGCCTTCAACTGGCTGCGCTCGTGATCCAGGCGCGCCTTGGTGACTTCAGCACGCGCCTTGGCGGCCCCTGCCTGCGCCTCACGCAGTCCGATGGTAGCAGCGGTACGCTCATACTCGGACAACACTGTGCGATCGTAGAGTTCCGCAGCTCGCTCGTCCTCGCGCTGCGCTTCTTCAACCAATGCCTGGGCGCGCGCGGATTCTGCACGTGCACCATTCAATTCCGCACGGAACCCCCTTTCGTCCAGTCCAACCAGCAAGTCACCTTTTTTAACCCGCTGGCCGGGCCGCACAGGAACCTGCGTCACCTGTCCGGACACCAGCGTGCCCATGCTCACGCGTTCTCCCCAAGCCAGGGTACCGGGCAATTCACCCGCATTGATCGAACCGCTCAACAGGCCGGCACCCAAGACCAACCCCAAGGTTTTCTGCCCCAAGCTCATCATTGTGTGTCCTCCAGCAGTTGGCCGGTCATGGACTTGATCCTGGCCTCATTCATTGCCCAATCAAACAAGGAACGGGAGAGCTGCAACCGTACCTCGGTAATCTGCGTCATGGCATCGCCAAGATCGGTTTTCACCTCAAGCTCGTAAAGCGCACGGCTACGATCCAGGTACAAATCCCGGTAATCCTGCATCGCCCGGGAAGCCTGAATGTCGACCCGCAACGTACGGCGTGCCGACCACAACTCGCGGGCTGCCTGATCGAGGCGCAGCAGGGCTTCACGCAGTGCGGCATCCGCCTCGCTGACAGCAGCCTGGGCCCGCGCGACACCGGCATCCCGCCGCCCACCATCGAGCAGCGGAATCTCCAGCGCCAAGCCTGCTGCAAACGGATGCGTGGAAGAGGTGTTGCGGTTGTACACAGAGGCATCCACCTCGGCGCTCAATACCGGCCCGTTGGCCGCACGTGCTGCCGCCAATCTCTGGCGCGACGCTTCGCTCGCGGCACGCAAGGCAAGCAATTCTGGATTATTCTCAAGCACCTGTTGCCAGAAGGCCTCGAAGTCATCCGGATCTTCTTCCGGCAGGGCGATACTGGGTGGCACCAAGTCGGAGACCAGCTCGCCCGGGCGCCCCATGGCGAGCGCAAGACGGGAACGGCTCAAGAGCTGGCGGTTCGAGCTCGCATACTGACGTCGGCGCACCTGTTGGTAGTCGGCCTCTGCCTGCAGCATGTCGACATCCGACATCTGTCCCAGTTCATTGCGGTCGCGTGCCCGATCAGCCGCAATAAAGGCGATCGACATTGCCTCGTTGTCACGAGCATATTCCAGGTCGGCGAGTAACACGTCGAAAAACGCACGCATCACTTCCAAGTGTGCCTGTTGGCGCGCCTGCCGGTACTGCAAGTGACCTGCCTTGACAGCGTGTTCAGCCGACTCCTCCAAGGAGTCACTGTAACCGAAGTCGTACAACCGTTTGCGCAGCGACAGGATGGCCCGACTGTCGTTGCGGTCGTCATCATCCGACTTGTAAGACGGCTCGATCACGCGAGCCCGCGCGCTGGCACTCAATTGCACCGCGCTCAAGGCGTCAGCCGACAACTTTTCCGCTATGGCGCTCTGGCGCCCGGCCTCTGCGCGCATCAATTGAGGCACCTCTGGCCGGCTGAGTCTCAGGGCCTCGGCAAGGCTCATCGGTTCCGGTAGCGCTTCGGGCAGCTCAGCAGTCTTCTGCTCCGCAACGGCGTTGCCGAAACACAATATCCCGAGGAACAGGCAGACACGTCTCCTCACGGTAGATCAACGTCCCTTGGACTGGGCCCTTTTGAAGCGGGCGAAAGGCTGTTTTTCATAATGCTTTTCTACCACGTATCGCCCCAGCAGCATGAACTCTTCCTTGCCACTTGCTGCGCCGGTAAAGCGGGCGCGCTTGATGTATTTGCCGTCCAGGTCGAAGAAGGCGAATACCGGTGTTGCGCGCACGCGGTACTCCTTGAAGGCGAAATCTTTCATGATGGTATCTTCGCCGCGGAAATTGACCATTTCCACATCGCCCTCGATATCGATCGGCAGGATCTTGAAGTGCTGTTTGAAGTAATCCTGCACATCGGGCTGGTTGAGAATGGTCATCTTCATCCGGTGACAAAATGGGCATTCATCCATCTCAAACATGATCAGGATGCCCTTTTTGCCTTCCTCACGGGCGGTTTCAAGCTCCTCGGTCAGATCCCAGAAGGACTCGTCAAAGAAATACTGTTGTGCATCGCGCGGCGCACTGTCCGCAGCCGACACGCTCGCCACACTCAGCATCAGAATACAAAACCAACGAACCAATGTTGTCATCGTCTAATCCTTACAAAAAGCCGTGCATCAACTCGGATTCCTGCCCTCGTGGGACTGGATAAATTTGCGTATGGCATCAGCCGTAACCGGCCCGGTCTGGCGCGCCACGACTTCGCCCTCGGGTGAAATCAGGTAGGAAGTCGGCAGACCCGCGATCGGGCCGACAAGCTCAGCCGGCCGGGGGCTCGGGCCTGCCACCAACACCGGGAAAGACAGGAACTGCTCGTCCACGAATGCCTGCAAGGGCTCCAGTTCGATGTCTTCCATGTTGACCCCAAGCACCACTGCCTGTCCCTCTGAATGCGCATGGAATATCTCCAGTTCCGGCAATTCCTTGCGGCACGGTGGGCACCAGGTCGCCCAGTAGTTCACCAGAACCCATTTCCCACGATACTCGGACAACTTGTGCTGCTTTCCGCTGGTATCCGGCAACACAAAATCAACTTGGTCTGCAGCCTGTGTCTGCTGGGCAACAAGCAAAGCCGCACACAGGCCTAGAATCAGGTATCGCAGGTAACGCATAATCACCACTTTGAGTAGAACATCACTATTCAGGACTTAGACGCCTCAACCCGGGTTACATTCCCGTTAAGATCAGGAGCCCTAGATTAGTGGCCGACTATACTGCGTCCATGGGTGAGATTAAAAGGAAGCTGGCATGTCCGCGGCCGGCTTGATAAACAACGCCATTCCTCAGCTGGTCATCCCGCCGCCATCAATTGCCAGGCATCCGGAAACCATCGTCAAGCCGCGCGAGCTGAAAAGCTGGCTCGCGGACCTGCCTGTGACCGACACCCGGCAACAGGCTGAACAGTTGCACCGCCAACTCAAGTTGCTTATTCGTGATCCGAAAAGCGGCCCGCAATACGCCGAGCTTTTGCGCTTGTACCACCCGTTGCTACAGGGTTTGCAGGAACAGGTCTGGACAAATCTGTGCGTCTCGGGACACGGCCCGGCGACTGAAGACCAGCTGCAAACCACTGTGTCCCAATTGCTGCTGGAAATTTCCTGCGGCCATATGCGACTGATCAATGAAAGCATCACTGCCGGCAAGCAACCGGCGGCCGAGAATATTTACCACGCCATGCTGCCTCTTTGCCGCCTGCTGCACTGGGACCTGCTCCAGTACAACCTGGTTCGCCCCTCGATATGGCGCCAGGTCCTGCAGCTCTTTGCCATCGGCGAGTTGTATGCATTGAACGGCCAGCAACAATCCAGCAGCTTTCATCTGCCCGAAGACGCCCGCACGAGCCATGGTGTGTTCTTCAGCACCCTCGTCACCCTGCTTTGCGACCCTTACCGCCTTCCGGCATCGCAGTTGGCACAGTTGATCAAGGGCCTGGGCAAGGCCTCGGAGCACCTGCGCGTCAATACCAGCGGCGAGGCCAACTACCGGGTTGCCGTGGACCTGAGCGGTCGCCTGCCACCGTTGCGTTACGCCCGCCTGCAACAACAGCAGCAACAGAACGAGCAATACCTGCAACTGGACGAGTTCTTCATACAGTTCGATCGTCTGGGGCTACCAGGAGACAGCATCCGACTGGTGCAGTGGCTTATCGGCAGTCTGCGTGACCTGGCGCTCAAACCCAAAGGACGCGAGGCTCGCCGACACATACGAATCAAACGCGAAGCCAATTACCATTTCGTGCATGGGCTGGAGAAGGTCCACGAACGTCTTACAGAAATACAGCAAGGCACTCAGAAACCGCAGGCCCAGGACAACGCATCGGCCGGTATCGTTATCGGCGGCACCTCTCAGAATGTCTCCGTCGAACTTGGCACTCCGTGTCGTCAGCTGGACTATTCGGAAAGTGGTGCAGGATTCATGCTGGGCACGAACGCCCAGGCGCCAACCGTCGGTTGCTTGGTATTGATGGAGTCCGACCAACCGGGCGGCAATGCCACGAACCGGTGGTTTGCCGGAACAGTGCGCCGCCGCCTCAAGTTCGACCACCAGGGGACCGAGATCGGCGTAGAAAAACTGCAGGGCAACATCGTTCCGGTCACCTTTGGCCTGGATCAAAAGCCAGGGTTACTGCAGGTCCAGCGTGAACAACATGTCTTCAGACTGGTCGCACCTCCGAATACCTTTACCGGACCCGGTGAACAGACGCTGAAGGGGCCCGAGAACGAAATCAACGTAATTTTCGAGGAACTTCTCGATAACAATACCGCCGACATCATCCGCGTGAGTCTTGTTTGAGTGCCGCCTCACGGACAATCAGCTCGGCCGTTTCTGCACGATTCAGACGAAATTCAACCAAGGGCACATCCAATGCCCCGGCAACCTGTTCATCCGCCTGGCGCAGGTGTTCCACCAGATCCCGAGGCAACGGCCAGATCGAGGGATCCCCGTCTGGCAATGAAAATCCGCCGCGTCGCATGACCTCGTAAATACTCAGGTCAGCAAGGCGCCGCGCCAACGACCACTTACCCTCGCTGGTCTGGTGTACCCAGCGCAACTCGAGCATCCGGGCCAACAGGGTTTCGACATGGTCCTCGCGCCAACCGGCTTGTGCCTTGGCGAGACTCTCCTCGGACAAGGCCCTGCCCTCACCTGCTGCCTCGTCGAGTAAAAGCAGCACACGCAACGCGTCTGTCAGCCCCAGGGGTTGCCCCCGCGGGATATCAGAACGCCAATGGAAAATGCGCAGGCAATGCGCCACCTCGGCACCGAGCAACACCACCAACCACGACAGGTATACCCATACGAGAAAGATCGGGATGGTCGCCATGGCGCCGTAGATGGCCTCGTACGTCGGGAAAGTCGTCACGTAGTAGCCGAATCCGCGTTTCGCCACCTCGAACAACAACGCGGCCACCAGGCCGCCGACCACCGCATGCGAAACCCGCACCCGAACATTCGGGATAACCGCGTACATGAGGCTGAACGCCAACATCGAAGCAACCACCGGCGTCATCCCCAGCAGACGCCGCCCCACGCCGCTGGCTGCAGCCTCCGAAAGGAACGGCAACGAAATCAGATACGAAGTCGCCACCACGCTGACACCGATGAGGACCGGGCCCAGCGTCAACACCGCCCAATAGGTCAGAAATTTACTCAGCGGACGACGCTTGCGACGCACTTCCCAGATCGTGTTCAGGGAGCGATCGATGGTGCCCATCATCATCAACGCTACCAGGATCAGGAAGGCAAAACCGATACCGTTCAGCTGGGAGGCCTTATCGCTGAAGGCCTGGAGATACTCCTGCAACACCTCGCCGGAGGTCGGCACGAAGTTCTCGAACAGAAAGTTCTGGATGGTTTCCTGCACCCGGTCGGCTACCGGGAACGCGTAGAAGACCGCCAACGAGACGGCCATGAGCGGCACCAACGACAGCAGGGTATTGAAAGTCAGCGCCGCTGCATTCTGCGGCCCCTGGTGATGGGCAAACTCACTGACCGTCAGACGCACGAAGGCACGCAGCTGCTCAAGCAACATCCCCACCGACTGGCCGACGCTTCGAGGTCGTTCCACCTTACCCGTACCCCATCAATTCCAGAGTTCTTAAGTGATACCATAGCGCCCTTAACGACTACGCGATAGGCAAACCATGTCGATCAAGATTTTCCACAATCCACGCTGCAGCAAGTCTCGCCAGACGCTGCAGTTACTAAACGACCAATCCATCGAGCCGGAGGTGGTTGAATATCTGAAGACGCCGCCCAGCGCCCAGGAGTTGGCGGAAATCCTCAACATGCTGGGTATCGGCCCACGCGATCTCATGCGCAAAAAAGAGGCCGAATACAAGGCCAGCGGTGCCGATAATGCGGACTTGGGCGATGCCGAATTGATCGACCTGATGGTCGCCAATCCCAAGCTCATCGAACGCCCTATCGTCATCAAGGACGGCAAAGCCGCCCTCGGTCGCCCACCTGAGCAGGTGCTGGATATCCTCTGATGGACTACGTGCTGATACTCTTTTACAGCCGCAATGGCGCTACCGCGCAGATGGCACAACAGGTCGCCCGCGGTGTGGAGAGCAGCGGCCTGGAGGCACGCCTGCGAACCGTACCGGAGATCTCCGCCAACCACGAGGCCACCGAACCGCCGGTGCCCGACAGTGGCGCCCCTTATGCGACCAACGACGATCTGCGCGATTGTGCCGCGCTGGCACTGGGCAGCCCGACCCGCTTCGGCAATATGGCCGCGCCGCTCAAGTACTTCCTCGACGGTACCAGCCCGCTATGGCTCAGCGGTGCGTTGGCCGGAAAACCTGCTGGCGTATTTACCTCCACCGGTAGCCTGCACGGCGGCCAGGAGACCACGCTGATGTCGATGATGCTGCCACTGCTGCATCACGGCATGCTGATCAGCGGCCTGCCCTACAGCGAACCCGACCTGCTGAGCACACAGGGAGGCGGAACGCCCTATGGCCCATCCCATCTGGCGGGCCCGGACGGCAAGCTGCCACTCGGTGACGGCGAGAAAAACCTCTGCCAGGCCCTCGGCCGGCGCCTGGCGGAAACCGCGCAAGCTTTACGGGCAGGTTAATGGGCAAGGTCAACCTTACGCGCATGCTGTCACTCGGCAGCTATCTGGGCCTGATCGTATTCGGCATGGCCTGGGTGATTTTGCTTGGCGATATTCCCGACAATCAGAAATCGATTTATCTGCTGCTCTACGCTCCGCTGTTGCTGCCGCTACGCGGCATCCTGCACGGGCGTGACCGCTCCATCCTATGGGGAACATTGATCGTTCTGCTGTACGTGCTGCACGGCGGGCAAATTTGGTGGGCAGACGCCGAACGCTGGTACTGGGGCGCCCTGGAAACCGTACTGGCGGTGATCAGCATGGTCAGCGGCAGTTACTTCATCCGCTGGCGGGCAGAAGCCAACACCGCCTCATGACCCGCCAGTTACCGCTGGGCCTGCAACTCAAAGCCCCGACCAGCCTGGACGACTTCGTCTACGGAGACGATTCCCCCCTGATCGAGCTGCTGCAACAACAAAGGCAGCCCCAGGGTGAGATGTTGATCTACCTGCACGGGGAACCCGGAAGCGGACGCACGCACCTGCTGCTTGGACAATGTACGGCTGCGCAACAACAGGGCCTGCAGATTGCCTACCTGCCATGTGGTGAACTCACCGAACTCGCCCCACAAATGCTCGAAGGCCTGGAACACTTGGACCTGGTCGCCATCGATGACGTCGACCTGCTGGCCGGACAAGCCGAATGGGAAACCGCCCTGTTCAACCTGTTCAACCGCGCACGCGACGCCGGTTGCCGCCTGTTGATCAGCGCCACCGGTGCCGCCGCATCTCTGCCGTTCATGTTACCGGATCTGCGCAGCCGCCTCGGCTGGGGCATCACTTACCGCCTGCGCCCACTCAGCGACGTACAACGCCGAAATCTGCTGCAAAACCTGGCCAGAAGGCGCGGCCTGGAAATGCCGGACGACGTCGCGCGTTACCTGGTGGAACGACATAGCCGGGACACCCGCAGCTTGTGCCTCCTGATCGAACGGCTCGACCGCGACTCACTGGCCGAACAGCGACGCCTGAGCATCCCCTTCGTACGTACACGCCTGGACTGAGTCAGCCGCAGCATTGCGGTTTCGGTGCGAATTTCTTAGGGTAGGGCGACATAACTACCAAATAACGGCACCGAATACGGTGACCGCACAACATGTGTCCGACACTCTACTGCAAGAAACTGCTCCGGATTCCCGCGTTGACCTTGGCGCTGGGACTGGGCCACTGGGGTTCTGCAAGCGCGAACCCTGAACAGCACCTGGAAGCCGCGCAGGCGGGTTCCACCGAAGACATGTATGCCCTCGGTCAGCTTTACGAACTGGGCCTCGGTGTGAAGCGAGACCGCGAGCAGGCTATCGAATGGTATCTCGCTGCGGCCCAAAAGGGCCATCCGGAAGCCTCGTACCAGGTCGGCTACGCTTACTACTGGGGACGCGGCCTGCCCAAAAACCAGGGTGCGGCTCACAGCTGGTTCCTGAATGCCGCAGAGAATGGCAGCCGCAAGGCCATCCCTTACCTATCGAAGATGTACGCGTTGGGGCAAGGGGTCCCGCGCGACAAGCAGGCCTCGCAACGCTGGTCCGACACCCTGCTGCGCCTGCAGGAACAGGATCATCTGGAAAAACTGCAGGAACAGGAAGCTGCAGCAGCCGAGCAGGTAAAGCAAACGGCGCCACGCCCCAAGGCAGCAAGCCGGTCCACCTCACCGGCTGTTGTTGCAGCCCCGACTAAAGAACAAAGCAGCTCGTTCAATGAGGCGCTGGTACAACGACTCTTGCAGGCACAGTGGTTTCAGGAAGGGAAACCAGCATCCCACCTGCCGTCGCTCACCACCGGTTGCACTGCAAACTTGAACAACATCAGCTGCCTGAGCAAACGTCTGCAAGGAAAGATCGGGCAAGAATCTTATTACTACGCGATTGCCAGCACCTTGGCAGATTTCGCCCAAGGCGAACGTTTCAGCCTGAAATACCAGGCACGCTTCATAGCCCCCGTGCAGCTGGTTGATGGTTCGACCCAGAAGGCGTTACAGGACAAGGTTAACGGGCAAACGGATGATCTGACTTGCGAATTGGCTGGCGAAACAATCCGCTGCAAGGGCAGCGCTGGCCAGCCCTACCTGTTCAGCACGTCTTCTGAATCGCCGTTGTAAAGCGTGCTGGCACGGTAGGTGGTGAGCAGGTGCCGCAGCAACACCATCGCCACGGCGGCGAATGGCAACGCCAGCAGAATTCCGAAGAAACCATAGAGCTGCGCGCCAGCCATCACCGCAAAAATCACGGCCACAGGGTGCAGACCGATCCTTTCACCCACCAGCCGTGGCGTCAGGACCGTGCCCTCGAGCACCTGCCCAACAATGAACACCGCGGCAACAGCAGGCAACTCGCCGATACCCTTGAACTGCAGGTATGCGGCAACACCGGCGATAACGATGCCCACGATCAATCCCAGGTAGGGAACAAAACTGACAATGCCGGCGAACATGCCAATCAGCAACGCGAAATCGAGGCCGACCAACCACAGGCCGGTGGTATAGATCACGCCCAGGGCGAACATCACCATGACCTGGCCACGCAGAAAGGCACCGAGCACCTCGTCCGATTCGCGTGCCAGGCGCACCCAGACCACCGAGGAACTGCGCGGCAACAGCGCCCGCGCGCCCGCTACCAGGTGATCCCAGTCGCGCAGCAGGTAGAAGGTCAGCACGGGGATGAGCACCAGGTTGGCCAACCAACCAAGTAATGCCATACCTGAGGCACTGACCGAAGACCAAATGCCCGCAACCACGCCCCCGGCCTTACCCCAGTGTTGTGCCAGGGCCTCGCGCAGTCTCTGACTGTCGAGTTGCATAGCGTCTTCCGGCAGGAAAGCCGCCAGATGCGGTAACAGGTTTTCCCGCACCCACTCCATGTATACGGGCAACTTCTGCAATAAAGTGGTTATCTGGCTTTCAACACGCGGCACCAGTATCAGCAACAACAACAACAGGCCGAAGCTGATCGCCAGGAATACCACGCTGACTGCCACTGTTCTGGGCAGCTTGCGGTTCTCCAATCGATCGACCAAGGGATCCCCGAGATAAGCCAGCAAAGCAGCCACCACGAAGGGCATGAGGATGGGTGAAAGGAGGTACAGCAGCCAGCCTGCGGCTGCCAGCCACAACAACCACCAAGCATTCTTAGCCTGCATCCTTCAACTCCTCCTGAAATACCCTGCCAGGAAAGCCTTCAGTCACGGTGCACATGTCCGGCACCACCGGCCGCAGCGCGTCGGCTCCATTCGCGAACATAGCCCGCCCCGCTGAAGAAAACGGTCAATACAATCGCGTAGATCAGGCCGTCGAGCAGCCACGGTGGTACCGGGTAGAAACCCAGATGGACCACACCCAGGGCGGCGAGGACGATCTGCAGAAAGGTATTCAGCTTGCTGGTAAAACTGGGTTCGGGATCGAATCTTTCGATGCGCGAGTTATAGACAACGCCGCCAACCACGATCAGCAGATCACGTGCCAGTATCCACAGCACCAACCAACCAGAGAAAACGCCCAGCCACCACAGGCAGACAAACGTGGAGACCAGTAGAAACTTGTCCGCCAGGGCATCCAGGATGCCTCCCAGACGGCTACTCCAACCAAAGCGCTTGGCCAGAAAGCCATCCACGGCGTCCGATACCCCGGCAATCAAAAACAGCCAGATGGCAATGTCGAACCGATGAGTCAGCAATGCCCAGATGATCGGTCCGACCAGGACCACCCTCAGGCCGGAGATGATATTTGGCAGATGGCGCAGCGGTGTCGGCATCGCTAACCTTTAACGCCCGCTCGGCAGAGAGGGGTAGAAATCAAAGATCAGGTCTGCCCGCAGTGCGTCCTCGGCGGTCGGCGCAAGTGCGGATCGAGTCGCAGGCTCAATCGGCTCGGGCTCAACTGCTGGCGCGGGATACAACTCGCCCCCCAGAGAGAGCATTCGATTCAACGCTTCCTGTCCGCCACGAACCCAAATATCCAGGAACAGGTCATCCCCCTGAGTACCACGCACATCGGTCCGGGTAATCAACTCCTGGGAACGGATGATCGCCATCAGGCGTCCGTATGCGGCAACCGAATCGACACCACGTACACGCACCCTGGTGAAACCCGGCCCCTCGCCGCTGCTGGCCGGGGCATAACGGGCCGATAAAAGATCCTGGGCGGCATCGATACCGCTGGCCATCACCGCGGAACGGGTGCTGCCAGCGGCCTTGAAGGTATCGGTAGCGGCGCGATCCAACAGGGTCCACTGAGCCTCCCAGCGCCCCCCGAGGTCCCGCAGGCGGCCAGTGAGAATGGCGTCGTGCGGATAGCGTTCCGAGGCCTCCCGGATTGCCGCCTCGTAACCGGCCCACAAGTCAGCTGCACTCAACGCAGACTGGTCAAGCAGATCTACCAGTGGCAACTGTAGCGGCATGCCCCGCTCACGCGCACGCGCCATGAGGGCTTCGCGGGCTGCAACGTCAGTTTCCAGGCTCACCAATTGGCGTGCGCCCCGCTGCTCGCTTGCAAGCCAAAGCAACACACGTGGGCGGCGTGCGCCCCAAACCGGTATGCCGGCGCCGCGCATCGAGCGATCCAGGCTGGCCTTGTCGAAGCGGGCCCAGAGGAAACGCGAAGCCTCCCCTTCAACACCTGGGGCTACTTCACCCAGCCGATACCTGAACTGCTGCACCAACGACGGCGCTCGTTCCAGCAATGATCCGACGCCCGGATGGCCACCGACTTCGGCGCTGCCACTCAGGCGCACCAACACCTGTTGCAGGGCCCGCTTGAGGGCCTCGTTTCTGACTTCCAGGGTATCGTCGGACACCCTTACCTCAGCGGCATAGAGATCTCCGGTGTCTGCCTGAACGCCGCTCAGGCCGGCAAACAACAATAACGCGATCGTTAGAATCAGGGTTTTCATGGCGCAGCAGTGTACCAGAGAGCCCGAAGACCGCTAAGCAAGCCCATACATGCAGCAACACCGCCAAACAGGTAAAATCGCGGCCTTCGCAACCGCCGCTTCCGGAGCCTGCTTTGAGCGACAGCAACACTTCCTCCCCCGATCAGGGCCTGAGCTATGCGCAGGCAGGTGTCGACATCGACGCCGGCAACGCCCTGATTGAACGCATCAAACCGATCGTCAAAAACACCTTCCGCCCTGGCGTACTGACCGGACTCGGCGGTTTCGGCGCCTTGTTCGAGATTCCCCGGGGCTACCGCAAGCCGGTGCTGGTCTCCGGAACGGACGGCGTCGGTACCAAGCTCAAGCTGGCACTGCAGATGGGCAAGCACGACACCATCGGCATCGACCTGGTCGCCATGTGCGTCAACGACATTATTGTCACCGGTGCCGAGCCGCTGTTCTTCCTCGATTATTACGCGACCGGCCACCTGGATCTGGACACCGCGACTGACGTGGTCAGCGGTATTGCCAGGGGCTGCGAACTGTCCGGCTGCGCCCTGACCGGCGGCGAGACTGCCGAAATGCCCGGCATGTACGAGGGCGACGATTACGACCTGGCCGGTTTTGCGGTCGGCATTGTCGAGAAAGACGAGATCCTGCAACCGGACAGCGTGCAGGTCGGCGATGTGCTGCTTGGGCTGGCCTCTTCCGGGCCACATTCCAATGGCTATTCGCTGATCCGCAAGGTGATCGAGGTCGCTGATGCCGACCTGTCTTCGCCTTTGGGTGACACCACCCTGGGCGAGGCCCTCCTGGCGCCAACACGCCTGTACGTCAAGCCGTTGCTGGCATCGCTCAAGGAAGTCGCGGTTCATGCCCTCGCTCACATCACCGGTGGCGGCCTGACCGAGAACCTGCCGCGAGTAATGCCGCGCAACAGCCAGGCCGTGATCGACCGTTCCGCCTGGGAACTGCCGCAAGTGTTCCAGTGGCTGCAGGAGCAGGGTCGGATCGAGGAATCCGAGATGCTGCGCACCTTCAACTGCGGTGTGGGCATGGTGGTCTGCGTGCCGGCCGAACTGGCTGACAAGGCATCCGAAGTACTGCAGGCGCAAGGCGAGACCGTTTTCCGCCTCGGCCAGATCGAGGCCTCTGACAAGCAAGAGCCTGAAGTCACCTACCGATGAGCAAAGGCGAAAAGCTGCGCCTGGTGGTCTTGATTTCGGGCAGTGGCAGCAACCTGCAGGCGATCATGGATGGCTGCCGCGACGGCAGCCTCCATGCCGAGGTAGCCGTAGTGATCAGCAATCGCCCCGATGTGCGCGGGCTGGAACGCGCCCAGCAGGCGGGAATCGCGAGTGAAGTGCTCGAACACACCCGCTTTGAAAGCCGCGAAGCCTTTGACCAGGCCATGATCGAGCTGATCGACGGTTACCGACCGGACCTGGTAATCCTGGCCGGTTTCATGCGCATCCTGACACCGGGGTTCGTCCGACACTATGCCGGGCGCCTGTTCAATATCCACCCTTCCCTGCTACCCAAGTACCAAGGCCTGCACACTCATCGTCGGGCACTGGAAGCCGGCGATCCCGAGCATGGCGCCAGCGTACATTTCGTCACCGAGGAACTGGATGGCGGTCCCGTCGTGCTGCAGGCCGTTGTGCCGGTTCTGGAGGGTGATGACGAGGAAGCCCTCGCAGCCCGCGTACTGCAACAGGAACACCGTATCTACCCGGCGGTAATCCAGTGGTTCGCCGAAGATCGCCTGCAGATGGACGCCGGGCATCGGGTGCACTTCGATGGCAAGTTGCTGGACACCCCAATCCGCTGGATGGCCTGAACCGCCCGATCGCGCTACCGACCAGGGTCGCCGACATGCTCGGCCAGGAAATCCGCCACCTGTGACATCAAAGCGGGCAACGCGCGGTTTGCAGCAGCTACGCCGGCAGCCGGTGTCCGTTCGTTTATCGCCTCACTGACACTGATCACGCGACTGCCGATCTGCTTCGCACTGGCTACATCCAGCAGGGTAAGCCGCACCGCCAGCTGCAGCTCGCTTGGCCGGAGGCGACATACCTGGCGCAGGTGCAGCAGGCGCGAGTCCAGGCGCAATTGTGCCTGGGTACCGCTGCCGGCCTCGCTCACAGTGCTGAACAGGCCACTAGCCCCGGCGGCCTGCAGCAACAGGGGCTCGAGCATGCGTGCCGGGGCATCCACCCAGCGATGCCTGGCGAAATACTCCAACTGGTGGGGAGTGCGCACGTACGCCATGTCCGCGCTCTCATAACCGGATGCTGCCCGCATGGAGCTGATCAGCAGGCTGGGGCCGCCTGCCTGCAGAGGACTGCCGGACAGCGAGCCATTCCATTCCAACAGGTAAGTGCGCGTGGTCGCAACCTCCGGCTGCGGTAAAAGCGTCGTTGCACAGCCCCCAAGCATGGCCGCAGCTGACAAAAACAAGCACCATACTGGCCATCGGAATAAGCGCGCTCGATTCAATACCTGCATCGATCTACTCCCCCGGACCCGATGGTCGTTGCGGCGCACCACGTAAGATCACACCGGGGTCACGCTCGAGTTGCTCACTGAATCGGCGCATATTGCGCGCAGCCTGGCGCAGATCACTGATCATCATCGCTGCCTCAGGCAGTGCCTCGCCGGTAAAGCGCTGCAGATCCCGGTCGCGCGCCCGAACCACTTCATCAATGGTGGCCCCCGTCTTGCGGATCTGATCGGCCATTTGTTCCAGCACCAATGCCCCGCGGTTGAGTTGCTCGATGACATCCGGTAACTCTACCGTGCCCTCTCGCACATACCGCACCGTGGCGGCCAGATCATCGATCGCCTCGCCCATACGGTCAGCACGCCCGCCCAAGGCCGTGGTCAGCTCATCGATATTCTGCAGGCTGTTCGAGAATCGCCGCAGGTTCTCTTCGCTCAATAAGGTCTTGAGTAACTTGGAGACATCGGTGAGATTGGTCACCAGTTCCTCTACGGCTCGGTCCAGCCGCCCCCAGGTGGAAGCACGACTGGCAATAACCGGGTAGTCTTGACCGGGTTGGGCCTTGAGCAACGCCGCACTGGCGCTGCCGCCAGTTAGATTGATGAACGCCAAACCGGTCAACCCCTGTGCTTCCAGGGTCGCCACCGTATCTTCCCGTACCGGTGTCCCTTCATCCAACTGCAGCAACAGGCGTACTTCCCCGACACGCTGCGGATCGAAGCCGATCTCGCGTACCCGCCCGACATCCACACCATGGTACTTGACCACATTATCCCGACTGAGACCGGACACAGACTCCTGCATGTAGACCAGGTATTCATCGTAGGCACGACCGGTGCTTCCCGCACCCAGCCACAGGATGCCGGCGATAAAGACGAGACTCAGCACCAGAACAAAAAGTCCCATCAGCACATAGTTGCTCTTTCCTTTCACTGCGCTGCCTGTGCCGCACGCCCTCGCGGGCCCTGAAAGAATCGTACCACCAGCGGATCATCGGAGCTTGCCAGTTGCGGCATGCTGCCATCGGCCACGATGCGTCCCTCGCCCAACAGCACCACGCGATCCGCCACGCGCCACAGGGTATCGATATCATGACTGACCAACACCACCGTGGGATCGAGCGCTTTTTTCAAATCCAGCACCAATTCATCAAAGGCGTCGGCACTGACCGGATCGAGCCCTGAGGTCGGCTCATCCAGAAACAGGACCTCGGGATCGAGGGCAATCGCACGTGCCAGGGCAGCACGCTTGCGCATGCCACCGCTGAGCTGATTCGGATACAGGTAGCCATCTTCCGCCTTCAACCCGACCAGCGAGATTTTGAGCGCGGAAATCTCATCAATCAGGCTGTCACTCAGGTCGGTATGCTCGCGCAATGGCACCCCGACATTTTCCAGGACGCTCAGCCCACCAAACAGGGCCCCGTTCTGAAACAACACACCGACGTGCTGGCGAACTTGCATTGCCTGGGTACTTGCCAGGTAAGTGATCTCGCGACCGAGTATTTCCACCACGCCTGCGCTCGGCTGCTGCAGCAGGGCCATCTGCCGCAGCAGCGTCGTCTTGCCGGACCCGCTGCCACCGACGATGGCCAGGACCTCGCCCCGGCGAATTTCCAGATTCAGATCCTCGTGCACCAGCTTGTCACCAAATCGCATGGTGAGATTGCGCACGGTGATGATGCTGTCAGTCGCCATGCTCATATCCCCAGGTGACTGAAAGCCACGGAAAACGCGGCGTCCACCACGATCACGGCGAGAATGGACTGAACCACGCTGACCGTGGTCCGACGCCCGACGCTTTCCGCACTGCCGACCACGCGGAAACCCTGGTAGCAACCGATGGTGGCAATGATCACGGCAAATACGGGAGCCTTGCCGATCCCGACCAGGAAGGAATCCAGCGACACCGCCACGCCCAGACGATCGATATAAGTCGGGTAAGCGATCTCCAATTGCACGCCGGACATCACCATTCCGCCAAGCACGCCCATGATGTCGGCAAACACGGTCAGCAACGGCAGCGCTACGATCAGCGCCAACAGTTTCGGCAGTACCAGCAGTTCCATCGGCGGAATGCCCAGGCTGCGTAGCGCATCCACCTCTTCGGTGACCTTCATGGTGCCGATCTGCGCGGTGTAAGCAGAGCCGGTACGGCCGGCGACGATGATGGCGGTGATCAGGGGAGCCAGTTCACGCACCATCGATAAACCAACCAGGTCTGCAATGAACAGGCTGGCACCGTACTGGCGCAGTTGCACGCCGCCCTGGTAGGCAATCACGATACCAAGCAGAAAGGACAGTAGACCGACGATACCCAGCGCGCGATGCCCGGCCTCGACTAGCGCATCGGCCAGTGCCCGCCAGCGAATACGCTGTGGTTGCAGCATCTGCCTCAGCCCTACCGTACCCATTTCGCCAATGAAAGCCAGCATCCCGACGCTGGCTTCAACGCCGGCGGTGCTCTTGCGCCCCAGTTTTTCCAGGAGGCTCCGGGGCTCATGCGGCGCAGTGCCCAGGGCTCGCGCGGACGAATCGCCGACCAGCTCCAGCAACCCGGCAGCCTTGTCAGACACTCCCTGCAATTCCACCGCAAGGCCAGCCTGACGCAGCGCTTCGATCTGCCGCTGCAACACCCAGGCACCGCCGGTATCGATACGATCGACGTCGGCAAGATCGAAAACGACTTTCTGCCGCGGCCAACTCGCACCCACCAGGTCATCCTCTACCTGGTGCAAATGGCGCACAGTCCAGCGGCCACTGCAAAGCAGGTTTTCTCCTTGCAGGTGGGCACGCGCGACACGTGGGGAATGGTGATTATTGCCGCTCATCAGATCAACTATTAACGCCAATGCGGACTGTAGCAACCACAGTCTATTGACGTTGGTCAGGTTTGGCGGATTTCAGTCCTCGCTGATGCGGCTGGCCAGCGGCCCGGATTGGTCGCGGTACTTGGCGTCCTGACGCTTGGTATACGGACGTTCAGCCGATCCACTCATCGTCTCGAAACTCATTGCCCCGATCGACATGCCCGGGCGCAGTGCCAGGGGCAATTTTCCACTGTTGAAGAATTCCAGCACGATATTACCGCTCCAACCCGGGTCGATCCGGTGAGCCGTAACATGCACCATAAGCCCCAGGCGGGCCAGGCTGGAACGCCCATCCAGCCACCCGACCAGGTTGTCCGGCAGGGTGATGGACTCGTAGGTCACGCCTAGCGCCAGCTCCCCGGGGTGCAGCACGAAGGTGTCATCATCGCCCAGCTGAACCTCGTCGCCCATGACCTTTTCCACGGCCAGGTTGACCTGTTCACGCGAACCCGACAGATCGATGTAAGGGGTATTGTGCGAACTGAACACCCGAAAACGGTGCCCCAGGCGCAAATCCACGCTGACGCCACTGACCTTGCTATCGTCCGGACGCGGCTCGATTGCAATCTGTTTATCGTTGAGGGCTTTGATGATGTCTCGATCACACAGTCTCATCGTTCTGTCTTGCCTGGGCCTGATAGTTGGGTGGGTTCCCGCTCGGGATGCGGCAGTTTACCACCGTGCAGCATGCTGTCGTTGCCTGATGGATCCTTGCAGGACTATCCGGCAAGACTGCAACCCCTCCCAGGGTTGGCGCCTTGGACGCAGATAAGGCTGCGCAAAAACCTGCCTTCACACATGAAAAAGCCGGGCATGGCCCGGCTTTTTCCCTACTTCGTGCCGCGCCGTCTACTTCTTCAGCTGCGAGAGGTCCCGCACCGCCCCGCGCGAGGCAGAGGTGGTCAATGCGGCATAGGCCTGCAGCGCCTGCGAGACATAACGGTCGCGGTTGACGGGTTTCCAGGCGGCATCGCCCTTGGCGCCCATGGCAGCACGGCGACTGGCCATTTCATCGTCACTGATCGCCACACGTATCGAACGGTGCGGGATATCGATCTCGATGGTGTCGCCCTCTTCCACCAGGCCAATGTTGCCGCCTTCAGCCGCTTCCGGTGAACAATGGCCGATCGACAGGCCGGATGTTCCGCCGGAGAAACGACCGTCGGTGATCAGGGCGCAGGCCTTGCCAAGCCCCTTGGACTTCAGATAGCTGGTCGGGTACAGCATCTCCTGCATGCCAGGGCCGCCTTTCGGACCTTCGTAACGAATCAGCACTACGTCACCTTCGTTGATCTGATCACCGAGAATAGCTTCAACCGCTGCATCCTGGCTCTCGAAGATTCGTGCCGGGCCGGAGAAAGTCAGTATGGATTCGTCCACGCCGGCTGTCTTAACGATACAGCCATCGAGCGCGATGTTGCCGAACAATACCGCCAGGCCGCCGTCCTGGGAGTAGGCATGTTCGATATCGCGGATACAGCCCTCGGCGCGGTCGAGGTCTAGATCCGGCCACTTGCTGTCCTGACTGAAAGCCACCTGGGTCGGAATACCTCCCGGACCAGCCAGGTAGCGCGTGCGGGCCTGCTCTTCTTCGGTGCGGACGATGTCCCACTTGTCCAGCGCTTCGCCGATAGTGGCTTCGTGAACCGTGTGGCAGTCACGATGTAACAGGCCACCGCGGTCCAGTTCGCCCAGAATCGCCAGCACACCGCCCGCACGGTGCACGTCTTCCATGTGGTACTTGTTGGTCGCCGGAGCCACCTTGCACAGGTTGGGCACCTTGCGGCTCATACGATCGATATCTTCCATGGTGAAATCGACACCACCTTCCTGCGCAGCAGCCAGCAGGTGCAGCACGGTGTTGGTGGAGCCGCCCATGGCGATATCCAATGAGATCGCATTTTCGAAAGCGTCAAAGGTCGCTATGGAACGCGGCAGTACCGTCTCGTCGTCCTGCTCGTAGTAACGCTTGGCCATGTCGACGATACGACGCCCTGCCTCGAGGAACAGATTCTCCCGCTCGGCATGGGTTGCCAGCAGCGAACCATTGCCCGGCAGCGACAGGCCCAGTGCCTCGGTCAGGCAGTTCATGGAGTTGGCGGTGAACATGCCGGAGCAGGAACCGCAGGTCGGACAGGCCGAACGCTCGATCTGCGCCACGTCTTCATCGGATTCGTTCGGATCAGCGGCAGAGACCATGGCATCGACCAGGTCGAGCTTGATTACTTCCTCACCCTTGGTCGCCAGCTTGGTCTTGCCCGCTTCCATCGGGCCACCGGAAACAAAGATGGTCGGAATGTTCAGACGCATGGCTGCATTCAGCATCCCCGGGGTGATCTTGTCGCAGTTGGAGATGCAGACCAGGGCATCAGCGCAGTGGGCGTTGACCATGTACTCGACACTGTCGGAGATGATGTCGCGCGAGGGCAGCGAGTACAGCATGCCACCGTGCCCCATGGCGATGCCGTCATCTACCGCAATCGTGTTGAATTCTTTCGCCACGCCACCAGCCTTTTCAATCTCGCGCGCCACCAGCTGGCCCAGGTCTTTCAGGTGCACATGCCCCGGCACGAATTGGGTAAAGGAGTTGGCCACGGCGATGATCGGCTTGTCGAAATCGCCCTCTTGCATGCCGGTGGCACGCCACAGGGCGCGTGCGCCGGCCATGTTGCGGCCGTGGGTGGTGGTGCGGGAACGGTATTGAGGCATGGAGAGCTCTCCGGAAACGGAAAACTGTAATTATCCGGCCTGATACGCCGGTGGGCAATGTCAGAGGTGCTGTATGAACCCTGACGGGAAGGGGGTTTTCGGGCCGGTCAGGCCTGCTGCTTGTGCTGCGAAACGTCGGATGCGCGCCGAACCGGCTCGGGACGCTGGATCAGGTACCCCTGTACGTAATCGACACCAATCTCGGCAACCCGTTCGAGCACATCGGGAGATTCGATTTTCTCCGCCACCGTTTTGACCTTCAGCAGGGTCGCAATTTCACACACGGCCCGCACCATGGTGGCTGCCAGGGGGTCCTTGACCACATCACAAACAAACTGACCGTCGATCTTGATGAAATCGACTTCCAACTTGTTGAGATAACCAAAAGAACTCATGCCGGCACCAAAGTCGTCCAACATGATGCGATAGCCGTCCGCGCGTAACAATGCGAGTAACTTACTCGCCGCCGCCAGGTTGCTGATCGCCGCGGTTTCCGTGATTTCGAAACAAACACGTTTGGGCGAGACACCACTGCGGAGCTGGTGCGAGCACACCAGAGGGTAGAGTTCCTCGTCGGTCAAAGACTGACCGGACAGATTAATCGTACACACGCTATCCGGGTGCATTCTCTCGGGATCGCTCATCAACTCGAACGCGCGGCCGATCACCCAGGCATCAATCTCGCGCATCATGCCGTAACGTTCTGCCGACGGCAGAAACACTCCAGGAGAAATTTCGTTTCCATCCCCATCACGCATACGCAGCAAAAATTCGTAGATTGGCTCCCCTTCCACATTGCCGGTGGACACCATCGGCTGGCGATAGAGCTCAAACCTCCCCGCATCGATCGCCTCCTTCAAACACGACAACCATTTCATCTGGGCACGCGTTTTTTCGACAACCTCGTCGTCAGGGTGATAGACATGAACCACGTTACGCCCGGCCTCCTTGGCGGCATGACAGGCGAGGTCCACGTGTGCCATCAAATCGATCAAAGAACCAGTACCAGGCGCGACCGGCACCACTCCGATGCTGGCCCGCACCTCGTGTACCGAACCACCCCACATGAAACGAAGATTTTCCAGGGAGCGCCGCAGGCGTGTCGCTATTTCGACGGCCTCCTCGATTTCCCTCCCGTGCAACAGGATCGCAAACTCGTCGCCTCCCATTCTGGCAAGCAAGTCACCCCGACGCACAGCGGAACTCAGCACCCCGGATACCGCCTTGAGCAATTCATCCCCGGCCTGATGACCCGCCGTATCGTTTACCAGCTTGAATCGATCCAGATCCAGTAACAACAAGGCGTGGGCTTCACCTGTCTCCTGAATGTGCTCCAGGATGTTTTCCAGCTTTCCTTCGAAAGCGCGGCGATTGAACAGACCGGTGAGCATGTCATGGGTCGCCTGGAACTCCAGCTGGTTGGTCAGTTCACGCTCGACGCGTACATCGCGAATCACCATGACCATACCGCCCTCACCATCTTTCAGCTGGGAGATTCGGTTGTCGACCGCGACCAGACCGTCTTCCGGGGTCACCAGCAAGACATCACCTGACTCCTTGCCACCCGCCAGGTCTTCGAGGTAGCCGGCAGTGTCTTCTATAACGTCGTTCGTCTGTGCATCCACGAACCGCAGTAAACCGTCCAGGGTCTGGTCATTCTCGACTTGATTCGTATCCAGACCCAGCAAACGCTTGGCTACCGGGTTCGTATACATCAAGCGCCCATGTTTACCGACAACCAGAACGGCATCGGAAAGGGAGTGCAGCGTCCCCTGCGCACGCCGGCGCTCTTCCTGTATGGCCATTTCCTTGCTGCGCAGACTATCAGTGGCGATCTGCCGGTAGAAATACATGTGATACAGGTACACACCACCAAAGCCCACAAGCAGCGCCAACCACAATGTCGTTACCGGCAACAACTGCCCCCAGGACAAAACGCGTTGCAGATACAACCGGCCCGAAGAATTGAATAACTGCAAATCATCCTGCAGTACCAGTCCGGCGCGCAAGGGGGCGGCCAGTGCCACCATGCTGTCGTTCAATGGTCCCACGCTGTTTTCGAAAGGATCGAGTGCCAGGTTCAGATCGACATGCTTGACGTACAACTCCTGCAGCAGCCCCCGGAAGTCCAGCAACAACAGGAAGAAGCCGTCACCCTGGTAAAGACGTTGCGAAATCTGGGCTGGGACAAACAGACCGCGATAGGTCGGACGGGCTAAGAACACGCCCTGGCTGTCGCTTTGCGAAAACGTCCAGGCTTCCAAAACTTCGGCACGCCCTTCACGCAGCAGCCACTCGAACAAACCGGCATCAGCTTGTTCTTGCAACAGGTCCTTGCCCAGCAAGGCAACGTTCTTCGGTGAATAGGGTTCGACGAATTGTATCGGCAGGCTACCGCGCGCCCCTTGCATGAGTTGCACGGTGACGGGCGAACGCAACCTATAGCCGGGATAACCCGCGTCACGCATGTCGTCCAGGAACCGCCCTCGCTCGCCTTCCGTGACCCAGCTTGCATAAGCCACCAGTTCAAACGAGGGATGAGCAGCCATCAGGTTGCCCGTAATTGTTGCCAGGCGGGAACTATCGAAGCTGTCGAGTGACTGGTAAGCAGCCGCAGCCGCATCCAGCAGGTTGAGGGCACTCTGCTCGATTCCGCCAAGATTCATTTCCAGGTCATGCCTGTCCTGGAGAAACGTCCGCTGCGCCTCCTGCAACTTCAAAGTTCCGCCAATAAGCAGCGCGCTGACAAACGAAAATACGAAAACCAGCAGCGAAACCGCTAACTGGAATCGGTGTCGTTTGTTCAGATGCCACATGACGTTGCTGTTCAGTTGAAGCGCTTAGCCTTGCCCGCCAGAGATGGGGGTAGTTCCAACCCGGTCTCCGAAAGCAGTTCACGGTTGACCCAGAGATCCCACTTGCGATTGGCAATGATTGGAATCTCAATTGGTTTCACTCCCTCTAGTATGGTCAAGGCAGCCTCGGCCGCCCAGGCACCATGTTCGGACGGGATCTTGGTGAACCCCAGCATGCTGACACCCATCATCCAATGATGATTGGTGACTGACAGTACCTTGCTTCGCTTGGCGATCGCCTGCCGGGCAGTCGCGATGTCCCAATCGTCGATACCGGCATGACTACCCACCACGACGAACGCGCCCTCCTGGGCCGATTCATAGGCGGCAACCCAATCCGCGAGGCTGCTTACCAGTTTGGACTGGATTGGCTTTCCAAGCTTGGTTGCGGCCTTCTCGAACCGGGCAAGGTTCTTGCGTTCGGTCGCCGTATCGGCGCCAATGTAATAAAACCCTTCGCTGCTGCCACTCAGCGCTATTGCTTTTTTCAGCATGGGTACCAATGGCGCAACCTCAACCATGCCGGTGACATTGCTGTAGGGGAACTCATACTCGTCCACCGACCAGTTGACGCCACAGAAGACGAAGGGCAAATCCGCTCCGCGAAAATAGGGCTTGATCAGGTAACGTGAGGCATTGTCGTCAGCGGCAATCACCACGTCAGGCTGCCAGGAATCGATGACTTGTTTGGCCTCGAGCGCTGCCGCCCGTTTTTCCGGTTCGCTCTTGCGCCGCTTGGTATCCATGTCGAACTGGCGCAAGTCGCAACGCCCCTCAAGTATGCTTTCAACGCCTTCCTGAACGCCATCCGACCACGCATACCCCTGGTGGTAGGAAGAGACAAACAGGCAACGTGGCAGCGCTTTTTCCGCGAACACGAACTGTGGAATGAACAGCGCCAGCATTACACAAGCGACAAAGATTCTAGCCGGCATCAGACCGCCTCCGATCGATTTATTTACTATCTCAACCGCTTATATCGGCAACGAACGAAAAACCTGAACGTTCACCGATCGGGGCAGGCACATACCAATTTTGGTACTTTTGTCCTATTCTTTAGCCATGGTCAAAAAAAGCGAACGAACCCGCCAACGCATCGTTGAATCGGCGAACCGGCTTTTCTATCACCAGGGCTATCACAACACCTCGTTTACCGACGTGGTGAAGGCCGCGGGAGTGCCACGCGGAAACATTTACTATTACTTCAAGACCAAGGACGAGATTCTTCACGCCGCGATCGACTACCGCCTGGAACGCATCTCGGCGATGTTGGATGGCTGGAACGGCGACTACCGTACGCCGATAGAACGTCTGCACCGTTTCGTGGCCATTCTCGACGACAGTGTCGACGCGCTGTCCCGATATGGCTGCCCGATGGGTTCTTTGAACACCGAGCTGGGCAAAGCCGATCCGAAGCTACAGGAACACGCCGAGAATCTTTTCAAGGTTTTCGAGCACTGGCTGTCCGACCAGTTTGCAGAACTCGGCTACGCGGGGCGGGCACACGAACTGGCATTGCGCGTGATGGCCATCGGCCAGGGCATCAGCACCCTTACCCATATCCACCACGATCCCGGCTTGCTCAGAAGGGAGCGCCAACGCCTGCGAGATTGGATCGACCAGTTGGCAGACGGTAACGCCGCCTGCCTGTAAACAGCCCTCAAACACGCGTTTTTCACCGTTCAGTCTCGATTCAGTTAGCTCCCTCTAGAGTAATCATCAAGCCAGACAAGCCTGGCGTTACTCAAGAGGAAGACGACATGAAAAACCTGAAAGCACTTTTTCTGGCTCCGCTGCTTGCCGTACTGGCACTGCCCGCAGTGGCACATCATGGCCATGGTGGCGATCGCCTCGAGAAGCGTATCGACCGCCAGGAAATCCGCATTAACCGGGGCGTGCGCAACGGTGAACTGACGAAGCACGAGGCTCGCAAGCTGCGTAAACGTCACCGCAAGATCGAGCGCATGTACGACCGTTTCCTGGATGACGGCAGACTGAGTTTCAGGGAACGAAACAAAATGCATCACGTACTGGACAGGAACAGCAACCGGATCAAACGCCTGAAACACAACGACAGGTACCGTGATCGCCATGTAAAACACCACAAGCCCCACGATGGCTTCAAAGGCCATGCTCACGATCAGTACAGCAAACACCGGCACGACTACTCGCCGATCGACGATTATTACTGGTCCTTCGTGATCAGCCCAAGCCAGCGCTGGTAACCGATCGAAACGGTAAAAAGTAGTCAGAAAAGCGCCATCCTCGCAGGGATGGCGCGGCCTGGCCCCTGGAAACCTCGCCGGGCCACGCTGGACGCCGGGGAGAGCTTGTAGCAGTCTCCCTGTATGAACTACCCATCGCTCCAGCAAATGATGCGCGAGCTGATTGCCAGCCCGTCAGTCAGCAGTGTCAGTCCCTCCTGGGATCAATCCAACGAGAAGGTCATCCAACTGCTGGCCAGCTGGTGTCGCGATGCAGGCTTCTCTGTCGAAGTGCTCGACGTGCCTGGCTGCCCCGGCAAGCACAACCTGGTCGCCAGCACGGGCAGCGGACCTGATGGCCTGGTGCTTTCCGGGCATACCGATACCGTACCCTATGATGACGGCAGATGGTCTGCGGACCCTTTCAAACTGCGCGAGCATAACAACCGCTGGTACGGTTTGGGCACCGCTGACATGAAAGGCTTTTTCGCGGTAATACTCGATGCGATCCGCGACCTGGATCTCTCCAATCTCAAACACCCCCTGGTGATACTCGCCACTGCGGACGAGGAAAGCAGCATGTGCGGCGCCAAGTCGATCCTGCAGGCACAACGCAAACTGGGCAGACACGCGGTCATCGGCGAACCGACCAATCTGAAACCCATTCGCATGCACAAGGGCATTGCCATGGAGGCAATCCGCCTGACCGGCCACTCAGGTCACTCCAGCAACCCCAGGCTTGGCAACAATGCGATGGAAGGTATGCACAAGATCATGGGCGAACTGCTGGCCTGGAGATCCGACCTGCAGAAGCGCTTCACTAACCCGCTTTTCGAAGTACAGACACCGACGCTCAACCTTGGCCACATCCACGGCGGCGACAATCCCAACCGTATCTGCGCGCATTGCGAACTGCACTTCGACATCCGCCCCCTGCCGGGAATGCAGCTGGAAGAGCTACGTGGCGAACTGGACCAGCGCCTCGAAAACATACTGGCGGGAAGCGGGCTGAAGCTGGAACGGGTTTCCCTGTTCGACGGGATTCCCGCCATGGAGACACCCGCAGCGGCGGAGATCGTCAAGGCAACCGAACAGCTGACCGGCTACGCGGCAGACGCCGTGGCCTTCGGCACTGAGGGGCCTTATCTGAATGCCCTGGGAATGGAGACGGTGATTCTCGGCCCCGGCAGCATCGACCAGGCACACCAGCCGGATGAATATCTTGCCATGGACCAACTCAAGCCTGCAGTACAGATCATTCGAGACCTGATCGCACGCTTTTGCCTGTGAGGCGACTCAATCGGCAGCCTCCACCACCAGCACGACGCCATCGACACCATCGACTCTCACTTTCGTTCCCGCGGGACAATCAGCACCATGCACTTTCCAGGTGCTGTCATCGACATGAATCTTGCCCTGGCCATTTACGATCGGTTCATCCAGGGTGAATACGCGGCCTACGTATTGCTCACCACGGCGATTCAACTTGGGCTGATCGGTATGAATCGGATGGTTATGCAGGAACAGCTTGGCACCCACGATGGCGCCAATGCTCAACAAGGCAAACGCCACCAACTGCACCTGCCAGGTCAGGTCCGGGATGGCCAGCACCAACAGGCCGGTGATGGCGGCACCAACGCCCATCCACAACAGGAACACGCCCGGAGAGAAAATTTCTAGAATTGCCAGCACCAAGGCCAGAACCAGCCAATGCCAGTATTCGAGATATTCAAACAACCCCATCTCTAACCCTCCTTCTTGCTGAAGGTCTCCTTCGCGATCTCGCCGATACCCGCCAGTGAGCCTATCAGGCTGGAGGCCTCCATCGGCATCAAGATGACTTTCTGGTTTTCAGCGGTACCGATGGTCTGCAATGCCTCGGTATACTTTTGCGCAACAAAGTAATTGATCGCGTTCACATCGCCTTGGGCAATCGCCTGGGAGACCATTTGGGTTGCCTTGGCCTCCGCCTCTGCCAGACGCTCGCGCGCCTCTGCCTCGCGGAAGGCCGCTTCTTTCTGACCTTCTGCTTCAAGTATCGCCGCCTGCTTCTCACCCTCGGCCTTGAGGATGTCGGATTGACGCGAACCCTCGGCCTCGAGAATCGCGGCACGCTTATCGCGCTCTGCCTTCATCTGTCGCGCCATGGCATCAACCAAGTCGCGCGGCGGTGCGATGTCCTTGATCTCGATACGCGTGACCTTGATCCCCCACGGGGTGGTCGCATCATCGACCACGTCCAGCAGGCGCGCATTGATGTGATCGCGCTGTGACAGCAGCTCGTCCAGATCCATCGAGCCCATCACGGTACGGATATTGGTCATGGTCAGGTTGAGGATGGCACGGAACAGGTCGTTGACCTCGTAGGACGCCTTGGCGGCATCCAGCACCTGGAAGAACACGACGCCATCGACCGTGACCATGGCGTTATCGCGGGTGATGATTTCCTGCGAGGGCACGTCCAGCACCTGCTCCATCATGTTCTGCTTGGCACCGACCTGGTCGATGACCGGTACGATCAGGTTCAGGCCAGGGCGCAGGGTCTTGGTATAACGCCCGAAACGTTCGACTGTGTACTCCATCCCCTGCGGTACGCGCTTGGCACCCAGTGTCACCAGTGCAATCGCGAAGACCAGTAAAACAATTACAAAGATATCCACTTGCTTTTCCTTATCTACGGACATTCTCAGGTCCCAAGATGCGGCATCGTTTACGGCAATGCAACCGCAATCATTGCGCCATTTGACCCGGCATATGCTTCCCTTACTTAAAATCCAACTATATGCTTGATCAAGCAATAGATTTATCGGTTTTTACGTATGCCACCCTCGTCTCGTAAAAAAGGTCCCGGCAACCAGAAATTTGTCGATTGGTTCCGCCAGTCGTCCCCTTATATTCACGCGCACCGTGGGCGCGTACTGGTGCTTTCGTTCGGTGGCGAGGCATTGCGTGATGAGCATTTCGCCAACCTGATCCACGACATCGCCTTGCTCAATGGCCTTGGCACCAAGCTGGTGCTGGTACCGGGCGCACGACCACAGATTGAAGAGCGGCTGAAATTCCGCAATGCCGATATGCAGGTCGTCGAGGGTTTGCGCGTGACTGACGATGCTGCGCTGGAATGCGTGAAGGATGCCGCCGGCAGCGTGCGAGTGGAAATCGAGGCACTGCTGTCGATGGGCCTGGCAAACTCCCCCATGGCGGGCACCTGTATTCGCGTGGCATCGGGTAACTATGTGACGGCTCGTCCGATCGGTGTGCTCAACGGCGTGGATTACGGCCACACCGGCGAGGTCAGACGGATCGACGCCGATGGTCTGCGTGCGCAGTTGGACAGCGGCAGTATCGCCCTGGTGCCGGCTCTCGGTTATTCACCGACCGGCGAGATGTTCAACCTGAATGCCGCAGATGTCGCCTCAGCGGTAGCTGAGGCACTCGGTGCCGACAAGCTGATCTATCTGAGCGAAGGCAAGGTCGGCGGACGCGGCAAATCGATTAACAGCCTGGTGCCGCGCGAGGTGGATGCCCTGCTCGCACGGCGCAAGAATCTGCCGGAGGAACACGCCCGGATTCTACGCAACGCCGCAGCAGCCAGCCGCGCGGGAGTGAATCGCTGCCATATACTCAACCGGCATATCGACGGTGTGCTGCTGAGTGAACTGTTTACCCGCGATGGCGCCGGTCTCTTGGTGACCCAGGAGGCCTATGAACAGACACGCGCAGCCACAATCGACGACGTTGGCGGCATCCTGGAATTGATCGAGCCACTTGAACAGGCGGGAGCCTTGGTTAAACGTTCACGCGAGCTGTTGGAACAGGAGATCACCCGGTTCCAGGTGGTCGAACGCGACGGCAGCATCATCGCCTGTGCCGCTCTCTACCCGTTCGCGAAAGAACAACTCGGTGAACTGGCGTGCCTGGCCGTGCACCAGGATTACCGTAATGCCGGCCGCGGCGACGAGTTGCTGCAAATCATCGAGCAACAGGCGCTGGCGCTGGGCCTGCGTCACTTGTTTGTCCTGAGCACCCGCACCAGCCACTGGTTCCGTGAGCGCGGCTTCCTCCCGGCAGAAGTCGGGCGTCTTCCCAAGCGCAAGCGTGACCTCTACAACTGGCAACGCAAGAGCAAGGTCTTCGTAAAGCCCCTGTCATAAGCACGCACCACAATATGGCGTATCAGCCAGTTGATGCACTGTTTAGAAGCGGATTTTTCTGCAAAAGCACGGATTTCCCCGGAATTTTAGCCCGGCATAAATCTTGCTGGAAAATCACCGTGCGATCTTGAGGAGAACACCATGCAAGCCAATGCCCACCCTACAAGCGGGCGTCACCAACTGCCGTCGATTACCCTCCTGCAGGCTGCTTTGTGGGTGGGGTGGATAGCCGTTGGGATCAACGCCTGGTTGATCAGTCAATTCTGACGTGACTGCGGCTGCAAGCCGCTCTTCGCCGCTATATCCGCTTTTGCATAGAAAACGCCCCGTGAATCTGATGACTCACGGGGCGTTTCCATTAGCGCTCTCTGGATGATTGCTGAGGCGGGGTAAAGCCCTGCCCAAAAGGTTTGACCGGCGCAATCGGCTTGACCCAGGAATCAGGCTTGGGCTCCGGCTTGGCCTCTGCCTTTTTGTCTTTGCCGTCCTTGTCCTTGTTGCTGCGCGGCTCTGCCGTGCCGCCGAAATCCGATTCGCCGGTATCGATCATCTTGCGCATCTCGTCAGGGAAGTTACGCGCATTTCGCTCGAATTCCTCTTCCACGTCGATCGGGTTCGGCACACTGATGTAAGGTGCGGTCCAACCCGGCGGCATCCGGCCGAGGGTGTTCGGCGTGTTGAGCGCATCGTCCCACATGTCGCCGATCGAATCGCGCGGGTCGGTCGGGTCGATCCAGCGGAACGGTACGTCGTTGCCCCATGGGGTCACGCCCTGCCAGTTCTGCGGACCAAAACCGCCGAAGAAGCCGTCTCCCCACCCCGGGAAGTTACCCCAGGGCATGTTGGACATCGGGTGCACGTCATCCCACTCCTCC
>Ga0180435_10000783_pt1 | contig 33481 bp, 32 predicted proteins | sample SS_ome_3_FD_132467 | JGI IMG/M metagenome (GOLD analysis project Ga0180435, IMG submission 132467) | Hypersaline lake sediment archaeal communities from the Salton Sea, California, USA - SS_3_S_1 metaG | ecosystem: Environmental > Aquatic > Non-marine Saline and Alkaline > Hypersaline >... | reverse complement strand
TCAACATATATCCGGAATACATGTTGGGATTTCCGAAAGTTCCCATTGCCATGAGAGCTTGCGAAAACATGTTCGGGATGCCCAGAACTTGATAGATGAGAGCACCACCAATGCCCAATAAGGCGATAAGGGTGCCTGTCAGTGTCGAGGCAAGCAAAAAATCCTTTAAATCATCATAGTTGCGTACTAAATTTTTAAACAGGTAAAAATAGATGATCAGGAGCCAGAATTTTATAAACGTAACCAGGTTGGACGGAATTGACACCTCAAGGCCGAATTTGTAATTACCGGCGTACAGGCTGATGACCAACCACAAGAAATAGAGAAAAAAAAGACGCAGAAGCGGCAGGTCAATTTGAACCTCGGAGCGGGATTTATTAAACAAAAGATAAAAGGCCGCAGGCACAACAAACATGTCTGCCAGGCTAAAGTTGACGGGAATCGCCATCTGGCTTCCAAGGATATACTTTGCAGGAAGAATGGGAAGACCGAAGGTTAGCATGAAAATGAATAAGCGGCGGGTAGATATGCCTTTGGTTTTTATAAAAATCAAAGCAGTGACTGAGAACACACTCATCACTGCCAATATTGACATCGCGATGATCACATTGGCTCCTTTGGGAGCATCTGCACCTTAATCAAGAATTTTCAACGGATGATGATTTTATCTGGACTTTTATGTCCTCATTTTTCCTAATTACAGAAACGCTTTGTTCAAAACCAGGCCCAGAAGGTCTCGATCCTTTATTTTTTTCTGCGCTGATATGATTTTTTCCAGCGGGGTCGACTCCGCTGCCACAACGAACAGCACGGTATCGATAAATTCCGTCAAAACCAATGCATCCGGAAATTCATGCACCGATGACATATCAAATAGGACATAGCTGTTTTCATATAGGCGGGCAAGATCTTCAACTAACTGCTTCATCTTGGTTGATCCCAGTAACTCTGACGAATCCGGAATCCTCCTGCCGGCAAAGATGATATCTAATTTGGGTATTCCGGGATTTACCAGTAACTCACTTGCAGGAACATCATCAAGGAAGTAGTCGGCCAGCCCTCTCATCGATTGACTATATCGCAGGTATTTTTGCAGAGCCGGTCTTTTGAGATCGGCCTCGACCAGGAGGACACTAAAATCGATGGCTTTGGAAAAAGCTATGGCAAGATTCAAGGCTGTTAGCGTCTTTCCTTCTCCCGCCACGGAACTCGTTATCAGAATGTTCTTTCGATTTTTACGGCTCATTTTTTGTATTATCTGGGTGCGCAACACCTTGTAGTAATCAACCAATTTGCCTTCTTTGACCCCATGTATAATTCTTTTATCATGAGCCACTCTTTCCGGAAGTTTTATAATATTTGCCTTTTGCTGGGTCGACAAACTTTCCTCCGATGCCGAATCCTTCTCAGCCTCCCGCTGCTCTATTTGAGATATTCCCAATTCTTTATCAGCCTCCCGTTTCTCTAATTCAGATTTCTTATTTTCTTCGGGCGCAGGGTTTTCGCTCAAAGGTGTGGTTCCGAAGGTTTTTGCTGATCCGCTCTTCTGCAAAGCTTTGTTTTTTTTGCCCACATCGATATCCTCTTTTTGATACTGAATTAATAAACCAATGATTTTATCTCTATTTTAGCGATTCCCTTTTTTTTCCCGACTAAACATTACACGACAATTTTACGATTATGGCAGTCGGGGAATAGCGTAATTTAAATAATAATAATTCGCGGCCCAGATCGCACCTACAATAAAAAGTAAGATGATGATGAGCTGGAAAACAATACTAAAAAACGTATTCATCTTGTCATAGGTATTTTTAATGAAAGGAACCGACACCAGAACAGGGAATCCAGTGGCGCCTGAGAGCTCGCTGTCTGTTCTGATGGACATATCAGCATTTTCGGCCAGAAAAAGTATGCCAACGGACAGGCTCAAACTGATGATCAAACCAAGAATAATGATAATCAGAACATTTTGATCAGAAGGTTTTTGGGGAAAGCTGGCCTTATCGACAATCCTAAACCGGTCTCCCTTCTTCATATCTTTAACCTCTTGCGCTGCCTTGACCGCCGCCATCTCTTCCAATTGTTGCGAGTGAATGGTCTTGAGGTGTTCGTACTCACGGGTCAAGCTGATATAGGCCTTCTCAGTTTTCGGCGTGTTATCTATGCGCTTCTGAACAACATCCCGCCTTTCTCGTAAATTTACCAATCTCTCTTTCGTTGCATCAATATTTACATTTAGGGTGTTTAAAGTGGTTTGCAAAGTAATGTAGGCAGGATTGTCTGGCGCTTTGGCTGTAGCTTTGGCTGTAGCTTTTTTGGGCACCATTTGGTTCTGAAGCTCCATTAATTCCTTTTGAACAACGTCAAGTTCCGCTTTCATAGTTATTAGATCCGGGTGATTTTTTCTTAATTTTCCGGCTTTTTCAATGTATTCGGCATTTAGGAGTTCGTACTCTCGGGTCAAGTTGATGTATGTCTCCTCGATTTCCGGGTTTTTATCTATTCGCTCTTGAACGGCATCCAGCATTTTTTGAAGGTTTTCCAATTTCTCAGTCGTTGCTTCAGTGTTGTCATTTTGAGTCTGTGATTTTGTTTGCAAAGGAATTCCGGTAGGATTATCAGGCGCATTTACTGCAATTTTTTCTTGCTCCATTTGTTTTTCCATCGAATCTAATTCCGCATGCACGACTTCAAGCTCGTCTTTCAGAGCAATCAGATCTGGGTGATCTTCTCTTAATTTTTCGGATTGCTCCATGTACAGGGCATTCAAATCAGCCAGGTGTCTTGCCAGGTCTTCATAGTAGGCTTCCCTTCCGACTAATTTCTCTAGCCCTTCAATTTCCGCCTTCATTCTGATTAAATCCGGGTGTTCGGACGACAAAGATGCTCTCCTCCGGAGATACTCGAAACGCAAGGCTTGCAGTTGCGCTTCTGTTTCCTCCCTTTCTTCCTCAATCTCATCCGGCAAATGCGGATTCACAATTTTCAATTGACCCTCAGTTTCGGCTTTTCTTTCCATTAGAGATTGGAGCTCTGATTGCTGTGAATCGATATCAGCTTCAAGTTCAGCCGCCATTTCAAAATTATATTCCAGCTGCTCGGGCATTTCGTGAAGATGTTTGGTCTTAAAATTGGCTATTGTTTCTTCAAGATCTATCAATTTTTTCCTGGAAATATTGGTTTCCTCAACCAAAAATGAGGCGGTATCTTCGATCTTTTTTTCTAGATTGACCTCGTTTTCCTTTATATAGAGCCCGGCCAGTTTATCTGTAATTTGTTGGGCTGTATGCGGATCGGTGTCTTTAAAGGAGAGTGTGAACGATATGGTGCCTCTTATGGGCATGGTCGAGGTTGCTTGGAACACATCAGAACCGATCGCCTCAATAGTGACTCTTTTTTTCATGCGGCTGACGAGTTCTTCCTGTGTTTGGTTTTTTTTCATGTCCTGATATAGGCGGTGGTTTTCGATAAGATTCCAAAGCCCTGTCCTGCTCATGATTTGTTGGGTTATTGTGTCAAGCCGTTGATTGATAAATCCTTCAAAGTTGGTTTCAACAATACTTTGAGGAATATTGCTTTCCTCGACCAGGATGGTCGTTGATGATTTGTAATAAACAGGCAATGAAAACGCTAAAACAATGCTGCCGGCCATCAGGAATAGAAAGGGAAATAGAAAGTACCACTTTTTTCTCTTTAAGATTTCCCATATATCAAATTTCCGTTTAATTCGGTTTTGCATTCCCACCTCTATCGCCTAGTTCTTTCAGGCTGTTGATTGTCACCGTCTTCATGTAGTTTTTCATAAATAAGGATATACTTACAAAAAAAACTGCATTCAAGAAAAATCTTATATGCCAATTTCATATAAGACGGGGATATATGCATTGTCCTGGGGAAATGGACCTTACCAATTGAATGGTTGAGGCTGATTAGTGACTGATGCTTGGTTTCAGCATGTTCGTCTGGATCGCTTTTGCATGTAAGAGCTGGCGGTAAAACTGATCTGTTTTCTCGAAATAATCGCGCTCATCAAACAACTCTACGGCCCGTCGCCGTGCGGATAGGCCCATGTTATCGGTTTTTTCAGAAGAGTTCAAATAAGCCTCTATGGCTTCTGCTAATCTTCGCGGGTCCCTGGGTGGGACCAGGTAACCCGTTTCACCATGGAGTACAGCCTCCCGATTGCCCCGCACATTCGTTGCAACCGCAGCCTTGCCAAGTGCGGCGCATTCCATCATCACCCGAGGGATCCCTTCAACACCCCATGAGGCCAAAACAATCAGATCCATAGCTGCCATCAGGTCCGGAATATCATCACGTTCACCCAAAAACCGTACATAGCCATCCAGGTTCATGTCTTCGATCATGCGATAGGGATCAATGGCACCGTTTTTATAATGTCTTTGTCCGATGGCCAAAAATACAGCCGGAAATTCTTTAGCTTTTAGAATCTTTGCTGCTTCAAAAAAATCCTGGTAGCCTTTATGATCGACCAGCCTTGCAATCTGACATACGATTTTCCTGTTCGGCTCAATACCAAGCTCTTTGCGCTTTTTCATTACAAGCTCCGGTGTAACGAGCTCAGGGGTAAAGGTATCTATGTCGATACCGTTACCCAGGTATTTGATTTTATCAGGTTGGCAAATTTTCATATAGATGGCTCTGTCTATATCCTCTCTATTCTGACTCAATACCAGGTCGGAGCACATGGCCCCTACTCTTTCCATCGTGGCATAAAATTTGATAACATTTGATGGCATCAGGTCATGAAAATAAAAACCGTGGACCGTGTGCAGTACCACCGGTACGCCGGCTAACCGTGCCGCCAGTCGCCCCAATAAGCCGGGTTTGATCATGTGGGTGTGGACAATATGGAATTTTTCCTTCCGCATGTATCGCCAAAGTCGAAAAAAAGTGGCAATGTCCCGAAAAGGACTAATTCTCGATGGAAATGGTATGGCTTTAACGAAGATTCCATCCTGTGTTGTTGAATCTGATTTAAATGAATCGCCGGGATTGCATACCATGGATACGTCATAACCGCGATTGCGCAAGAAGTTCATCTGATTGCGGCTGTGCACTTTCAAGCTGATTTCATGGTTGCTCAGATGGACGACTTTGATTCTTTCGTTTGACCGAATTCTATCCAATTCAACACCTTTTTCCACTTGTCATCAAGTTTTAAATAGTCACCACGTCATGCCGGTGATACGCGGTCGGTCCGTTCAGGCAATGATTTTAGGGACGCACTGCTCGCATTATGCATCGTTCGCAAGGCGTGTATCACCACACCCAGTGTGATTCCCAAACGCACCAGGGTGCTGAGAACGACAGCCAAAGCGGCTCCTCGGATTCCGTGCGTCGGGATCAGCCAGTAACAGGCTAGAGCAGCTGAGCCCAGAACTGCTGCTAAAAGGGGGACTTGGACCTTGAAATATCTGGCAGCATTGATACCATAGTCAAGAAAAGTTGCCACAAAATCGATAGCGGCCGCAAGCATGATTAAAATAAGCACATCGTTGAAGGCGGCATATTCAGGTCCATAAAGCAGCGTCATTATCTGGGGACCGGCGACCGTGCAAACCATCACTCCACCGGCTCCCACCAACAAACCGAAAGCCACCATTCTAAGCAGCAGCTTACGGTACCGCAGACTACAGCATGATGCATAGTAATTCGCCAGGCGTGGAGTCGCCGCCAGACCAAGCGCAACTATGATGATATTACCGGCTTTCTTTAAATAGGCCATGGTGGCGAAGATGCCCAGATCGTATTCGCCGCTATAGCCGATGATAAAATAGCGTGGGATACTGGTCCTTAAAGAATCCATTGTGACGACAAATGCAAGCGGCAGTGCGAGCCAGGCCAGTTTCATCAAAACTTGCTTATCGAAAAATGGGCGCTGGATTTTGTGCGTGGAGTTTACATTTCCAAACGCCCTGCCAGCTTCCGACTGTGACCTGATCACTGCCGCCGCATTGGGGGTGTCGTAAGCAAACAAGACCCCAGCGTAAACAATCGCCAAGCTTAGTGTCCCCCAAAAAACGCTTCCGGTAACGTACATCCCAAGGCTTAATGCAATTAACGCTAGCGGCCCCCTGATGAGTAAGGACTTGGAAACACGATCCATGCGTTCGTTTCGTTGCAAAAGACCGTATATAATGTCGCTGATGGACTCGAAGGCTTTGGCTATCGCGACAGCAATGATAACCAGCGCGGTTTCCCGCTGGTAGTCGAAAATGTATATTATGACAAAGACCACCATGGATGCAATCAGCGTGGTAATGATTCGCAGACCGAGGTAGTCTCTAAAGAAAAATTCCTGTTTAGAGTCGGTGGCCTGTACCAGGCGTGTTTTCATCGTTCCAAAGGACAAGATCGGCACTACGATCGAAAGGCTGAATACATATTTTCCCACCGACTGCGGTGAACCGAACTTGGCAAGGACGACTAACATCAACCATTGACAGGCAGCAAAGCCGACATTTCCGAAGAGCGTCCAGGAAAAATTAGCTTTTAGCGATAATCGGGAAGCTAGATTGCCGATAGGAACCCCTAAAACGTTAAATGCTTGCGAATGTCAACAACATCTTGAATTAATTATATTTGTAAACAATATAAGGTGAATGTAATCCTTAGGCTTAGTGTTAGTATAAAACATCAAATGGTTTGATATCCGGCAGCACGAAAAGATCGATCTCTTTTTGGTGACAGAGCATCTGCAGACGGGAAAGTTTCTTCTTGCTCGGTTTAAAAGCCAGCCAAATCTGATCAAAAGGGTAGCGATTATATACGCTCCGGATGTCATTTTCGTAACCCAAAATTGAATAGCCCCTTATTCGTTTGCCCTTCAAATTCGGATTATCATCGAGAAAACCAACTAATTTACCGTTGCTGATCCAGGTTGCCAATGCGAATCCAGCTTGACCAGCACCGTATATAACTATACGCTCTGATGAATCGTTCTTTTTGGGAAGCAACCTTCTCCGCCGGAAGTGATAGATTAATCGAGGCAGCGGCAAAATGGCTATCAAAATAAAAAAAACAGTCAGAACCAAATAGAACGAAATTTTGGTTTGTAAGATAAGGAGTAGCAAAAAGATAAGGTGCCACGCAATCGTTATGGTCAACAGCAATTTGCCGAGATCATAAAGCGAAAAATATTTTAGCGGATATTTATAGACTCCTCCCACAAACATGGAAAAAACCAGTAATGGTGGTACGAGAAAAAAACTTTTTAACAAATGGCCACTGTCCCAAGCAGCTGGAAACCCAGAGGAATAGAGAATATTGCCCGACCCCCATGAAATGCCAATCAGAAAGAAGTCCAGGACCACAAGTCGATAATGGGCATGGAGAAAATCCCACCAATTGAATAGACCTACCACCGACACCCAAATGCCCTTTAGGATTTGGAATATATCACTAAAAAGAGTCGCTTTTCGAAAATAGGCGTGGTCGCACTCTGCTTTTTGGGGAAAAAGTTCACGCCTATAAAATTCTTCCATATCTTCTTCGGCCGGATAGAGTTCGCATTCGTTTCTGAACTTTACCTGGCTGGGACCGAAAATACCAGGCACATAATTCAAAATACAAGCATATTCACTGATAAAAAGATCTGCGAACTTAGTACTTTCCGGTCGTGGCCCTACGAAAGCCATGTCACCTTTTAAAATGTTCCACAATTGCGGCAGCTCATCAAACTTTGTTCTTTCTAGAACCTTTCCGACGCGGGTCATTCTAGCATCATTCCGGGCAGTAAGGCCTGGACCATCATTCTTCATGTGGGTTGGAAATTTGCGGAACTTGTACATTCGGAATCGCCGGCCATGCAGTCCAAGGCGCTCCTGAGAAAATATGATTTTTCCCGGTGATTCCAGCCAGATCATGGCGGCGATCACTCCCAACAATGGCGCCGAAATCACAAGGCCAATTACAGCTAGGCTTATATCGAAAATTCGCTTGCCAGACATCTTTGTTGGAACCATTGAATCCGGTTTTAACTTCATATTATTTTCTACCGTAATGTTTGTTGGGTAGTGGTTTTTGTCTCTTCCTGGTGATTTGTTTCAAATGGCGGAGAGATACATAAATCTGGCATATTCCGTTTCAGGGATCTAAAATAGTCTTTCCAAGAGCCTTGGCAATTATTTCCACATCCATTTCTTCCATTGATTGGTGAAGCGGTAACGTCAGTTCACGGGCACAAAAATTCTCCGTTTCTTGAAGCCTTATTCCGGGATACAGATTTCTGTAGAAGGAAAAAGTATGAACAGGCGGGTAATGAATACTCGTTTGAATGCCGGCATTGAGAAGCCCTTGCATCACCTTTTCTCTACTGGTTGTTTGGGGCAGCAATACAGGCATTAAATGTGCCGCGGTCTGAGCCGCGGAATTGAAAGGGAGCAGAAGTCCCGGGATTTGAAGAGCCAGCACTTCTCGATATTTTTTAGCAAGTTTGCGCCTTTTTGCATTCCATTCGAGCAGTCGATCCAATTGAACGAGTCCGATAGCGGCACGTAGTTCATCCATCCGATAATTAAAACCGAGGCTGGTTACATCGTAGCTGTAAGCATGACCGCGGTAGCGGTCTAGGGTGCCGGTTGTCATGCTATGAGATCTCAGTCGTCTGATACGCTCCAAAACAGACGTTTCACGCGCCAGAATCATGCCTCCTTCTGCGGTGGTCATGTTCTTGTTGCCAAAAAAACTAAATACAGCCGCATCGCTTGATCGCCCGACACCTTCCATGCCCGGGGCATGGGCTGCGTCTTCAATCAAGATTAAACCATTACTTTCTGCAAATGAGCGCCAACTGGTTAAATCGACGAGATAGCCGCCATAATGCATGACAATGATGGCTTTTGTCTTCGCGGTACATTTGGCCTTGGCATCTGAAAAAGACAGGTGCGGAGCCGCTTCGCTCTGAATATCCACAAAAACTGGGGTTGCGCCGACGTAAAGTACGGCGTTCACGGTAGCAACAAATGTCAGAGACGGCACCAGGACTTCGACACCCGGACCTATGTTGAGGGCCTTTAGGCATAGATGTAACCCCGCGGTGCAGGAACCTACCGCGACGGCATTTTTAGCGTCATGAAGTTTTGCGAATGCCTCTTCAAACCGGGTCACTCTTTCACCCATGGTAACCCAGCCGCTTTCAATCACCTCACATAAAGCCTGCTTTTCCTTTTGACCTAATACTGGATCGGATAGTGAAAACAATTTTTTCATGCCGACTTATTACTTAGCATCCAAGAACACAGGACTTGTGATCCCGAGTAAAGCACTCCTGTGCATATCGAAAGTCTTTTTCATTTCCTATATCCAACCACAACCCTTTGTGTTTATAGATATGCACGGGCATATCATTGTTCATCATCTCGTTCACGAGATCATCGAATCCAAATGGCACACCTTTGGGGATCAGATCGATAACTTGCGGTTCCATACAGTAGACACCCATGCAGATCGGCAATTGCAGACTGGGTTTTTCCCTAAACCGACTTAGCAAACCATCCGTGTACTCCAGCACCCCAAAATCCATTTTCAAGTTCTTATCAGTGCTGCAGATTGTGAGAAGAGCTCCGTTGCCCTTATGAAAAGCGATGAATTCACGCAGATTCAGATCAGTGATTATATCGCCGTTTAGTGTTATAAAAGTTTTGTCAATCTTACCTTTAAGCAACTTCAAAGCACCAATAGTGCCTAAAGGTTCCGGCTCTTTGCTCCAGTTCACTTCCATACCCCAATCTCTGGCATCGTTGCAGAGGTATTGAATAAGCTTTCCAAGGTAGCCAATTGTAATATACGTTTCCTTTATGCCCCACCGTCTAAGCCATTTTAACAAAATCTCTATGATAGAACTATCACCGACTGGGAGCAACGGTTTTGGCAAGACATGCGTATAAGGTCGTAAACGTGTTCCTTTGCCACCTGCTTGAATGACTGCTATCATTTCTTTTTAATCCTTTCGTGCCTCTTGGGTCACCTTCCTGCGCTATAAAAAAGATCCTGGGAGCTTTATTTCGAGTAGAAATTCCCGACCAAATCGTTGGCTCCAAATCGTTAATGATATCGGTCAACCATTCCCGGACAGGCTCTTCCTATGTTATGTCAACCTGTGCGAGAGCTCCCTCCAAAAAAAGTTTAAATATTGTAGATATCGGCTTTGTAAAGGTTGGAATTGTCTTTCAACCATTCTACCGTCTCTTCGAGTCCCATACTGAAAGAATATTTAGGTTGCCATCCCAATAGTGTTTTAGCTTTGCTCGTATCGCAAATCAGTTCAAAAATTTCACTGTTTTGAGGACGAGCGCGTTGCTCATCGAACTCGATCTCGGCTGAAGATCTACAAATATCGAGAATCATTTTAGCCAGATTACCGATACTTATGCCTTCACCTCTTCCTAGGTTTATTTCTTCACCTAAAACATCGCTGGATTCGCCGACCGCTATTATTCCGTTCGCAGTATCCTTGACATATGAAAAATCTCGGACAGATTGCAAATGACCTAAGCGGATCGTATTAGTACCGGACAGAACTTGAGAAATGATTGTCGGGATAACGGCCCGAGCTGACTGGCGCGGGCCGAAGGTATTAAACGGTCTGGCTATGGTTAACGGCAAGTTGAATGAACGATGGAATGACTCTGCTAATTTATCGGCTGCAATCTTTGACGCGGCGTAGGGTGACTGGCCAACAATTGGATGGCTTTCATTGATTGGCTTATATTGTGCAGTTCCATAGGTTTCTGAAGACGACACATGTACTAATCGTTCAACTCCTTCTGCCAGGCATGCCTGCAAGACGTTAAGCGTGCCTAAAATATTTGTATTTACAAAAGACGCAGGCGCTAAATACGAATAGGGTATCGGAATTAATGCGGCTAAATGGAACACCATTTTACATCCAATAATACTTTTCTTTACCATGAAGGGGTCACAAATGTCACAAGCAAATATTTCAATGTTGTCTAAAATTTCTTCGGGTAGAGTTTCTAACCACCCCCAATTGTTGTGCGAGTTGTAACGAACCATGGCGCGAACGTTATATCCTTTTTTCACCAACTCTTCTGTCAAATGACTTCCTATAAAACCACCCGCCCCCGTAACTAAGACTCGTTTTTTCATTGAGTTAACCTTTCTACATATACACAAAGATTTGCTTTGACTGAGATCGATTTATCGACTGGCTCCACACTGGGCTCTTTCAATTTGATAAACCGGACAGGAAATAGCTCCGCCCTTTGGGCTACAAGCCCTGAACATTATAAAACCTCGAAATTACTTCAATAATACCTCTCAAGCGTTAATACACAATTATAGGATAAATTGTGATATGGGCTCTAAATGGAACAATGGAGTATTGATTGGCTATTGGTGCAAATAATCATATTTTCATATAATATCCTTGGGGCATGCAAAAATCATGCAGATTTAAATAAAAAAACAGAAATATAGGAATGACAGGGCTTGAGAGATAATCACGAATATTCGGACTTAATAGATGTAACCAATACTACCTAAAAACCATGTAATCTGTTTCATAAATCATTGGAAGCAGTTGGATTGCACCCTTAAAAGTGTACAGTAGACCTAGCATGGATTCGACGCTTTTATATTACAACCAACAGAAAAAATGTAATTGTGGTTGCTGAATATGAAGCTGAATTATGGATATCACTGTATATCGATTTCCACGACTATATGTGCTTCGAGTTCCGGGGGCTCAAAGGAGATATGCCTGAATAACCGCCTTTCCAACCCGTGCGTCTGCCGCCAGAGCCACTCAATCCGCATTTTCCTTTCTGGTTCGGTCCCGTATCTCTCGACAATGTATTGCATGCGCCGATCCAATGGAACCAACGCATCATGGAGCACCCGCTTATCTGCGTAATTGATAATTTTGGACCCATTGGGCGGTTCCTTGTTCGCATAGTCGGAAAGTCACACGTGCTGGCCTACGATCTGGCCCACCTTCGGGTACCCCCGTCCAAAGAGGAACTGCTCACCGGTTTGGGTGTGGTCCTCCCAGGTTGTAAAACTTCGGGTCTTGGTGATGTCGTGGAGCAGCGCCGCCGCCACGATCAAACGTTTATTGATATTCGGCGACGCCCCATTCAGATTGTTCAGCAGCGTCAGGGCCACACGGAAGACCTGCCGACAATGGTCAACAATATTATCCAGCATGCCCATTTCTTTTTGGAGCCGATAACATATTTCTGGTGTTGTAATGTTAGTCTACGATTCTTCCGAATATTTTTCCATTATTTTTTCGATGTTCGATACTCGATTCGCCGTCGTAATATTATGGCAGGACAGGCGTTCGTTGTTCACTGTTCCTATCAAGTATTTGAGCTATAAACCATTGGCTCTCTACCCCTAATAGTCTAATAGTCTTCAGCCTAATATCCTAAAATCCAGCGTATCCCGCCATGTACCGTAAAATAAGGCGCCGTGCGTGTCAAGTCTTCACAAAATGCAAATTCCAAAACAGCGGCATCTGACACTGCATAGCACAATCCGAGGGCCAGCTCCAGACTGCCCTGATCCAGCTGGGGAATCCGGGTATGCGCCAGGGGTGATGTATGGAAATTGAGCTGGGCCTGCCACGACCAGAGTCATCCCTGGCTTCCCATTCTACGCCGGTTAATACGGTCAGCATATTATCCCCTTGAATATCGGTACCGGTCGTCTCCGGATCCGAAAGCAGAATATAGCCAGGATTAAGATACAGGGTATACGGCGGCTTGAGAAACTGATTCAAAAAAACCAGGCCCTGATCATAATTGCCGCTTCTGAAACCGTGCTCTGGATCTCCGCTCGGAACTTTAATACAGAGAATTGCATTTTTGTACCGTCCTGTCATTATTTGCGGGGCCAGAGAGGCATGATCTTTTTTCAGCATGTTTGATCGGACCATTCCATATGTTAACTACCTCCGATTATAACTTATATTACATATCTTATTAATATCTCGAATTATTGCAATAAGCCATAACCCTACGAATATATTATTAAAACTTGAATAATAGAATGATGGCATTAAAATTGCTTTTGATGAAGAATATTGATTTTTTATCATATGTCGACAAGTTAAATAGAGAAAGGCTTGCAATGGAAACAGCGTTTGATTTTGACAGCTATAGAAGACTCAACGTGAGGAAAAATTACTTTAAAGAAGTTTCATTTTCGATTGATTCAATCATTCTACCCGCAACAGTAAAAAATGTTAGTACAGGTGGTGCACTGATTAGTACGATTAAAATCCCTAAAATTAAGATAGGCAAAGAGATACTGATAGTTATCCCTTTTGCAAAAAAGAGTGGGTGTATTAAAAAGAAAGCAAGAGTTAGATGGGTTGAGAAAGATCGATTTGGGATTGAGTTTATTTAAATATTCAGAGGTCAGTTATATATACAGGTTTATTGCGTTTGTTTTTGAGCATGAAAAGTGGACAGGTCTTAATAATGGGGCATGATTCGATAATATGTATCTTTTGCGGTAAACAGGCGGATATAAAAAATGAAGAAAATCAAACCATGGTTAGATGTAGCCATTGTAAAAGGAAAACAGACTTAAATAACTACCAAGAGATGTTCGATAAATGGATTGGTGATATCCGCCAAGATGTAGATGGGATATAAACTTTTGCGCATATCCGAAAAACTCAAGTTAACCCGGATAAGGGCTCGCATGTGATCATTTTGAACGCGGGCAACTGTTTGAGTGTTTTAGGCACCGCCGGATCGGTCGCTGAGCGACAATAAATATGCGTTCTTAACCTAACCATATATTACTCGCCAAATATCCTGCATACTGATATATCGAGGATAAATTTTTTTCGATCAGTTTTCACTTCTTTTTATTTTCGTAAGATAACCGTTTTAACGGCATTGGTTAATTCTTAGGAAGCTATCATGGGGATACAGATTCATACAATTGCCTTAGGGTTTGGCAATGTCTATTTAATACGATCTCGGGGAGTCATCCTTGTTGATGCAGGCGATGCGAAAAAGATCCAAGAGTTTATTAAAGGGTTAGAAAAAATATCAATAAGACCGGATGAGATAGGTCTGATATTGATTACACATGGACATTTCGATCATATTGGAACAGCCGCTGATATCAAGAAGCTAACCGGTGCAAAAATAGCTATGCATATTAAGGAAAAAGACTGCTTAGAAAAGGGATTCATGCCGCTACCACCAGGGTTAAATTTATGGGGAATGGTGACGGTCGGCATCATGAAAGCGTTCATGATGCCATTTAGGACTATAAATCCAACAAATGTTGACATTGTCTTGGATGACAACGAATTTTCATTAACAGATTATGGCATCCCGGGTAAAGCTATCCATACTCCGGGGCATTCGGCCGGATCGGTTAGTATCCTATTGGAAACCGGCGATGCGTTTGTAGGTGACCTTGCAATGAATGAATTTCCCTTGCGATTCGGGGCGGGTTTCCCAGCATTTGGAGAAAGCATCGATATAATAAAAGACAGCTGGTCCACGCTATTAGAAAAAGGCGCAAAGATGGTCTACCCTGGCCATGGTGATCCTTTCCCTGTGAGCGTAATAGAAGAAGCTTTAGATAAAGATTGATTTTAACGAAAATGCCTGAAGATATAGTACGCGCAGCGTTGTATGCCAAGCGTTCCATTGGTGTCATTCATCAGCGGTAAAAAGAAGCCGCAGGAATAGATCAAGGATTCGAACCGAACTTACGCACCAACATCGTCTGAAAAGTTCAGCTAACTGTTTTTAATTTTTTTTGCATATTGATTTTATAATCGAATTTTACTTGCCAAATACTGATTAAATTGATAGCTGAAAAAGTCTCACAATTCACCCATAAAAACCTTGACTTTTAATCTCTTTTCGTTTCACTCGGCACTTCTGTTTCAATTGTTGCTTACTCCCCAAATCATTTAATATTTACTGAGAAATGGATAAAACCATCTACACCATCCCCGAAGCAGCTGAAATCTGCATGGTGGCCCGGCAGACCATGTGGCGCTGGGTCAAATCCGGAAGCTTACCCGCGCATAAATCACCAGGGGGTGTCTACCGCATTCGTGCCGGAGAGTTGAAGTCGTTCATCAAGAACAAAATGGCTTATCTGCCACTGGCCGATACGTTTAACCAAAAAAAAGATTTTTATCGTGGATGACGATGCTGCAATTCGCAAACTGCTGAGCAATTTGCTCAAGCAAAAAGGATATTTAATAGCAACGGCCCGGGATGGCTTTGAAGCAGGTCAAAAGGTTGGCGAGTTTAAACCCGACCTCATAATTTTGGAACTCTTTATGCCGGGTATAGATGGATTTGAAGTTTGCCAACGAATTAAGCGCAATCCCAAAACCGCCCACATTAAAATAGCGGTCCACACCGGCAACCATACACCCAAAAATCAAGACCGAATTATCAAGGCGGGTGCCGACGAATATTTGATTAAACCAATCGAACGGCGGGCTCTTTTTCAGGTTGCCGCCAAGCTGATCGGTTAATTTTATATATAAAAACGATATCTTAGGCTGAAATAGTCCCTGTAGTCGACGGGGGAGCTATGCCTTTCCCCGCCCCAGCCGGCAATTTTAAATCCCGGCGCAACCGGGCAATTTTGAATTTTGAATTAGGAATCCCGGCGAAGCCGGGTAATCTTAAATTAGGAATTAGGAATCCCACCGTAGGTGGGTAATTTTGAATTCCAGCGAAGCTGGGCATCATGCATATCGACCGTTTCGAAGATCTCGACATCTGGAAAGAAGCCCGTGAATTATGCAAACAGATCCATGCCATTACGGCAAAAGGTGGATTTGCCAGAGACTATCGTTTCAGAGATCAAATTGCAGCATCTTCTGGCTCCATCATGGACAACATTGCAGAGGGTTTCGAGAGAGGGGGTAACAAAGAGTTCATTCAATTTTTGGCTATCGCCAAAGGATCGTGTGGTGAAACCCACTCTCAAATTTATCGTGCTTGTGATTTTGAATACATCGATAAAGAAACATGTGATGATCTTCTGGCAAAAACTTCCAACATCAGCAAACAAATATCCGGCTTCATGGGCTATTTAAAAAAGAGCAACTACAAAGGTCCCAAATACCGCTAACCCCCAATTTCAAATCCGCCATCAGCGTCAATTTTGAATCCCGCTAAAGCCGGGCAATCTTGAATCCACCGCAGGCGGGTAATTTTGAATTAGGAATTTTGAATTCGACAACGAAGTTGTCGGTATCTTGAATCAGGAATTTTGAACCCCGGAGAAGCCGGTTAATCTTGAATTCCAGCGAAGCTGGAGAATCTTGAATCCCACCGCAGGCGACAATATTTGTCCTTTTCATAAGAATAAATTTCGTATATATTGTCTTTTATGAAAGAACAATATCGCCAAATCATCCGCCAAAAAATTGCGGACGGCCTGGCCGCCCCAGCGCCGGCTTTTACGCCCCGTGATGTGTGGATGCCTTCGGTGCCGGGAAAAGCAACCGCCGTTATCGGCATACGGCGTGCCGGGAAGACCACCTTGCTCTGGCAAGTTCTCGAAGAAAGGCAGATCGCCGGTGCGGAGCGCGAGGGCTTGTTGTATTTCAGCTTCGAAGACGAACGTCTTGCAGGCATGCAGGCTGGTGATCTCGATTTGCTGGTGGAAGAGTACTATCAAATCTGCCCGGAGCGGCGCGATCGGAAAAAGGTGACTTTCTTTCTGGACGAGGTCCAGGTCGTACCGGGCTGGGAGGTTTTCGCTCGCCGCCTGCTTGACAGCGAAATCCTCGACCTTTTCCTTTCAGGCTCCTCGGCCCGTCTTTTGTCCAGGGAGGTCGCCACAAGCATGCGGGGCCGCGCCATGGAGGCAATCGTCTATCCCTTCAGCTTTCGGGAGAGTCTGCGTCATGCCGGCTGGGAGCCGCAAAAGAAATTCAGAGAGATGACCAAGGCCCAAATATCTTTCATGAACAAGGCCTTGCTCGAATACCTTGTCTGCGGGGGGTTTCCGGAGGCCCAGGGCCTCGATGCCCGCAACCGGTCGGAATTGCTGCGAGGGTACGTGGACCTAGTGCTTCTTCGGGATGTAATCGAACGACACGCCGTATCCCAGCCCCTGATCCTGCGCTGGATGGTCAGGCAGCTCTTGGGCAATGCCGCTGGTTTGTTCAGCGTGAACAAGTTTTACAAGGATCTCAAATCACAAGGGTTGCAGGCCGGAAAAGACACGCTGCACGCTTACTTGGGTCACCTGCAGGATGCGTTTTTATTGAACAGCATCTCTGTGGCCACCGATTCCGAGCGTCGCAAAAGGGTGAACCCGCGCAAGGTCTATCCCGTCGATACCGGTCTGATCCCCCTTTTCGAGCGCTCTGGAAAGGCCAACATGGGAAATGCCCTGGAAACCGCCGTATTTTTAGAACTCCGGAGACGCGGTGCCGAAATTCAATATGTGCGAACTTCCAAAGGCTTTGAGGTGGATTTTTTGGCCCGCTACCATGATGGAAGGGAAGAATTGATCCAGGTGTGCCTTTCCGTGGATGACACCGATACCATGCAACGGGAGGTCCGGGCGTTGCTGGATGCATCGGGCAGATATCCTGATGCCGATCTGCTGCTGGTTGTTTTGGACAAGCCGCCGGTTGTGGGAGTGCCTGCCGAGATTGCCCTTTTGACGGCCGCGGAATGGCTGCCGGATTCACCCTCGTAGGTCCTCAGCTGATCGGTCGCCAGTCTTGGAAAAGCTCTAAGAGCGAAGACTGGCACCCCGATCAGATTGAGGTAATAAATCTTAGCGTCCTTCGCGCCTTCGTGGTTTATTTCTTGATCTTGAACCGCCCGCTGCGCTTAAGACGCAAAGGACTCCAAGAAGACCCTTTATCGAATCAGGTGCCTGCCAGAAAAACCCACTGGCAGCCTATGATTCGCTAAACCCCTCAACCCTTCGGGTACGATTAAACAATTAACTCAAAATAAAAAATTTACAATGATCGCAATTCACATATCCAAACAGAATGATTTGAAAAAATTAAAATGTGTAAGTTGCCCGATAGGGCTGATTGGTTTTCCTGATAGTCCGTTCCGATCAGGAAAAATTAAAAAATCTTAGCGTCCTTCGCGCCTTCGTGGTTCATTTTTAATCTTTAGCTGTAGCGCTAATTCATACTATAAATCTATATGCCAGATATAGAAGCAACCGCCAAAGCCATCGTACATTTATCAATCAAGGTGCATAAAGCGCTCGGACCCGGCCTCTTGGAATCTGTTTACCAACAGTGCCTTGCCTATGAGCTAGAATCAGCTGGACATAAGGTATTGTGCGAAGAACCCATACCGATCACATATGGAAATGTTGAAATCGACATGGGTTTCCGTGCAGATATGATTGTTGACAAACATGTAATCGTCGAGAATAAAACCGTCGACAAAATAGCACCCATTCACGAAGCACAGCTTTTAACTTACTTAACAGACCTTTAAATTGAAAAACGATCTCCGCATTACCTGGATCGGCAAACTATTGCGCAAGACCAGCCTGGATGAGCTGCCTCAGTTTTTGAACGTCCTTAAAGGGGAGATGAGCGTTGTCGGCGCACGGCCCATCGTGCATAAGGAGCTTAGTGAATACTATTGCGAAAACGGTGGCGTCTACTGCTCCATCAAGCCCGGCATCACCGGCATCTGGCAGGTCTCCAAACGGAGCGACACTACTAATTATCAGGAGCGCGTCGACTTGGATACCTGGTACATCCTCAACCACAATCTATGGCTCGACCTCAAAATCATCTTCAAAACCATCGGCCGCATGATTACTCAAAAGGGTGCCTATTAAATGATGGTTACTCGGATTTAGAGTTTAAAATGCCACAAAAAGTTTACATATATCGTCCTTATCAGACCTGTCTCAAACTAGAGACACACGAATTTTAACGATTTTCAGCGAAATCCAGCCATCCCATCCTACCTATCAATCCTATTCGAGATTTAACCCGATTCGATCCGAACTCCCCTCTAATTACCCAGATTGGCTTTGAGCCGATGTGGGATTAATGACAGTGGGTCTTACAGCCAAAAGCCGCCTAACTATCTGCTTTTATACAACTTCGTCGCTTTTAGTTGTGGTTATCTCTGAAACTCCTGTTAGAGGCCAGCGGTCAGGTCGCCCTGCCACAAAGAATTGATGAATTCCTGATAGGGCATTATCGTGATTCCGTCGCCGGTTTTGCGCACCTTTTTGGCCAAGCAAACAATGATTAATGACTTTGCCGTCGGGAAGTCCTTTTTGAAATTGATCAAACCCTTACAATCTTTTGTGGTAATGTTGGTCTTGCCTTTTGCTTCAATGGCCAACGCTCCGGAACCTAAAACAAAATCAACCTCAATGCCGCTGGAAAGTCGCCAGTAGGAAATATCGTAAAACTGCTCGCTGTAACGGGTGTGGACCGAAAGCTCATGAAAAAGCCAGTTTTCAAAAGCTTTGCCGAAAAGTTCCGATCCCGGTTGAACGACACCTCGCCTGGATAAATGATTCACCACGCCCAGGTCCCTAAAATAAAATTTCGGTGCCTGTATCGTACGGCGCTTGGGACGCAGCGTAAAAGCCGGCAAGAACGCACCCATCAAGGTATCTACCAAAATGCCATAATGGTCCCGGACGGTTGACACGGCCATGCCAGATTCCCGGGCGACGTTGGACATGTTTACAATTTCCGTGTCGCCAATGGCCGCCACACGGAGAAAATCGGAAAATGCGGGAAGGCGGCGCGTAAGACCCTCTTGGAGAATTTCCTCGCGCAGATAGTCGTCCACGTAAGCTCTTAAGACCTGCCCCGGCTCATCGGCACCATAATGCGCTGGCAAGGGGCCGGTGTTCACAAATCGCGAAATAGAGAAATCTTGGCCTAGCTCTTTGGCCACAAGGCCCAAAAGCTCATAACGGACTGCGCGCCCGCCAAGGAGATTGGCGTGGCCGCGTCGCATCTTCCTGGCGCTGGAGCCGCATAGTCCGAAAACCCGTTGTTCCTCCTGAATCAGGTAGTGGATCTCATCGAGTAGAACCGGCGCCTTTTGGATTTCGTCTACCACCATCAGCCGGTTGCGGGGAAGGGTCGCGGCCTCTTCCCTGAGGATCGAGGGCTTTCTTGTATAGCGTATGAGTTCATCGGTCTTGAGAAGGTCGATGCGAAAAGCGTCAGTGTACATAGCCTTCAGGAGGGTTGTCTTGCCCGTCTGGCGTGGGCCCCAAAGAAAAAAACTTTTGTTGGGTTTGTGGGGGAGTTGCAACAGTCTTTTGTACATTTTTTATTTCTCCAATGATATACATGTATATTAACGATACATATATCAAATAGCATAATTATTGATGAGTGTAAATGGGAATCCCATGAATAGACATTGCAAGTTGGGAAGCAGGGACAGGCTGTTGTATGCAAATTGTCAATCTGATTTACAATATACATTTCAGGCCGAAACGAATGTGCTGGATGCTATGGGGGTTGTGGTCAGAACATCTTTAGTGTATGGATTGAGACCGCCCGACCCGAGAACCAACGTGCTCTGGAAGGGACTTATTAGCGGCAAGTTTGCCTATCCTTATTTTAAAGATGAATTCCGCGGTCCTATTCACGTGGCGGATCTTTGTCGGGCCTTGGCTGAAATAGGCACTAATATATGCGAAGGATTACTTTAATTTGAACACTCTACAATGAAACCTCGGTCACGCATCGACAACATCATTTTCGGCGGTATCTTGACACTACTCGTTTTTGCGCCGCTGGCATTCGGATCGGTGCACGTTTGGGCCTATAGCTTGATTCAGTTTGGTGTGTTTGTTCTTTTGGGCTTGTGGGCAGTCGATCGATTGCTGCTTGCCAAGGCGCCGTCCGTGGGCTGGGTGCAAACGCCGATAAACCTGCTGATGATCCTACTGATTCTATGGATTGTCGTACAAACTATACCCCTGCCGTCCGCTCTGATATCCGTGCTGTCCCCCAGAACGTTTGCCGATAAAGCAACGACTTTAATAACATTATCCAACAGCCCCGACCAAGGGTCTCAGATAAGCCCCTGGCTTTCGATTACCTACAGCGTGCACCCGCTCATCAATGAACTGCTCAAAATTGTGACCTATTTTGGCATGTTTTTTTTGGTGCTAAACACGATTCAATCTAAACGGCAGATAGATATCCTGGTCTATACGTTGATTCTTGTCGGCGCCTTTGAGGCTGTCTATGCCGTTTATCAGGTTTTTGCCGAAAACCCCAAGGTGTGGTGGTGGCAAAGCCGTTTCGGCAAAGCCCAGCGGGCCAGCGGCACCTTCATCGGGGCCAACCATTTTGCCGCTTATTTAAATCTAATTGTCTGTCTGGCCTTTGGTTTTTTAATCAGCCAAAAGGGCAAGGCCCGTCGCATGCTGTCCGGGCTGGGAGGAATACGGGCTACCTTTCAACGTGCTGTCAGTCTATTTGCACCCGAGTCGGCCCAGTCCAAAATTATTGTGATCCTGTTTCTGGCTATAGTCATGGGCGTTTCGATCCTGATGTCAGGATCACGGGGGGGGATTGTATCATTGGGATTGGCGCTTTTAATGGTTGCTTTATTGTTTACAACCAAGCGCAAGTACCGAAAATTCGGTCTTTTAGCCATCGTATTTTGCCTCTTGATTGCTGGTTATGGATTTCAAATCGGCATCGACCCGACACTGGAACGCTTCAAGCAGACGCAAGGGCTGCATGACCGCCTTGCCATCACGCGCAGTATTCTGCCCATGATGGCGAACTACCCGGTTCTGGGACTGGGTCTCGGCAACTTTAAATATCTATACCCCCGCTACATTGTTGACAAAGACCAGGTTTCCTCTAGCGGCTATGCCCACAACGACTGGGTGGAGGCGGGCATCGAGCTCGGTTTCATCGGCATTGCCCTCGTACTAGCCGGCGTCATCATTTTCCTGGTTCGATCGCTACGTCTCTGGCACCGGCGTAGAAACCTACACGCCTTGGGCATCGGCGCCGGCGTCCTGGCCGGTTTGATATCGATTTCCTTTCACAGCTATTTCGATTTCAACATGCACATTCCGGCCAACCCCTTGACCTTGGCGGCATTGCTGGCCATCGGCTATGCCGCGCTGCATCGGCAGGGGCATGGATACAGCGAATCCTTTTTTTACCGCAAACGAACCCTTGCGCTTACACCCGTAAAGAGCATTATCCTGGCAACCGCAATACTTCTGTTTATCAGTTCGCTTTTATTTTGGACCTGGCGTCACGCCATTGCTGAGGCAGCCTGCCCCACGGAGTGGAACTCCACCCTGAACTTAAAATGGAGTCCCGAGCTTGAAGAGATTGAAACGGCCATTTCGCGCAATGCCATTAACTTTGAATATCATCATAAACGGGCGCTGTATTTCATGGTCAAAAACGCTGGTGACAATGCTGAAAAAGAAGCGTTTTTAGCTGAAGCCCGGCGGAGCCTGGAACAGGCGGTAAGCTTGAATCCGGCCCGGGGAATGTTGTGGTACAAATTAGGAAACATCTACTCTTACAAACGCAAGGATCTGGTAGAATATTTAAACGCGTGGCTGCCCCAGGCGGATGAATGCTATGACATGGCAGTGCAATGCGCACCAATGGATAAACATCTGCTCTTTAGTATCGGCCGCTACTGGGTGTGGCGCTCGCAGTTGCTGCCTGAAAAGGTTATGCCGGTACAGCGGGGCACCCAGCAGGTTTACAAACAGGATATAATCAAGAAATTTCAAGGTTTATTTCAACGCTACCTGGAATTGGATCCGGACAACTGGCATGCGGTCTTTAACATGGTATGGGAAGCCTATCCGCAGGATCGTATTGTCTTTGGAGTTGTTCCACCGGACAATGACACCTTAAAGAGCCGCGTGCTAAAGGAAGCCGCTAAAAGGGAATTAAACTAAGCATCGGAATTGGCGGTCAGAAAATTTGGGGTGATCGCTCTATATTGTTAGTCTGATTGAGGTCATCGGCGAGCAAACCCTATAGCTGCTTCGCTAATCGAATTGTAACGGCCATCCGGTTTTTCGACAATAAATAGCGATTATGGAGCAGGATTTATAGAACTTTTCACTAAAAACGGGTTGACAAGTCTAGGTATTGTGTATTAGATCTCAAACTCAATTCACTTGTTCCAATCCTTTAATTAAATTGAATTTTAATCCTAACAAAGAGTGTGTATCATGAAAAAACAGGTTCTAAACACCATGATCGTCGTCGCTATGGGATTGCTGCTCATCCCATTTCTGTCGGCCGGTACGGTTAATGCCCAATGCACCCTGTCAGGTGAGGAAATCGACGCAGCCGCAGCATCTTGTTCAGGGGGCGATTTGGATTGCTTTGTTTCGCTCGCTAAAAGCAACCCAGCTTGCGCACCCAACATTGCATGGTTTTACATCATTACCTATGCTCCCGACAATCCAGAACTGGTCTTAAGCAGCTTTTTATCCGGACTTCCCAGCTCTTATGGCAACGCCCTGACTACCGCCGTAAGTGCCGCCTATCAGGCGAATCAAAACCAGCAAAATGCTGGTTCGTTGACATCGCCCAACGAATACCCATACGGGCAATGATGCACCATGTGGCTGGGGTTATTGCGGCAGGATTTCATCGGAATTTACAAACTTGTTTTTTTTAAAGAATGAGGTATCGCATGCGACACAAAATGAGCGTATTATTTCAACTCTATGCTTTGGTGTTTCTGGCTATAGCATTGGTATGGAGCACAAGTGGTTGGGCGCAGGGAAATCTTCACATTGGGAGAGCCCAAGTAACGGCCGAGTTGGAATACAAAGGCCAGTTTGACAATAACATTTTCTATGATGCCGAAGACGAGGAAAGTGATTACATTCACACCGTCACGCCCGGATTGAGTTTGACCTACCCCGGCATAAATCCCGGCAACTTTTTTAAGGCCAGTTATCATGTCGGCTTTGTCCGCTACAGTGATTTTGACGATACCAACTATGAAGATCACCGGCTCTTCGTGGGGGGCGGTTATCGAACGCCGGTTGGTTTGTATTTTCTGGTGGATGATTATTATCAGAACACGGCTGATCCATACGGCTCTGAAACAACATACAATGAAGGTGACCAGACCGAACGCTGGAACAATACCTTCAATGTGCGCGCCGGCTATGAGTTTGCCGATGTGTATACCCTAGAGGCCTATGCGCGTAATTTTAGCGAGCGGTACGATCTTGAAGCCGATCAGTTCCAGGATCGATCGCGTATAACCCTGGGCGGCATGGCGCTCTACAAGTTTGGCCAGGTTCAATTTCTGGGGGAAATTCGTAGGGCTGCGGTCACGTATGACGAGCAAAACGATGGCCTCGACGGTTGGGATGAGGATAACTCTCAGGACAATCGCATCACCGAAGGCTTAATAGGTGCGAGATTCACGCCGGGTGGCAAATTGGCCGGTGATTTAAAAGTTGGATATCAAACCATTACTTATGAAAATGACGAGGATAAAAACGGTAACGAATACAATGATAATTCATTGCCGATCATCGAAGCGGACCTCAGCTATTTTATGAGCGAGCAAACCAGCTTTAATGCATTCGCCAGACGGACGCGCAACACTTCGGTGACCGCAAACACGTCCGGTGATGTTTCCGCAAGTTATATTCAAATGTCCTGGGGGGCTGGCTTATCCCAAAAAATATTAGAAAAATTCACGCTCAATCTGGAATTTCAACGCGATCTGGAAGACTATTTGGATGAAAGCTCCGGCAGTGAGGATAAATCCTTTATTATACACACCTTTACAGGCAACCTGGACTATGACATCAATGACTTGCTTAATGCCGGACTGATTTTGCGTTACAGGAATAAAGAAGCCAGCAGCAGCGACTATGAGGATAGTGAGTACACCAGCATGCGGTACGGTTTTTTTGTTAAATTGACCTACTAAATGCAACCTGTCAGGCGTCATATAAAGACCTGACGAGACAAACTGAGATATCCAATGAAAGGGGGGGGCGCAAGACAAGCCCCCTTTTTATGTCGTCGGTAGTTTCGATATCGCTATCTAGAGTAACTGTCACAAATATGTTCCGAAACAAAAGCCAGAGTGTAAGCGGTACAGGTATTTTTTCGTTACGACATATCATGTTGAATCTGCCTCACTAGCGTAGTGCCTTGACGGATTGGTGATGTTTCGACTACCCAATTTTATTAAGAATCGGCAGAATTTCATCACCAATCCGTGGGGCACAAGTGATAACTCGGATTGATATGTCGTAACGAAAAAATACCTGTACCGCTTTCGCATGAAGCAGAACATTATTTTGACAATAGCTATATAATTGATTTATTTAAAATAAAATCATACAAAGATTTTATTTTTAGGGGATAGTAATGAACCAAACTATAATTCATCGAATCGTGATAATCTTGCTATGCGGAATCATGGTCGCCTGCGCAACTGACGGTGTTGTGGTCCGGGTAATCGACGTTGGCGAGGATGATGTGGCCGATATCGATCAGACGGACTTGGAGCGGCTGAAAAAGATCAAAGCTGCCGAAGAAAATGATAACAATGGACTGGGCCTGAACAATGTGATCGCCAGTACGCCCTCATTTGATATTGCAAGCTATTTGATGCGCGACCCTGATGCCAACAACCCGGCAGCCAGGGATTATACGGTTGGTGGATATGACCGGCTTGACATCACTGTTTACGAAGAAGCGGATCTTTCCCGTGAGGAAATTCCCGTAAGTGCCGATGGGTATATCTCTTTTCCACTCATCAATCGTGTTGCCGTGAGTGGGCTCTCCACAACTGAAATAGCCGACAAAATATCCAGCCTTTTGGCCCAGGGTCAATTTTTGATCGATGCGCATGTATCCGTGATGGTCAGTCAATACCGCAGCAAACAGTACATGGTACTCGGTCCGATCAAACTGCCGGGTTCCTATCCGCTGGAGGCCCACGAGCGCGTATTGGATGCAATATCCAATGCCGGGGGACTCATTGAGGACCAGGCGGGTCAAGAACTGATGATCATTCGCACGGAGAATCCGAATACAACCGATGAAAGAAAGCTGGTTATTCGTATCAATTTACAGGCACTGCTCAATCAAGGGGATCAACTTTCAAATATCCTGCTGCAGGACAAAGATCTTATCTATATCGCCAAGGCCGAACGCTTTTACATCCTGGGCCAGGTGCAGCAGCCGGGGTCATTCTTTTATGTTGACAAGAAAATCACCCTGGTTGAGGCTATCGGCATGGCCGGCGGTTTCACGCGTATCGCCGCTCGCAACCGCACACGAATCGTCCGCATGCAAGGGGACGCGGAAAAAATTATTGAAGTCAAAGTGGATGCCATTACCAAGGCTGGAAAAAAAGCCCAAGACGTTCCGATTCTGCCGGGAGATGTGATTATTGTGCCGGAGTCGTTTTTCTAAACACGTGCGCATTCATAACTGGTTAAATTAAGTATCTAAAAATACTGAATGAAGAATATCATGGAAGATGAAATTAGAGAAGAAACCATTGATTTACGCGATTACCTCCGGGTTTTGAGCAAACGGCGCTGGATCGTTTTTTCGATTTTTATGGTGACGGTTTTGGCCGTGGCCCTGCACACATTTACGGCGACACCAATTTTCAAAGCCACCTCACGCCTCGTGATCGAAAAAGAAAACCCTAACTTGGTTTCCATCCAAGAGGTTATGGCTGTCGATTCAACCGGTACCGATTACTACCAGACTCAGTACAAAATCATCGAAAGCCGTTTGGTCGCCCGCGAAGTGATAAACCGCCTGGATCTTGCCAACAGTGCCGAATTTTTACCGCCACCCGAAGATAGCCTATTAGCCCAGATCACGGGCTGGGGCCGGAACCTTGTAACCGGCACAAGCGAGTGGCTCCGCAATCTACTGAATACGGGATCAAGCGTTGGCGATCCAACATATCCGGATGCCGATGACATGGCGCCAGATCACGAACTGGTAACCGATTTTATGGAACGTGTGGACGTCAGCCCGATACGCAACAGTCGTCTGGTAGATATCGGCGTGGAGGCCAAAGACCCGGTCATGGCTGCCAAAATGGCCAATGAGCTGGTCAAAACCTACATCGATCAGAATCTTGAAACCAAGCTTCGCGCCGCCAAAGATGCGGTTCAGTGGCTGAGTGACCGCATATCCGAGGAACGTGAAAAAGTTGAGGCCGCCGAAAACGCATTGCTGCGATACAAGGAAGAGAACGAGATCATCACTGATTTTTCCAGCGATGCCGAACAGATTACCGCCCAGAAGCTGGCCACGCTCAATCAGCAGGTCGTGGAGGCCGAGTCCAAACGGGTTGAGGCTGAAACTCGCTATCGCCAGGCCTTGGCCCTGGAGACCACGCCCGACATGCTCGACTCCATTCCCGAGGTGCTCAGCAACGATCTGATCAAGGAAATCAAGCGCATGGAGGTGGTTCTGTTCAACAATATATCCGAGTTGTCCAAAAAATACGGCCAGAACCACCCCAAGATGGTGGCCATCAATTCGGAGTTGGCAAATCTAAAAAAACGCAAAATAGTGGAAGCCAAGCGCGTGGTTAATTCCCTTAAAAATGAGTACCAGCTGGCGGTGGCCAAAGAAGAATCGCTGAAAAAAGCCCTGGCGCAACAAAAAGCGGAATCCCTGTCTCTCAACAAAAAGGCGGTTCAGTTTGGCGTCTTGCAGCGCCAGGCCGAGAGCTCCCGCCAACTGTACGAACTGCTGATCAAGCGTTTCAAGGAGACATCGCTTACCGAAGAAATGAAGACCGGCAACATCCGCATAATCGACCGTGCCGAGGTACCGGTCGACCCGGTCAAGCCCAAGAAAAAGTTGAATCTCTTGCTGGCTGCCGTGGTGGGGCTCTTTCTGGGAGTTGGTCTGGCTTTTCTGTTGGAACATCTGGACAACACGCTTAAGCTGCCGGACGAAGTAACCGACTTTCTGCGGGTACCGTATCTGGGACCGGTGCCGGCTTTTACTATGAATGGGGCGTCAGGTGACATACCCAATGAGTTGGTGGCGATACATTCGCCCAAATCGACCGCCAGCGAAGCCTACCGCGGATTGCGCACCAGCATCCTCTTTTCGTCGGCCGAAAACGTGCCACGCGTGATCATGGTCACCAGTGCCGGCCCGCTTGAAGGCAAAACCATCACCTCTGCCAACCTGGCGGTCGTCATGGCGCGATCGCAAGAGTCGGTTCTGCTCATTGACGCCGACATGCGCCGACCCCGAGTTCACAAGGTTTTTGAAATGCAGCACACCCACGGGCTATCCGGCATCCTTGTTGGAAAGGACAACCCCACCGATGCCATCATCGAAACGCCTGTGAAAGGGCTCCATGTTTTGCCTGTGGGCCCGCTACCGCCCAATCCGGCGGAACTCATCGGTTCACAAGCAATGCATCGTTTTATCACCGCGGCGCGTAAAAAGTATAAAATTATCGTTTTCGACACACCCCCGCTGACGGCCGTGACCGATGCCGTTGTGCTGTCCCGGTTCGTGGACGGCGTCATGCTGGTAACACGAACCGGGGTGACACCCCGCCAGGTGATCAAAAACAGCCTGTCTCAGTTGCAGGCGGTCCAAGCCAATATACTCGGGGTCGTGTTGAATGGTGTCGGGACAGGCAAAGACAGCTACTACTACTCACAGTATTATTACAGTTACTATGGTGAAGACGGTAAGAAAAGCAAGCGTCGCAACAAGCGCAAGCAGCATAAAGGCGAATATGCCTAAATGATCGATTTACACTGCCACATTTTACCAGGTATGGACGACGGGGCCCAGACAAGCCAGGAGAGCATAGAAATGGCCCTATGCGCTCTAGAGGATGGTATTCACACGATTGTAGCCACCCCGCACAGCGCCAATGGCATCTATCACAATCCCGCCGAACTGATCGAAAATAAAATTAGGGAGCTGAGAAAACTTCTTGAAGCCCACAAAATTCCTTTGGATGTTTGCTTTGGGGCTGAAATCCGTATTCATGAGAACCTGGCGGATGGTATCTATGCCAATCAAAATATGACCATCAACCAAAAAGGGCGATACGCCTTGGTTGAATTCCCACACGACATGCTACCACCCGGTATCTGCCAAGTACTTTTTCAGCTGATTGTAAATGGCGTGACCCCCGTATTAGCCCATCCTGAGCGAAATACAGCCATACAACATAATCCGAAACCTTTGTTTGATCTGGTCAACATGGGCTGCTTGGTGCAGTTGACGGCCATGAGCATCACTGGTGAACTGGGTCGCGATGCCATGCAGACCGCCCACTTGGCACTTCGCCATCGATTGGCGCACGTCATTGCCACAGATTCGCACAATGCAGACGCACGCCCACCCATATTGTCGCAGGCCGTGGCGGCGGCTAGGGACATTTTGGGCGATTTCAGCGAAGTTTATAAGATGGTTGCCGACAACCCTCGGGCCATTATCGCCGGCAAACCTTTTAACCCACCTGCACCACTACCGATTGAGTCCCGCCGCCGAAAAAGATGGCCAGCTCGATTGTTTGGCTATCTGATATCAGCTTAAGATTGTTGAAATGAAAAGGGCAACGGGATTAATTTCCTGTTGCCCATTTTATTTGTGCCCATGCCTTTTTTTGCCATGATTCTTGGCGAAGTAGCGAATCTTTATAGACGCACTCGTCATTACAGCCCGGAATAGATTCCAAAGGATGTATGAAATTTCATTCGCGTTACTGGATATGGTAAAATGGGGGCCGACCACAAAAAGAACACAGTGAAGTAATGGAGCATATTCTGCAAAAGGTAAGCACCTGTGCAGATTCGGAACGTTATTCTGACAATCAGTATCGTATCAAGCGGCAGGCCGTATTTCGAGACCACAGTTGTCTACCACCAGCCGGCCGTCCATGAACACTGCGGCCGCACGGCTTCCCACGACATGGAAATCCGCCAAGGGGTCGCCCTCCACCAGCACCAGATCGGCAACCTTGCCGGCTTCCAATGAACCGAATCGATCCTGTACCCCCATGGAGCAGGCACTGTTGATGGTTGCTATTTTGAGGGCAGCGGCCCCGCTGAAAACCCGGCGTTCCGGATCGTGATTCAGAAACAGATCAAACAGAGCCAGTTCATGTCCCATCATGGCCGGTGTGCAGGGTGAGATGCCGCCGTCGTTGGCCAGCGCCATTCGAGCCCCGCCTTCGAACAGCTTCCTGAAATTTTCCACTCCGTAGGATGCCACACTTGCATACAACTTCATCATCCGTGTCATGTCGATCAAACCCAGGAGTTTCATGCGGCCGGTGATAAAATATTCGTAGGATCGTCTTACGCTTTCCCGCAACTCGGGGATATAAAAACGATCGGCCAAGTCCGCGAAGGAAAAGGCATGGTCGCGGAATTCACACAGCCGTTTCATGTCCGGGTGATCCGCCGCAGGAACACCATCGAGCGGCCAGGCCACATCGTAGCCCACGGACAGGGTCGGTTCGACAATGCAGTCGGCGTCGATGAGGGCGGCCGTGTCTTCATTGCTCAGATTACGGTCACGGGCCATGTGAGCCAAAGATGAAACCCTGCCGGCAACCCCCCTTTGAAACGTTTCAACGGTCACCTGGTGAATGGTGGACTGCAGACCGCGTTTGCGGGCCTGGTCCGTCAATGCCTCCAACTGGCCCATGGTCATAATGGACAAATCGTCTTTCAGGCTGCTCAGATTCATGCGCTGTTCCGGCACCTTTATGGCTTCGGCACCGCGCTCGTCGACGGCCCGGTCGACGGCATCCCGCACGGTTCTTTCATCTGCATCCACAGGAAAAACGAGAATACCCGATTCCTTGTCATCAAAATCGAGGGTCGGCATACCCAGGACGGCACGCATGATCCGCATGACCAAACCGTACTTCTGGGAAAAATAACCGTCGGGCTGCGTGACAATGACGGATTGCAAAATCCTCGGACCCGGCTGTTCCCGGTTGTCGATTCGCTTTTTCAGGATCCGGTTCAGCCTCAAATCATCGCTCATGGCATCCCGAATGTAAGTAACACCATGGGACAGGCAATCACTCATGTTTTTGTCCAGCTGCATTTGACGGTATCGTTTGGCAATACGCGTTTCCTGCCACGAGGGCAGCAAAGTGGGCATGAGCATCTGGACATGGCAGTGGGTGTTGAACAACCCCGGCATGACGGTCTTCCCCTGTAGATCCACCTGAAAATCCGGATTGATTTTTTCGGGCTCATTCACTGCTTCAGGTGTCGTGAGGATTTTACCTCCCTTGATGAAAATGCTGCCGCCCCCCGGGAAATACGCCCCGTTGATGACATCCGTAAATTTTCCATTGTAGAGTTCAACCACCGCATCGGGTCCGGGCTGGTAGTCTTTGATGAAGTTCGTCTTTATATCAGCACGCATTTTTCTCTCCGATGAATTTTCTTTCAAACAAAATGTTTTGTAACAAAGCTCAGATTATGCGAAATATCGGGAAGTTGACATAACCAGACAGAAGCCTTCAAGTCCTCATATGGCCGAATGAAGATTCTTTGAATTGCTAATCAACAGCCAGCTTTATCAGCTAAAATCCAATTAGAAAGGTTTTTAGTACAAGCTACAGGCCAAAATGTTTCCGGCCCCAATCACGCATCATCATCATGACATCCCTTAAGCTTTCTCCAACCGTGGTAAGCGAGTATTCCACTCTTGGAGGCACTTCCGCATAAACCTTGCGATGGACAATGCCATCGGTTTCCAGTTCACGGAGCTGTTTTGTTAACATGCGCTGGGTTATGCCCGGCATCGCCCGTTTCAACTCGCCAAAGCGGTAAGTCTTTTCCAGTAGATGGTAGAGGATAACCCCTTTCCATTTTCCGCCGATAATTTCCAGTGTCGCCTCGACCGGACATCCTTGGTTACATTTATATGTATCGTGGCGCATTGATTTTTCCCATTAGTATACTTTTTGATACAACATAATTTATTAGTGCCTACTTGACTGTAGAAAAGGTACTGCCTATGTTTGCTGAAGTCAACGAAAAAGGATGAATAATTCATCAAGGGAGATCAATTTATGCAGACGAAACAGACAATGCAAAAAACAATTTTGGTCACAGGGTCGACCGACGGTATCGGGTTGGAAACAGCCAGGATGCTGATCCAGTTGAGCCACAACGTCATACTGCACGGGCGCAACCCGGTAAAACTAGAAAAAGTAGCAAAAACGCTTTCGGCGCTGTCGAAGGGCGGGCATGTTGAAAGCTACATGGCTGATTTATCGCGTATGGCCGCTGTAGAGGAACTCGCAAAGGTTGTGGCTGAAAAGCACGCTAAACTGGATGTGTTGATCAATAATGCCGGCATCTTCAGCACCCCAGATCCCACCACACCAGACGGGCTTGATGTGCGGTTTGCTGTCAATACGATTGCACCCTATCTGCTGACGAAAAGGCTTTTGCCGCTGCTGGGAACGTCCGGGCGGGTGATTAATCTTTCCTCTGCTGCTCAGGCTCCGGTTGATTCGGAAGCGTTGGTTGGACGGGGTCGGTTGCCCGATGGGGCCGCTTATGCGCAAAGCAAACTGGCGCTGACCATGTGGTCCCGCAGCATGGCATTTGCACTCAAAGATGAAGGCCCGGCGATCATTGCGGTTAATCCCAAGTCTTTTCTCGGCAGCAAGATGGTCAAACAGGCCTATGGGGTGGCCGGCAGTGATCTTCGCATCGGTGCGGAAATTCTCTGCCGCGCAGCGCTGTCGGATGAATTTGCGGCTGCTTCTGGTCAGTATTTCGACAACGATTCCGGTCGGTTTACCTCGCCCCATCCCGATGCCCTGAACCCTCAAAAATCAGAAAAGATTGTGACTGCAATAGAGACGGTTTTGGCTAAAGTAGCAAAGCCGGGTAAAAATCATTTTTGACTTAATACGCTAAAGGGAAGGCAGTTACAGCCGGGGTATTGCTTCCATTCTATATCAGGAGAGAAGTTTTTGGAACCTTGTTTCGCTCAGTTTTTGTATGATATGATTATTGTTTACAACTGAGTAAATTTACAAATGAATTCATAGATGATGAGGGACAGATGAATTATACACAACCAGTTTACAGACCTCCATACGAGGCAAATACGTTGTTATTACAAGTGACGGTCGGATGCGCACATAACAAATGTACATTTTGTACAATGTACCGCGATGTGAAGTTCCAGGTAGAGAAAATAGACCGAGTTGAAAAAGATTTACAGGAAGCACACCAATTATACGGTAATATAAAGCGGGTATTCTTGGTAAATGGAGATGCTTTTGTGCTTTCTGCAAAGCGCCTGAAGGAGATAGCCGAAAAGGTTCATCACTATCTGCCAGAAGTTGAGAAGATAACCATGTATTCATCAATCAACAATATTAAGCATAAATCTGATGAAGAGCTGGCTGAGTTGGCCAAGTTGGGAATTGGTGACCTGTGGATTGGTGTAGAAACTGGGCATGGC
>Ga0180435_10000782_pt1 | contig 33491 bp, 24 predicted proteins | sample SS_ome_3_FD_132467 | JGI IMG/M metagenome (GOLD analysis project Ga0180435, IMG submission 132467) | Hypersaline lake sediment archaeal communities from the Salton Sea, California, USA - SS_3_S_1 metaG | ecosystem: Environmental > Aquatic > Non-marine Saline and Alkaline > Hypersaline >... | reverse complement strand
TGCTGCTGGGCTGGTGGGTCTACGCCAAGCGCGCGTCCATCGCGGAGCGCTGGCAGAGCCTGGCGGGGGGCGTCCCGTACCGCGTCCTGCTGAACAAGTACTACGTGGACGAGGCCTACGAGGCCTCCCTGATCCGGCCGGGCCACGCCCTGTCGGAGAAGGTGCTCTGGAAATCGGTGGACGTGGGGCTGATCGACGGCCTGATGGTCAACGGCTCGGCCCTCGCGGTGGCGATTCTCAGTTCCGTGTTGCGGCTCTTCCAGAACGGCTCGTTGCGTTTCTACGTCTACGTGTTCTCGACGGGTCTTTTCGTGTTCATGCTCTACTTCACCCTGTCGGCGTAGGGGAGGGCGGCAGTGTCGTTTATAACCGACCACATCCTTTCGTGGGTTACCTTCGTTCCGCTGGGGGGCGCCCTGCTGGTCCTGTTGCTGGGCCGCACGAAGGGACTGGCCCGCATCCTGGCCCTGGCGGTGGCGCTGATCGACTTCGTGCTGTCGCTGCACCTCTATCGCCACTTCGACGCTTCGGAGGCCGGAGACCAGTTCGTCGAGCGGGCCGCCTGGCTCGCCGACGGCCGGATCACCTACTCCATGGGGCTCGACGGCGTTTCCCTCTTCCTGGTGCTGCTGACCACCTTCCTCGGTCCGCTGGTCATTCTCAGCACCTGGAACGCCATCCGCGAGCGTGTGCGAGAGGCCATGGGCTTCCTGCTCTTCCTGCAGACGGCCATGATCGGCACCTTCCTGGCCCGCGACATGCTGGTCTTCTACTTCTTCTGGGAAGCGATGCTCATCCCCATGTACTTCCTGATCGGGATCTGGGGCGGGCAGCGGCGCATCTACGCGGCCGTCAAGTTCTTCATCTACACGATGGTCGGCTCGGTCTTCATGCTGGTCGCCATTCTCTACTGTTATTACCAGGCCGGCAGCATGGAACTGAGCGAATTCATGCGACTGGATCTCGCCCGGGAAGAGCAGATGTGGCTGTTCGCGGCCTTCGCCCTGGCCTTCGCCATCAAGGTGCCGCTCTTTCCCTTCCACACCTGGCTGCCCGACGCGCACGTCGAGGCGCCCACGGCCGGTTCGGTGATCCTGGCGGGCATCCTGCTGAAGATGGGCACCTACGGCCTGCTGCGCTTCGCGATCCCCCTCTTTCCGGAAGCGGCGCTGGCGCTCGGTCCGTGGTTGGCGCGTCTGGCGGTGGTCGGCATCATCTACGGCGCCCTGGTGGCGATGGTCCAGCGGGACGTCAAGAAGCTCGTGGCCTATTCCAGCGTCAGCCACCTCGGCTTCGTGGTGCTGGGGCTCTTCAGCCTCACGGCCACCGGCGTGGCCGGGGGCATGTACCAGATGCTGGCCCACGGCCTGTCCACCGGCGCGCTCTTCCTCCTGGTCGGCGTGATCTACGAGCGCCGCCACACCCGGGAGATCGCCGACTTCGGCGGCCTGGCCCACAGCATGCCGGCCTACGCCGCCGTGTTCATGTTCGTGACCCTGGCCAGCATCGGTCTGCCGGGGCTCTGCGGCTTCACGGGCGAGTTCCTCGTGCTCTTCGGCAGCTTCGCGAGCGATCTGCTGCCCCAGGCCCGGCTGCTGGTCGTTCTCTCGGCGACCGGCGTGGTCCTGGGCGCCATCTACATGCTGTGGATGTACCAGCGCGTCTTCCTCGGCAAGCTGGTCCACGAGGAGAACCGCGGGTTGCCGGATCTCAGCCTGCGGGAATGGGTGGTTCTGGTGCCGATCATGATCTTCATCGTGCTGCTGGGCGTGCGCCCAGCGCCCCTGCTGGAGCGCATGGAGCCGTCCATCGAGAGGTTGCTGTCGCCCGTGACGCGGGTGGCGGACCAGGCCCGCTCGGAAGCGGACCCGGGCCCGATCGTCATCGTCCGGACCGGAGGTGAGCGATGAGCGGCCTGACGGCTGAGCTGGCCCTGGGCGCCCAGCTTGAGCAGATGCTGCCCTACCTCGTGCTGGCCGGCGGCGCCCTGCTGGTGATGCTCGTGGACGCCTTCGTCAAGAGCCTGCGCAAGGACCACCTGTCCATGCTCACCCTGCTGGTGCTGCTGGGGACGGCCGTGGCCCAGGGCGTGTGCACCGGCCGCGCGGGTCCGCTGATGAACGGCATGCTGGTCGGCGACCTGTACAGCCAGTTCTTCAACATGCTGTTCGTGGCCATCGCCATGCTGACGGTGGTCTTCGCCACCAGCATCTACGACCGCGACGGGCGATTCCGGGCCGAGTTCTATCCCCTGATCCTGTTTGCGACCCTGGGCATGATGCTCCTGGCGGCCGCCACCGACCTGTTGAGCCTGTTTTTGGCCATCGAGACCATGAGCCTCTCGGTCTACGTGCTGGTGGCCGGCAACCGCGGCTCGCTGCGCAGCAGCGAGGCCGGCTTCAAGTAACTGATCATGGGCGCCTTCGCATCGGCCGTCCTGCTGATGGGGTGCGCGCTGCTCTACGGGCAGGTCGGCAGCACCTCCTACGCGGCCATCGGCGAGGCCGTGGCCGCCGGCGGCGCCGGGTCCCTGCTGCCGGTCGCCTGCGGCCTGATCCTCGTGGCCTTCGGCTTCAAGATCGCCATGGTGCCCTTCCACATGTGGACGCCCGACGTCTACGAGGGCGCGCCCGTGTACATGACCGGCTTCATGGCCACAGGCGTCAAGGCCGCCGCCGTGGCGGCCCTGCTGCGTTTCGTCTGGCTGCTGCTGCCGTCTTTGTCCCTGGTGTGGTTCCCCCTGCTGTCGGTGCTGGCGGTGCTGACCATGACCATCGGCAACGTGGTGGCCCTGTCCCAGGACGGGATCAAACGCATGCTGGCCTACTCCAGCATCGCCCACGCCGGCTACCTGCTGCTGGGCGTGCTGGCCCTGCTGAACACGGGCCGCAGCGCCGAGGCCGCGACGCGCACCGTGGAGGTGGGTGTCGCCGCGGGCGGCGCCGTGCTCTTCTACCTGGTTGTCTACGCCCTGATGAACCTGGGCGCCTTCGGCGTGGTCGCGTATCTCAGTCGTGACCGCTCCGTGGAGGCGGATGCCATCTCGGGCTATGCGGGACTCTCGCGGCGACGCCCCCTGGCCGCGGCCGCGCTCACGGTCTTCCTCTTCTCCCTGGCCGGCATCCCGCCCGCGGCGGGTTTCGCGGGCAAGTTCTACCTCTTCGACGCCGTCGTCAAGGCGGGGCTGTTGCCCCTGGCCATCTGGGGCGTCATCAATTCGCTGCTCTCGGTCTACTACTACCTGCGCGTGATCGTCGTGATGTACATGAAGCCCGCCGACGGCGACCTGCACGAGGGGAAGAGCTGGGAGGTGGCCTTCACGGCCTGCGTGCTGGCCGTGTTGATCCTCCTGATCGGCGTGATGCCGGGCACGCTCTTCGAGCAGGCCTCGACCACCTTCGAGAACATGGCGTTCTGACTGTTCCGGGTTTCTCCCGCGGCGGCGGCTCCACCGGGGCCGCCGCCGTCGCGTTCAGCGGAAGGCGGCGCGGCCGGTGATGTCGGCCCCGACGATGAGGGTGTGTATGTCGTGGGTCCCCTCGTAGGTCTTGACGGACTCCAGGTTCGTCATGTGCCGGCCGACGGGGAACTCGTCGGTGATCCCCGCCGCGCCCAGCACGTCGCGGGCGAGGCGGGCGCAGTCGAGGGCCATGGCCACGTTGTTGCGCTTGGCCAGCGATACCAGCGGCACCTCGTCGACGCCGCGGTCCTTCAGCCGGCCCAGCTGGTGGACGAGGGCCTGGGCCTTGGTGATCTCCGTGAGCATGAGCACGAGCTTGCGCTGGACGAGCTGGAAGGCGGCCAGGGGGCGGTCGAACTGCTCCCGGGCCAGGGCGTAGCGCCGCGCCGTGTCGTAGCAGTCGGCGGCGGCGCCCACGGCGCCCCAGGCGATGCCGTAGCGGGCCTGGTTCAGGCAGGAGAGGGGGGCGCGCAGGCCGCGCGCGTCGGGCAGGCGGGCCGCGTCCGGCAGTCGCACCTCGTCGAGGACCAGCTCGCCGGTGTCGCTGGCGCGCAGGGAGAACTTGCCGTGGACCGGGGCCGAGGCGAAACCGTCTCGGCCGCGCTCGACCAGGAAGCCGAGCACGCCCTCGGGGCCGCGCGCCCAGACGAGGGCGAGGTCGGCCAGGTTGGCGTTGGTGATCCACATCTTGGCGCCGTTGAGGATCCAGCCGTCGCCGTCGGGCACGGCCGTGGTCTCCATGCCGCCGGGGTCGCTGCCGTGGCCGGCCTCGGTCAGGCCGAAGCAGCCCACGGCCCGGCCGGCGGCCAGCTCCGGCAGCCACCTCCGCTTCTGTTCATCGCTGCCGTAGGTGGCGATGGGCCACATGACGAGGCTGCCCTGGACCGACGCGAAACTGCGCAGGCCGCTGTCCCCGCGCTCGAGCTCCTGGCAGATGATGCCGTAGACGGTCGATGACAGGCCCTGGCAGCCCGGCCCGTGGACCGAGGGGCCGAGCAGGCCCAGGCCGGCCATCTCGGAGATCAGCTCGACGGGGAAGGTCCCGGCCTCGTGATGCGATCGCACCAGGGGCAGGAAACGGCGCGTCACGAAATCGCGCACCGTGTCGCGTACCGCCCGCTCCTCGTCGCTGAAGCCGTCCTCTAATCGGTAGTAGTCGACGCCGTCGTAGCTCATCTTGTCCTCTTCCGCCCGTGGAATGCCGTCGGTCGCTCGGAAGATACCACGGCCGCGCGTCGCCGCAAGCGCAGCTTGACCGATGCCCCGTTTGACCGGAAGATGTGTGCGGCGGCCGCGTCCGGCCGCCGGAGGAGTGTGCGAAAGATCCATGCTGCGCGACCTGTGGCGCTGGACCCACGGACTGCTGGCGACGGCCTTCTGGGCCTTCGTGATGGCCGGCCTGCTCGGCATGGCCGAGGGACTCAGCCAGTGGCTGAGGTTCGACGTGCTATCGGAGGGCGGACCCGGCTTCGTCAGGTCCGTCGCACCCACGGTGGCCCTCTACGGCTGGGTGGGCATGGCCGTGGCGGCCGTGTTCTACGTGCCCTACCATTTCATCGTGCGCCGGCGGTCCCGGTCGCGGCGCCACGCCTACGCCCTGGCCCTGTCGACCTCGCTCGGGCTCTTCGTCTTCTTCTACGCGGGCTACGTCTTCCGCGAGCATCTGGCGCCCGAGTGGTGGCGTGCCCACGAGGGCGGCGCGGCCCTGATCGTCCAGGTCTTGCTGATGATCGCCGCCTCCGTCCTGCTGACCCGGCCCATCCTGGCCATGGCCTCGCGACAGGTGCTCAATCCGTGGCGCAACATGTTCCTGGCGGTGGTCTTCGTGGCCGTCTTCACCAGCCTCTGGCCCAACTGGCGGGAGGAGGGGCGGGAGTCGCGCCTCGGCGTCGCGGCGTCGCTGGCCGCTCCGTCCGCTCCGAAAGACGGGCGCGAGCGTCCCCACCTGATCCTGGTGACCATCGACACCCTGCGCCGGGACGCCGTGTCGGCCGTGTCGCCCCACGCGCCGCCGACACCCGGCCTGGACGCCATCGCCGAAGAGGGCATCCTGTTCACGAATTTTTGGTCGACGAGCAGCTGGACCCTGCCGGCCATGTCCTCGATCATGACAGGACGCGCCCCCCGCGACCTGGGCATCGAGAAGTACCTGGGCCTGCCGGAGGACGCGCGCACGCTGGCCCAGGTGGCCACGGCGGAGGGCTATCTCACGGCGGCCTTCGCCTCCAATCCCTACCTGCTGCCGACCTACGGTTTCGACCGCGGCTTCGATGTCTTCGAGCACGCCCTGCTGCTGGAGCCCCTCCTGCCCGCCGAGCGCTCGGTACTGGCCCGGGAGCTCGCCTACCTGGCGGACACGCGTCTCGACCTGGACGACGCGGCCGTGGTCGTCGGCAAGGCCGTCCGCTGGCTGGAACGGACGCGGATCGAGCGGCCCCTCTTCCTCTGGCTGCACCTCATGGATCCCCATCTGCCCTATCGCTGGCGCCCCCTGCCCGAGGACGCGCCCGCGCCGGTGCCGGGCCGCGGCACGGCTCCGTCGCGCGAGGTCGTCCCCGACGACCCCCTCTTCCCGGACGGCATCTTCCCGGGCACGCGTCTGCAGGAGGTGCGAGAGGCGCTGCCCGGCGTATCCGAAGAGGTCCGCACCGGGTTGCGGGCGCTCTACGACCGGGAGGTCCAGTACGCGGACGCCTGCCTCGCGGAGCTGTGGCGGAGTCTGCGCGACCTGGGGATCTGGAACGACGCGCTGGTGATCGTCACCGCCGACCACGGGGAGGAGTTCTTCGAGCACGGCGGTTTCGAGCACGGTCACAGCCTCATGCCGGAGGTGACCGGCGTGCCCCTGTTGCTGCGCCTGCCGGCCGCCCGTCAGGGCGGACGGGTCTCCGCCGTCGACCACGACCTTCTCGACCTGATGCCTTCGGTCTGTCGTTTCCTCGACTGGCGGAGCCCGGAGGATCTGGACGGCGGCTGGGATCTGATCGGCCCGGCCCGCTCGGCGACGGACGGCCCAGCGACGGCGATCATGGAGAACATGCTGTACGGTCCGCCGCAGATCGCTCTTCGCGACTGGCCCTATCTCGCCCTGACCGAAGCGGGACGGGCGGACACGACCTGGTACGATCTCGACGACGATCCGGATGCCCTTGCGCCGCTGACGGCCGGTCCCGACGGGGCCGCCGCCATCGCGGCCGCCGCCCGCGCGCGTCTCGCGATCTGGGATGTGCGCAGCGAGAGGTCGGCGGATGCCGCGGCCGACTCGGTCGACGTTTCCGCCGGACTGCGCCGACAGCTGAGAAGCCTGGGGTACTAGATGGGCGCGCGGGGACGGGTGCCCTGGACCTGGCTCGCCTTGGGACTCTTCCTCCTGCTCTGTCTGCGTCCGCTCTCGGGCAACTGGTCCACCGCGGTGATCGCCCCCTTCGGAGGACTCGACGCCCTGTTCCAGGCAGGACTCCTGGAGTGGGGCGTCCGACACGTCTGGCACCCGGCGGTCTGGCGCGACCTGCCCATCTTCCATCCCGCCGAGACCGCCATCGCCTTCATGGATCCGTTGACGGCCCAGGCCGTCCTCGTCACACCCCTGCGCTGGTTGGGCGCCACACCCGCCGCCCTCTACAACGCCGCCTGGCTGATCTCTCTGGTCCTGGCCGGTGCGGCGACGGCCGCCCTCTGGCGCGCGACCGGCGGCGGTGCGCGGGCGGGCGCCTTGGCGGCGCTGGCGCTGATCGGGTCTCCCTACACCCTGTCCCAGCTGGGCCATCTGAATCAGCTGCCCCCGCCGGGCGTTCCGGCCGCGCTGGCCGCCCTGGCCTGCGCGCTGGCGGCCTGGGAGCGCGGCGCGGCGACGGCCCGGGCCTGGGGGCTCCTGGCGGGCGTGCTCGTGATCCAGGCGGCCATGGGGTGGTACGGTTTCGCCTACGCCTGCCTCGCGCTGGCCGTCGTGCTGATGATCCGGCTGCCGCGGCTGCTCCGGCGTCCGGGACGTCGCCGTCCGCTCCTGTCGGCGTTGCCGCCCCTCGTCCTCGCAGCGGCCGGTGTCTGGCTGCTGGCCGCGCCTCACCTGGAGACGTCGTTCCGTGAGCCGGAGTTCACCCGCCATCTGGGCGAGGTTCGTTGGTTCAGCGCCGACGCGCAGCATCTGCTCAACACGGGCGCCTATCGCGCGGGTCCCGCCGATTGGGCGGGGCGGGGCGTCGGAACCGAGACGCGCCACCACGGTGTCGCGCGCCAGGTGCTCCATCCGGGCTGGACGGCCCTGCTGCTGGCCGGACTGGGTTTCGCCGCACGGGGTGCCCTGGACGCCCGGCGGCGGGCGTGGGGATACGCGATCCTGGCCGCGGGCGCCGTCGGGCTGGTGCTGGCCTTCGGGGACAGCGTCGGTCTGCCGGGCGGCGAGAGGCGGCTGACGCTGCCCATGGGCTGGCTGCAACGCGTCTTCGAGCCCGCCCGCGCCTACCGCGCGGTCTGGCGCTTCTCCTTCCTGTTCACTCTGGCGGTGGCCTGGTGGGCAGCCGTCGGCTGGTCCCGTCTGGCCTCGCTGCCGGGACGACGCGGACGGTTCCTGTCCGTCGGCGCCGTGCTCGTCCTGGTCCTGGAATCGGCGCCCGTCTCGGTGCCGGTGCTGGTTCTGGCGGACCAGACACGGACCGTGCCGCACCGACTGACGGACGAGGCCGCCCTGACCCTGCCGGCCGCGCCCGACGTGTACGGCGAAGACCTGCGCGAAGCGCGCTGGCTGTGGCGATCCCTGGCGTCCGGGCGACCGGTCACCGGCGGCGTCTCCGGCTGGGTCCCGCCCTGGACGCGCGAACTGCGGCGGCGACTGGCGACCTGCGAGGACGGCCAGGAGGATCCGGACGCGCTCTTCGCCGAGCTCGCCGCGACCGGTGTGACCCGCGTCGAGATGTTCGTCGATGATGCGGACGACAGGCTCGCCTACTGGAGGGAGATCCTGCGCGCACGGGTCGGCGCACCGGTCCTGGAGGGGGGGGTCGAGGTCTACGACCTGCCGCCCGTGTCTCCGCCACCGCGGCGATAGGGGGGCGTGGGCACGAAGAAGCCCGCCGCTGAAGCAGCGGCGGGCTCGACGGTCTTCGGCGGGCGTCGCGCCTAGAGGGGCTCGACGGATTTGATCTCGGGGATCTCCTCCTTGAGACGCGCCTCGATGCCGTGCTTGAGGGTCATCATGGACATGGGGCAGCTTCCGCAGGCGCCCTGCATGCGCACCGTGACGATGCCCTCGTTGTAATCGATGAACTCGACGTCGCCGCCGTCGGCCTGCAGCGCCGGGCGGATCTTGTCGAGCACATCCTTGATCTTCTGTTCCATGGTCTGTCCTTTCTGATGCCGTTCCTTCGAACAAGCAGAAGCTAAGGGAATCCGGCACGATGTCAACCCCCGACCCGCCCATCTAACGGTTGTACGGCCGCCGGGGCGCCCGTATCATCGCCGGACGCCGGGGGCGAGGGGTCCGGTCCGACGGAATGGAGCACATGAATCCCGAAAGAGACGAACTGGCCCGACTGCGGGAAATCGCCATGGCCGCCGGATCCCTGCAGCTGTCCGAGCGCGAACACCTGCACGCCATCGACTACAAGTCGGCCACGGACATGGTCACGGACATCGACCGGCGCTCCGAGGCGCTGCTGGTCGATCTCATCGCCCGCGCGTTCCCAGAGGACGGTCTGCTGGCGGAGGAGGGGGCGGCCAGGACGGGGAGCAGCGGACGGGTCTGGCAGATCGATCCCCTCGACGGCACAACCAACTACGTGCACGGGCATCCCTTCTTCGCCGTCTCCCTCGGCCGGGCCGCCGGCGAGGGTGTCGATCTGGCCGCCGTGTACGCGCCCGAGCTGGACGAACTCTACCTGGCGCGCGCCGGGGAGGGGGCCGTGCTGGAGCGTCCCCGCCACCGGACGCGCCAAGCGTTGCGGGCGCGTGTCCCCGTCGACATGGACCGGGCGCTTCTGGCCACGGGTTTCCCGTACGTGCGCGACGAACGCGTCGCGCTGAACTGCGACCTGGTGAAAACCTTCCTGATGCGTCCCTGCCACGGCATCCGGCGCGGCGGCAGCGCCGCCATCGATCTGTGCCACGTGGGCGCGGGCCGGCTGGACGGCTACTGGGAGTTCGGGCTCAATCCCTGGGATCTGGCCGCGGGCAGTCTCGTGGCGCGGGAGGCCGGCGCCGTGGTCAGCGATTTCGCCGGCGGCGGCAGCTATCTCGACGGCCGGCAGATCCTGGCCGCCGCCCCGGGACTGCACGCCGACATGCTCGAGGTCATCGGGGCGGCCTGCATGAAACCCGCGACCGAGGGGGAGGCGGACTGATGGACGCGGGCTGGCTGTCGATCCTGCCGCCGCTGCTCGCCATCGGGCTGGCGCTGGCCTTCCGCCAGGTCGTGCTCTCGCTGCTGCTCGGAGTCTTCGTCGGCGCGTTGATCCTGGCCGGGGGCGACCCGTTGACCGCCTTCCAGCGCCTGGGCGACACCTACCTCGTGGACGCCCTGGCGGACCGCTCCCACGCGGCCATCGTCCTCTTCTCCACGATCCTCTACGGCATGGTCGGCATCCTCACGCGCAGCGGGGCCATGGCGGGCGTCGTCGACGCCCTGTCGCGGCGCGTGCGCACCCGGCGCGGCGGGCAGACGGCCACGGCCGGCCTGGGCCTGGCCATCTTCTTCGACGACTACGCCAACACCCTGCTGGTCGGCAACACCATGCGCCCTCTGACCGACCGGCTGGGCATCTCCCGCGAGAAGCTGGCCTACCTCGTCGACAGCACCGCGGCGCCCGTGACGACCATCGCGGTCGTCTCCACCTGGGTCGGCTTCGAGGTGGGCCTCATCCAGGACGCCCTGACGCGCATGGCCGAGGACGGATCCGGCTACCTGTTCTTCCTGCGTTCGCTACCCTACAACTTCTATCCGGTCCTCACCCTGGCGATGGTCTTCCTGGTGGCCGCGACGGGACGGGATTTCGGCCCCATGGCGAGGGCCGAGGGACGTGCGGCCGGCGGCGAACTGCTGCGGCCCGGCGCCCAGCCGGCGGCGGATCCCATGGCCCTGGAGCGGGACGACGACGATCGGGGTCCGGCGTCGCCGTTACTGGCGGTGATCCCCGTCGTGACGGTCGTCGTCCTCACGGTGGGCGGCCTGTGGTGGCACGGCCGCCAGGAACTGCTGGCGCGCGGCGAGGCGGTCGACGGCCTGCGGGAGATCCTCAACGCCGCCGACAGCCTGTCGGTGCTCATGTGGTCGTCCCTGGGCGGGACGCTGGCGGCCTTCCTCATGGCGATCGGTTCCCGGCGGCTCGACCTCCGGCGCAGCGTCGACGCCTGGCTGGACGGCGCGAAGGCCATGCTGATCGCCATGGTGATCCTGGTCCTCGCCTGGGCCCTGGGCGCCGTCTGCGACGGCCTCGGCACCGGCCCGTGGCTCGTGGGCGTCACCCGGGGCGTGCTGTCCCCCCATTGGCTGCCCGCGGTCTCGTTCCTGCTCGCCGCGGCCGTGAGCTTCTCCACGGGCACGTCCTGGGGAACCATGGCCATCCTGATCCCGATCATCCTGCCCCTGGCCGCGGCCCTGCCCGAGGGCGGCGGCCTCTCGGCATCGCTGCGCGAGATGATCACCCTGTCGTCGACCAGCTCCGTGCTGGCCGGTGCCGTGTTCGGCGACCATTGCTCACCCATCTCCGACACGACCATCCTGTCGTCCATGGCCTCGGGCTGCGATCACGTGGACCACGTGCGCACCCAGCTGCCCTATGCCCTGACCGCCGCCGGCCTGGCCATCGTCGTGGGCTACGTCCCGTCTGGTTACGGGTTGTCGCCGTGGATCTCGCTGGTCGCGGGCGTGGTCCTGCTCGCCGCCTTCGTGTTGTGGAGGGGGCGGCGGGCCCCGCCGCCGATCGGGGCGCGGCCGTGAACGGCCCCGTGATCGCCCTGACCAGCGACTTCGGCCGGGCCGATCCCTACGTGGCCGAGATGAAGGCGGTCATCCTCGCCGAGTGCGCACGCTATCCGGACGCCTCAGGATCCCCGACGCTCGTGGACGTCTCGCACGAGGTGCCGCCCGGCGACGTGGCGGCGGCCGCCTGGCTGCTGGCCCGCACCGCGCCGCGCTTCCCCGCGGGGACGATCCACCTGGCGGTCGTCGATCCCGGCGTGGGCACGGACCGCCCCGCCGTCGCCGCGGCCGCGCGGGGGCAGGTCCACGTGGGCCCCGGCAACGGCCTCTTCCGCCACCTCGACACCGCCGGCGATCTGGAGGTCGTGCGGCTGGACCGGCCGGAATACAGGCTCAACGGCCGTGCGCCCAGCACCACCTTCCACGGGCGCGACATCTTCGCCGTCGCCGCGGCCCACCTGGCCATGGGCGTCCCCCCGGCCCAGGTCGGCAGCAGCGGGACGGTCATCGACCTGGGACCGCGGCCAAAGCCCGAAGCGATCCCGGAGGGGGCCCTGGGCCGCGTGGTGTGGATCGACCGCTTCGGCAACGCGATCACGGACATCGCCCACGATACGGCGCTGGGCGTGCGCCTGTCGGACGGCGCCGTGCTGCGCCTCGGCGAAGGCCGCGCCGCCGGTCCGCTGCCGACCTACGGTGCGGCGAGGCGGGACGAGCTCTTCTGGTACTGGGGCAGCGGCGATACGCTGGAACTCGCCCTGCGGGACGCCGCAGCCGCGACGGAGTGGAACTGGCGGCCGGGAATGGTTTTGTACGAGGAATTGCCTTAGATTGACGGAAGTCCAAACGCGAGAGGGAAAGCCCATGCCTGCATCTCCAGTCGCGCGTCGTCTCCCCGGCCGGCTCGTGTCGGCGGCGCTGCCGCTCCTGCTCTGCTGCCTGGCCTCCTGCAGCTCCCAGAAGGTGGGATTTCCGTATCCGGCGGAACGGATCGTCTATCCCTCGCTCGGCGTCGAGACGCCGCGTCTGCACATCGCGGCCATTTCCGACCGCCGCCCCGCGGAACAGCGGACCGGACAGGGCCACTTCGTCGGCATCACCTTCCCAAACGACGAGAGCTGGGAGCCTCCCGTCGCCGACATCTACCTCCAGGCCCTCGCCCAGGACATCGCCCAGACCCAGCTGGCGGAGCTGACGCCCATGCCCTCGCAGGCCTCGCACACCCTGGAGGCCGTCATCCATTCCTTCCACTGCCGCATGGAACGCAGCGCCGCCTCCTTCCTGCTGCCGCCGGCGGTGGGCATGCTCGGCGGCTTCGTCTGGGGCAGCGACACCTCGGGCCGCCTGAAGCGCGGCGCCGTGCTCGGTGTCGTGGCCCTGGGGCTCATACCGGTCCCGCTGCACGTGCGGGCGGAGGCGGAGGTCGAGCTGATCCTGCGCGACGCCGGCGGCGACGTCGTCTGGCGGGAGGTCTGCATCGGGGACATCGAGGACAACCGCGCCATACCGGCCACGGCCCGTCCCGACCGGCAGCTCGCCGAACGCTACATGCCCCAGGCGGTCAAGCGCTGCAACGCCTGCCTGCTGGGACAGCTCAGGCAGTTCCTGCATTCCCAGACCGTGGACTGAACCGGCCGGACCGGCTCAGAGCAGGTCCGCCGCCAGGCTCGCCAGTCGGCTGCGCTCGCTCTTGGCCAGGGTGATGTGGCCGTAGATCGGTTCGTCCTTGAAGCGTTCCACCAGGTACGTCAGGCCGTTGCTGGAGGCGTCGAGGTACGGGTTGTCGATCTGGTAGGCGTCGCCGGTCAGGACGACCTTGGTGTCGTGGCCGGCGCGGCTGACCACGGTCTTGACCTCGTGGGGCGTCAGGTTCTGGGCCTCGTCGATGATGATGTAGAGGCGGGGGAGGCTGCGGCCGCGGATGTAGGTCACGGCCTCGACCTCGATGACGCCCGTGTCGAAGAGGTAGTCGACCTTGTCCGAAGACTGCTCCAGCTGGGGGTCGACCAGGAACTGCAGGTTGTCGAAGATCGGCTCCATCCAGCTCTCGAGCTTCTCCTCCTTGCTGCCGGGCAGGTAGCCGATGTCCCTGCCGAGGGGCATGATCGGCCGCGAGACCATGATCCGCCGGTAGGACTTCTCCTCGGCGACCTTGTGCAGGCCCACCGCCAGCGCCAGCAGTGTCTTGCCGGTGCCCGCCTGTCCGAGCATGGACACGAGCTGGATGTCCTCGCGCAGGAGCAGTTCCAGGGCGAAGTGCTGCTGCATGTTGAGGGCGTGCAGACCCCAGGGGTGGAGTTCCTCGAAACGCAGCTTCTCGATGCGGTTCGTGCCGCCCTGGTAGATCCCCAGCGCGGTCTGTTTCGTGTTGGCCTCGTTGCGCAGCAGGATGCCCTCGTTGGGATGGAAGTCCCCGTCGAGCTCGAGATAGCTCTCGCTGTAGAAGGCGTCGATATCGGAACTCGCGCAGTCCAGCTCCGTCCAGCCCGTGTAGAGCTCGTCGAAGTCGACGGTATCACGCTGCAGGTCCTCGGAGCGGATGCCCAGGGCGTCGCCCTTGACGCGGGCGTTGATGTCCTTGGTGACGAAGGTGACGTCCACGCCCTGCTCCTGGAGGTAGAGCGCGGTGGCCAGCAGGCGGTTGTCCGGGATGCTGCCGTCCATGCCCGTGGGCAGGTGGGACACGTAGTTGTCGACGAGTACGAAGAGCAGCCCGCCGCCCGACAGGGGCACCCCCTCGCGCAGGGGGCCGTTCTTACGCAGCTCGTCGATGGTGCGGATGACGCGGCGGGCGTTGCGGCCGCGCTCGTCGTTCTCGCGCTTGAAGCGGTCCAGTTCCTCGAGGACGTCCACCGTGATCACGATATGGTGCTCCTCGAAGGCCTCGAGGGCCGTCGAGTCGTGGATCAGCACGTTGGTGTCGAGGAGAAAGCAACGGCCGGTCATGGCCGAGATCTTGATGCCGTTGAGACCGTGAGCCGACATTCAGGTCCTCCTTGGCTATGCGGGCAGCGTCCGTGCGGCCATTGGAAGTGTACTCCAAGATATCGGCCGACTGCACGCTTAAATTACAAGAATAATGCAGAACCACGAAATGGCGAATTCGTCATTAATTATGTTGCATTCTGTCCGAATATGGTATAATCATGCATTCACGACACGGATAACATGTCAATACGTCGATATTCGGCGGTCATCGCAACGGGAGGCGAACATGTCCCACATGGAGAACAGCTACTCGCGGGATTTCGATCCGGGCGTCATCGCCAGCGAGAATGCACGGCAGGCCCTGCTGGAGCGGATGCGCAAGGACAAGGTGCGCTTTTTGCGCCTGATGTTTTCCGACATCCAGGGCAGCAACAAGAACGTCGAGGTGCCGGAATCCCAGTTCGAGAAGGCCCTGCGGGGCGATATCATGTTCGACGGCTCTTCCATCGAGGGCTTCTCGCGGATCGAGGAATCCGACATGCTGCTGGTGCCGGACCTCGACACATACGTCATCTTTCCCTTCGAGGAGAGCCAGGGCAAGGTAGCGCGCCTGATCTGCGACGTGTACAACGCCGACCACACGCCCTTCGCCGGCTGCCCGCGCCTGACCCTGCGCCGCACCATCGCCAAGCTTGACGCCATGGGCCTGCGTCCGGTCTGCGGCCCGGAGGTCGAGTTCTTCCTCTTCGAGCGGGACCGCAACGGCGAGCCGACCGTGCGCACCCACGACGCGGGCGGCTACTTCGACCTGCTGCCCGTGGACCTCGGCGAGGAGGCCCGCCGCGACATCGTCAACGTGCTCGAGGCCCTCGGCTTCGAGATCGAGGCCGCCCACCACGAGGTGGCGCCCGGCCAGCACGAGATCGACTTCAAGTACGCCGACGCCCTCCAGTCGGCCGACTTCGTGATGACCTTCAAGATGGTCGTCAAGAAGATCGCCCTGGACTACGGCCTGCACGCCACCTTCATGCCCAAGCCCATCTACGGCATCAACGGCTCGGGCATGCACACGCACCAGTCCCTGTTCCGGGGCGACGAGAACGTGTTCTACGATCCGGACATGGAGTACCAGCTCAGCGACACGGCCCGCCAATACATCGGCGGCGTCCTCAAGCACGCCCGGGCCTTCGTGGCCATCACCAATCCGCTGGTGAATTCCTACAAGCGCCTGGTGCCCGGCTACGAGGCGCCCGTCAACGTGGCCTGGTCCGAGCGCAACCGCTCGCCGCTGGCGCGCGTGCCCGAACGCCGCGGCGTGGGGACGCGGGTCGAGATCCGCATCCCGGATCCGAGCTGCAACCCGTACCTGGCCTTCGCCGTGATGCTGGCCTCGGGCCACGACGGGATCGTCGAGCAGATCGACTGCGGCCCCCCGGTCAACAAGAACATCTTCTCCATGAGCGACCGGGAGAAACGACGCCTGAAGATCACGCAGCTGCCCGGGGATCTCTCCCAGGCGATCGCCTTTCTCAAGAAGGATGCGGTCATGCGCGAGACCCTCGGGGAGCATGTCTGGCAGCAGCTCATCACCCACCACGAGAGCGTCTGGGCCGAGTACATCTCGCAGGTGCACGGGTGGGAGCTCGACCGCTACCTCACGTCCCACTGACGGCGCCTCTCGCCTTGTGCGGGGCGTCGGGCGCGTGTAGGATGGCGCCATGATGAAGCATCCTGCGACCGTCGCCGGGGGCGGGCCGAGCGTGTCCGCCCCGGTCCGTATCCGTCTCGCCATCTGTCTCGCCGCGCTCCTGGGGCTTGCCGCCGTCGCCGGGAGCGAGACGACGTCGCAACGTCATCCGGCCGGGCCCGGGCGGCTGTCGATCGAGGGCGTGAGCGATCCGTCCGGCCTCGCGCCCGTCGTGGACGCGGCCGACGGGACCCGGAACTGGTCCTGGTCCTGGGGGGCGCTGACGGTCAGTGCCGACTCCGTGGACGTCGACGTCGGCGCGTCGGGTCTCGCCCTGTCCTACGGAAGCGATCTCTGCGGCGTCAGCCGCGGCCGACGGTTGCGCTTCGTGGAGGGGACCTATCCCGTCGACGGTCCGCTCCTGCTGCGCTGCGCCGCCTTCCAGCTCTTCGTCGACAGCGGCGAGCTCGAGATCGGCGAGGGGCGCCTCGTGCTCGCCGTGCGGGAGGACAAGCCCCCTCCGGGCGCCCAGTACCTGCTCTTCATCGGCGTTCTCATGCTCACCACCTTCATGATGATCAAGCTGCGCAAGAGGCGCGGGACCTCATGACGCTGCGAGCGGCCAGGTCACGCCTCATCGCGTGGTCCACGCTGGGGTGTCTGGCGACGCTGCCCTGGGTCGGGCTCTGCGTGGTGCGGTCGACGACCGGGCAGGATCTGGGCACGGGCCTTCAGCCGGCCTATTTGTTCCTCGCGATCGCCGTCGTCGCGTCCTGGCCCGACACCGAACCGGGACGCGTGTTGCGGCGCGTGCCCCACGGCTGGATCTGGCCGGCGGCCCTGGCGGCGATCCTGCTGTCGGCCCTCGGCGTGTGGCGGGTGCCGGGACTGGCGACGCCCGTGGAGGCCTGGACCCGCTACGGGCGGCAGGTGCTGCAATGGCTGCTGATGGCGGCCTTCGCCCTCCACCTGTCCGTCTGGCTGCGGGGTGAGGATCGCTGGCGCCGGGTCCTGATCGCCCTGATGGCCGGTCTGGTCTTCCAGCTCGTCTACGGCTTCTGGCAGGTGCTGGACTTCTACAGGCCCGGCGTCGTCTTCGCCGCCCTGGAAAGGATCTTCACCTCCAATCCCGGCGTCCTGTCCGGTTCGGAAGAACTCTTCCTGGGACGGGACTTCGTCGGCATACCGCGCGTGAGGGGCACCGTCTGCGAACCCCTCTATCTGGGCAACTACGTCCTGGCCCTGCTGCCCTGGACGATCCTGCTGGCCGCCGGGTGCCGGCGCCTGCTCTGGCTGACGGTAGGCGGCGTCCTGCTGCTCGTCGCGACATGGTCCCGGGGGGCGTGGCTGGCGGCCCTGCCCGGGTTGCTCGTCGCCCTCGTCGCTCTGCGACGGGCGGGTCGTCTGCGTGCGCCGGCGCGTCCCTGGCGATTGCTGGCGGGCGCCGCGGTCGTGCTGGCCGCCGCCCACGTCCTGAGCGACGGCCGCATGTCCGCGCTGATGACGCAGCGCCTCCAGCAGTCGCTGAACATGGAGGACTGGTCCAATCTCACGCGCCTCTATTCCATGGAGACGGCCTGGCGGGCCTTCCTCCAGTACCCGGTTTTCGGGATCGGCTGGGGACAGTTCGGCCATCACTTCGCCCGGCTGGTCGATCCCATGGGGTTGCAGAGCCAGTTCGCCTGGCCCGTCGTCAACAACTACCCCCTGGCGATCCTCTGCGAGACGGGACTGATCGGCATCGCGGCCTTCGGGCTCGCCGTCGGGGCCTTGACGCGCCACGTCAGAAAACGCCTCGACGCGCTCGCGCCCGCGGCGGACGGCCCCGTGTCGCAGGACTGGCTGCGCCTTGTCGCCGCGGCGGCCGGCGCGACCGCCGTCTGGTGCCAGCTGCTGACGTTCTCCCAGTACAATCTGCCGCACATCTGGGTGAGCCTGGGCCTGCTGCTGGCCGCCCTCGCGGACACGCCATCTTCGTCAGGCGCGCCGGAAGGACGGTCGTGAGCCGCGAGCCGCTGATTCTCATCGACGGACAGGTGGCGCGTCCGCCCTGCACGGGCGTGCCCTGGTCGGTGGTGGAACTCGTGCACGCGCTCGCGCTCGAGGAACGCGGCGCCCGGTTCGTGCTGGCCACGGATCATCCCGAACTGTTCCCGGAACTCGACGGGGCGCGGGAGTGGCGCACGACGCCCTGCGGGACCGGATCGGGCCGCGGCGCCCGCTTAAGGTGGACCCAGTTCGGATTGCCGGCGCTGGCCGGTCGGCTGGGGGCCGCGCTTCTCCACGTGCCCACCTTTCCGACGCCGGTGATCGCGCCCTGTCCCATGGTGGTCACGGTCCACGACGTCGCTTTCCGTCTGCACCCCGGCACCGTGGAGGCCGCGCGGCGCTGGTGGTACCGGCTGCTCCTGCCCGTATCCCTCGCCCGTGCGGAAGCCGTGCTCGTCAACTCGCACAACACCGGTCGCGAACTGGCGGAACTCTATCCCCGCGCGGCGTCCAAGATCGCGGAGACCCCGTTCGGCGCCCCCCGCTGGCTGGCGGGGCGTCGTCCGCCGCCGCTCAGGGGACCGCAGGCGCCGTTCCTGTTCATCGGCGCCCTGGAACCCCGAAAGAATCTGTCACGGATCCTGGCCGCCTACGAGAGATTCAGGGGGGAGGCGGCCGTCGACGATGGCGGGCGCGCGTTGCCCGGTCTGGTGGTCGTCGGTGCAGGAGGATGGTGCAACCGGAAGATAATGAACGAGTTGCAGGAGGCGGCCCGGCGCGGCGCCGTGGAGATCGTCGGGCACTGCGACCGGGAAGACCTCTGGCGCCACATGATTTCGGCCCGGGTCTTGCTTTTCCCCTCCTTGCATGAGGGGTTCGGATTTCCGATCTTGGAGGCGATGGCCGCCGGATTGCCGGTGATCACTTCGGATCGCGGAGCGATGCGCGAGGTGTCCGGCGAGGCGGCGTTGCTGGTGGATCCCGATTCCACCACGGAGATCGCAAATGCGATGCTGCGCCTCTGGCGGGACGACGATCTCGCGGCCCGTCTGGCGGACGCCGGACTCGGGCGCGTGCGGGACTGGGACTGGAGAACCACAGCGGAAAGGACCTACGCGACCTACAAGAGGATACTGAATCGGCGACTTGTTGCGTCCAAATAATCGTTGCCACCCTGCGGAGCTTGCCATACGGTGCGTGTGCATGAACCGCCGACGGAGCGGTGGTCAGATACCCAAGGGGACGATTTTGAGTACGGAAGTCATCGTTCTGCTCAGTGCCTCTGTCGCGTTCGTCCTGTCCTGGCTGGTCCAGCCCCATTTCCGGAGTCTGGGCTTTCTCACGGGGATCGTCGATCACCCTGGATACCGCCGCTCCCACAGCGAACCGGTGCCGCGAACCGGCGGCATGGCCATCTTCATCTCCTTCTTCGTCACCCTGTACATCCTGGACTACCTGGTGCTGACGGAACCCTTGCCGTGGTCGTGGCTGGCGGCCCTGGGCGGTTCCGGCCTCGCCATCCTGGCGCTCGGCGTCGGCGACGACCGCTTCCACATCCACGCCGAGAAGAAGCTCTACGGGCAACTGATCGTGATCCTGGGCCTGATGCTCGTGGGCCAGCGCCTGACGACGGTGGTCCTGCCCCTGGCCGGCGCGGTGGACCTCGGCGGGTGGGCCTGGCCGGTGACCCTGCTCTGGTACCTGGGGTTCATCAACTCCATGAACCTCATCGACGGTCTGGACGGCCTGGCCAGCGGCATCGGCGTGCTGGCGACCATCTGCATCGCGGCCGTGGCCTTCATGATGGAGGACTTCTTCTCCCTGCTCTTCGCCTCGACGCTGGGCGGGGCCTCGCTCGCCTTCCTCTACTGGAACGTCAGCAAGCGCAAGATATTCCTGGGCGATTCGGGCAGCATGTGGATGGGACTCGTCCTGGCCAGCCTCCTGTTGCATCTCGGGCAGCGCAACGGCATCTCCCTGCTCCTGCTCCTGGCGCCGATGGTCGTTCCCATCTGGGATACGGGCACCACCATCATCCGCCGTTACCGCAAGCGGGCGTCGATCTTCGAGGCCGACGACTATCACCTGCACCATCGCCTGGTCCGTCTCGGCTTCCAGCCCAGCAGCACCGTCCGTCTGCTGCTGCTCATCACGGCCGGCTCGGTGCTGTTCGCCCTCTCCGATTCCCTGTCCATTCCCTGGCTGGGTCTGCCGGCGCTCGCCTGCTTCCTGTGGCCCGTGCAGATCTGGGTCGACCGCAGGCGGGGAGAGGGTGCCGAACCGGCGCTCGACTTCTTCAGCGAACTGCTGTTCGTGCTCGGGCTGGACGACAAGGTCGAGGACACCTTCCGCCGCCGCCGCCGCCAGGTGGCCGAGATCATCGACATCCAGGCGGAGCGCAACAAGGTCTCGCGCGTGATGACGGCCGCCGCAGGCGCGCACGCCCAGGCCGAAGTGGTCGACCATCCCGCGGAAGCGAAGCCGCTCAACCGTTCGGTCCCCGCCTCGACCGACGATCCGGAGACGGGCCCGGACAATGTCGTTCTCACCACTTCCCGACGCGTTCCTGACTGATCTGCGCGACCTGTCGACCGGTCCGACGGTCGAACTCGGTTGCGGGGACGGCCGCTTCACGCGCATCCTGGCCGAGGCGGGAGCGTGCGTGGTGGCCTCGGACCGGTCTCCCGGCGAAGCGATCGTGCCGGGCATGGGCGTGTTGTCCGACGCGACGGAGCCGCCCTTCCGGCACGTCGGCCTCCTGATCGCCGCGAACCTGCTCCGGCACCTCCGGGACGCGCACGGGCGACGGGATCCGATCGACGCCTGGATCGACTGTCTGGCACCCGGGGGACGGTTGTACGTCTTCGAGGACGAACCCGCCGGGGAACCTGGGCCGGCGGGCAATTACAGGGACCTGCAATCCCTTCTCGCCCGGATCGTGCCCTGGCGGAAGCCCCTCCTGCCGAGGTGCGATTTCGAGCGGGGCGAGGCGCGGCGCAAACGGCCTGGTCACTGGCAGTTCGGGCTAATGAAGAATCAATTTCCGCCGAACAATACACATGATGTGGTATCATTGCTGACCGATGATCGAGGTGTCATCGCCAGCTCCGCCAAGGTGTTGGCCCGTAGGGTCGCCGTTGAGGGCTTGGACTACGGGCACTACTGGTGGGCCCGGTTCGAACGAGAGAACTATTGAGAAGGGCGCGCGCGCAATCCGGGTTTTTCCTGTTTGACCTGCTGGCAGTCGCCGTCATAGGTACGGCCTTCGCCGGCGGGTTCATGTTGTTGCAGCCGCGCAGCGCCGTGGACTGGACGGCGTCGCGGGGCGTCGTCATCGAGAGCGACGACTGGGGATTCTGCGGCTTCACGCCCAGCCGCGCCGCCCTGGACGGCATCGACGTCGACGTCATCAGCCCGGGCGATTTCCCGCCCATCTATCTCCTTTCGACCCTGGAAAGCGCCGATACCGTCGAGCGCATCGCCGACCTGATGTCGGCCCATCGCGGACGGGACGGCGTGCCGGCCGTCTTCCAGCCGAACTACATCATGGGCTCGCTGTCGTATCTCGAGGATGGCCCGCGGGGCGGGGAGAGCCCCTGGCGCAAGAGGCTCCTGCCCGACCTCCCGGACGAATATCATCGCGACGGCCTCTGGCCCACCGTGCACGACGTCATCGCGGCCGGTTTGTGGTGGCCGGAGTACCACGGTCTCTGGCATTACGATCCCGAGGACCGCCGCTCGAAGGTGGCCGGGCTCGTGGAGGCCCGGGACGCGGCGCGGCAGGGTCTGCTGATCTTCCCCGGTTGCGCCCGGTCCTACGAACTCTCCCTGGGCCGGGACCCGGCGCAGCTGCGCAACGAACTGCGGGAGGGGCAGGACGCCTTCGAGGCGCTCTTCGGCCGACGGCCCAGTTCCATCATCGCGCCTGACTACGCCTGGAACCGCGATCGGGAGATCATGTGGGCCGACGCCGGCTTCGCCATCATCCAGGCCAAGCGGGAGCAGAGCTCCCTCGACAAGCTCGACGTTTCCCTGTGGGACCGCGTCTGGAAGGTCTGCCGGAGGAGCTGGAGCTACCTGACCGAGAGGCAGCTCGTGTACCTGAACCGGAACTGCCGTCTCGAGGGCGCGCAGGTCGCGGACGCCGACCGCCACGTCGAGCGCTGTCTCGAAAGCGTGGGCAAGGCCTGGCGTTCCGGGGAGCCCGCGATCATCGGCACGCATCGTGTGAACTACGCCCATCTCGATCCGGGCAGCACAGCCGTCGGATTCGACACCCTGGGACGCGTTCTCGACAGGCTCGGCGACGATCCCGAGGGCGGCCCCATCTATCTGACGGACGAGGAGACCCGCCAGCTCATCCGCTTCGGGACCAGCCAACGTGTCTGCGGGCGACGGCTCGTCCTGCGCAACATGACACATTCCCGCCGCCCCGTCCGGCTCCCCGCCGGCGATGGGCTGAGCCAGCGCGTCGTCTGGATGAACCCACGCACCACGCAGGTGATCGATCTTCCGGCGTCCTCGGCCGATTGATTTATCCATTTTCTTATGATATGATACTCGTCGGTCATCGAAGGGACCGTCGTCAGCAATCGGCATGTTGGGATGGTGGCGTAACATCTCGTTTCGATGCGAGTTGCGCAAATCCACTCATCCGGGCGCGTCGACCTCGGAGGCCAACCGGGCGTGCGCTCGCGACACCAGCGCTGAACAGCTCCGGAGGCCGTCTGTCGGCCCACTTTTTCGTGGGGCGGGATGTGGCCTGCGTCCGTCGGCCCCGGGCCGGAAACCCGGTCAGAGGGGCGGCCGAAGTTGACAGAACCGACATCCTGTCGTAGACTTCCGATGGCCGTGTAAGATGCGCGGCGCCCGCCACATAGACACTTGCCAGGAGGCATGCTGGGCGACGAGGCTATGCTGTTTTGGATGATCGCACCGCGATCCATCAGACGCACCAAGCGTTTCTCTGGTCGGCAAGTGCTCTGAACGAGCAATAACCAAAGGTCAACTCAACGAGTTCTCTTGGACTCCTTGCATCGGGGGTAAGGAATGCTCAGGCATCAGATTCTCAACCATCGTGTCGTCACCGGGCTGACATTCGCCCTGGTGCTGTTGCTGCCCGTCTTCGCGGCGACGGCCCATGCAGCGGGCAGGACCATCTACGAGGGTGGATTCGATATCGGCGATCTGAACTGGTCAGAGGCCGGCGACGGCACCGTCGTCCCCGTCCTCGACGGCACGCGCAATCTGGACGACACGGATATCCCACAGCTGCTGGGTCGGTCCCTGACCCTGCTGGTGCCCGTGGACGCCTCCGTCGGGGACATCGAGATCGTCCCCCTCGCCACCCGCAGCATCGACGCGCCCGCGCCGCTGCGCGTCGTCGGGCGCACCTTCAGCAGCGAGGGGATCGCGGCGGCCCAGTCCCTGCACGGCGACCCGGCCGAGGGGCTCTACCCCGCCGCCTGGGGCCGGTACGGCGGCACCCATGTCACCCGCGGCTTCAGGACGGTGTCGTTGACGGTCTATCCGATCCGCGCCACGCGCTCCGGTCAGGACGACTGGCGTTCCCTTGAGTTCCTGGAGCGCTTCGAGGTCAGGCTATTGCCCTCGATGACGCCCTTCGACCCAGAGACCGTGGCCGTGCGCCTGCGCAAGGTGCCCGGCGAGCGGGCCAGGCTCGAACGCGCCCTGGCCGCCGTCGTCGACAACCCGGAGGCCCTGGCCGGATACCAGCGCGAGGACGGCGTCACGGTCGCCCAGCCCGCGCAGGGATTCGATCCCAGCAAGACGCCTACCCTGAGCGGAAGCGACGTGTCCTACCTGATCATCACCAGCGACGCCCTCGCGAGCGCCTTCCAGCCGCTGGCGGACTTCCGGAGCGCGCAGGGTCTGCCCGCGGTCGTGAAGACCATCGACTGGATCGAGGAGAACTACCGGCACGGCGTGGACATGCAGGAGACCATCCGCATGTTCATCCGCGAGGCCTACCAGCGCTGGGGCGTGGAGTACGTCCTGCTGGGCGGCGACACGGACATCGTGCCGGCCCGCTTCATCGTCAGCGACTTCTATCCCCCCGGCGGGACCACCGACATCCCCGCCGACCTCTACTTCGCCTGTCTCGACGGCAACTGGAACGCGGACGGGGACATGGTCTTCGGCGAACCGAACCAGAGCGCGCTCAATCCCGGCGACGACTGCGACATGTCGAGCGACGTCAGCTTCGGCCGGGCCCCCGTCAGCGACGCCGCGGCGGCCACGGTCTTCGTGAACAAGGTCATCGCGCAGGAGTCCGCCCCGTCCGGGTCGGGCTACGGCAACCGTTTCATGTTCGCGGCCGAGGTGCTCTTCCGGAACGAGGGCGGGGACATCACCCTCGACGGCGCCGACTACGCCGAGGGCCTGATCGATTCGGTGATCGTGCCCTGCACGGGCATGGAGTATGTCCGGCTCTACGAGTCCTGGAACGAGCTGGACGAATTCTCGCAGCCCCTGTATCCCGGCGCCGTGAACGAGACGCGACAGGCCGTCCTGGACAGCATGAACACGGGCCACTACGGCATCGTCAACCAGATCGGGCACGGCTTCTTCTTCGACATGTCGGTGGGGGATCTGAACATCACCGGCGGCGATGCTGACGGCCTGACCAACGACAACAAGTTCCTCATGTACGCCCTGAACTGCGCGTCGGCGGCCTTCGACTACGCCTGTCTCATGGAGCGTTTCGTGCAGAATCCCAACGGCGGGTCCTTCGCGTCGATCGGCGCCAGCCGCGCCGCGTTCCCGTCGACGGCCAACGATTTCCAGGTTGAGTTCTTCGACCAGCTGATGTGCGAGGGGGAGGGGCGCCTGGGCGACCTGATGACCCTGAGCCGCCTTCCCTGGCTGGACTTCGCCGCGACCAACAGCTTCACCCGCTGGACCTATATGAACTACACGCTGCTGGGTGATCCGGCCCAGAAGGTGTGGACCGCCGATCCGGCGGCGATCGACATCACGGCGCCCGCCAGCCTCGTGACGGGGCAGACGACGGTGGACGTGACGATCGCCTCGGGCGTGACGCCCGTCATGGGCGCGCAGGTGACCCTCGCCCGGGCCGACGGCGTCTACGTCCGAGACGTCACGGACGCGCTGGGGGAGGTGTCCCTGCCGGTCGTCCTGACCGAGGGCGGCGATCTCACCCTGACCGTCAGCGGCCACGACATCGAGCAGGCGGCCCTCACGGTGCCCGTCACGAATCCGGGCGCCTACATCGCGCTTGAATCCATGACCGTCATCGATGACGGCACCCAGGGATCGAGCGGCAACGGCAACGGCGTCGTCGACGCCGGCGAGACCGTGGCTCTGCTCGCGCGCTTCGAGGATACCGGTGCGGGCGGCGCCACCGGCCTGACCGCCACCCTGACCACGACGACGCCCGGCCTGATCCTCAGCGTCGATCAGGTTCCGGTGCCCAACATCCCCGGCGGCGGGGCCGCCGACGCCAGCGCGCCCTTCGTGGTCGTCACCCACGAGCTGATGTGGGACGGCATGATCATGTCGTTCGACATCGAGGTCGACGACGGCGGCACCTCCTGGTTCAGCGAATGGGATTCCCAGCTGCTGGCCCCGGAGCCTGAGCCCATCGCCCTGTCCTGGTTCGACACCTTCTACGGCGACGGTGACGGTGTCGTCGAGGACGGGGAGCGTCTCTCCCTCGTCGTGCGCCTGAAGAATTTCGGCGCCGGCGGAGCCGACGTGATCACCGGACACCTGCGGAGCAACAGCATGAACGTCACGCTGTACGATTCACTGGTGACCTACAGCGATCTCGACCTGATGGACGAATCCAACGGGGACGCACTGTTCTCGATGGCGATCAACGACACGTCCCAGGTCTACGACGCGCGTTTCGATTTCGTGGACGACATGGGACGGACCTTCACCCACTCGTTCCAGATCAGCGATCCCGACGTTCCCCAGGGCGTCGATTCGGGCCTGACCCTCGGCGCGGACGTGATCGAGCTGGTCTGGGATCCGCTGGAAGCAGAGGACGCCCGGGGCTACCACGTGTACCGCAGCGATACGGAAGGCGGACCCTACGAGCGTGCGAACATCGATCTCCTGGAGGGGATCTCCTACTTCCGCGACGACGGCCTCGACCTGCTGACGCGCTACTTCTACCGCGTGGCGGCCGTGAACACCTCGCTGATCGAGGGCGCGCTCTCGGATCCTTTCGCAAAGAGCACGGCGCCGCCCGAGACGGGCGACTTCCCCCTGCCCTTCGGCCGCGAGACCGACAGCCATTGCGCCGTCGGCGACGTGACGGGCGACGGGCGCCTGGAGGTCGTACTCACGGCCGACGAGGTGTACGTGTGGACCGCGGACGGCGGCGAACTCTTCGACGGCGACAGCGACGCCCAGACGCGCGGTCCGATCACCGACCTGGACGGGCGCCTGACGGCCATGGCCGTGACCCTGGCCGATCTGGACGGGGAGCCCGGCGACGAGATCATCTGCTCCGACCGCGACCAGAAGCTCATCTACGTCTACAAGTCGGATGGAACGCTGCTGCCCGGCTGGCCGCAGCCCACCGGCGACCTCTGGGTGTGGGCCCCCGCGGCCGTGGGGGACATCGACGGCGACGGCGAACCGGAGATCGTCTGCAACAACCTGTCCCGCATAACGCTGGCCTGGAACGCGGACGGCACCGAGGTCCGCGACGGCGACGCCAACCCGTCGACGAACGGTCCGCTCATCGACCGCACGGCGGAGCTGTCATGGGCCGGCTGGAACCGTTCCGGTCCCGCCCTCTTCGACCTGGACCACGACGGCGCCAAGGACATCATCTTCGGCACGCGCTACGGCTGGGAGACCATGAACTCCCTGCGCGCCTACCGCTGGGACGGGACCCAGATCGACGGCTTCCCGGTCGAGACCGCCCTGGGCGGCGACATCATGGTCAGCCCGACCGTCGCCGACCTGGACGACGACGGCGATTGGGAGATCATCTTCGTGTCCGAGGACGACCAGCTCCACGTCGTCCACGAGGACGGGTCGTACTACTCGGGCTTCCCGATCTACTTCAGGGCCCAGAGCAATGCCGGCGACAACACCTGCCCGAGTCCGGCGGTCGGCGACTTCGACGAGGACGGCGAGCTCGAGATCGTGGCCGTCGAGGTCTTCAACAGCCTCAGGTCCGACGTCCACGTGATCGACACGGACATCGGCGGCGGCACCTCCGGGCAGACCATGTCCGGCTGGCCGATCTCCGTGCCCGGCAACTCGAATTCGAATCCCGTGGTGGGGGACATCAACGGCGACGGATCGCTGGACATCCTGTACGGGATCGGCGGCGGCAACACCGAATCGCCGAACAACCTCTACGCCTTCCAGTTCGACGGGACGGACGTGGAGGGCTTCCCGCTCACCCTCGGCGGTCCGATCAAGCCTTCGCCCGTCATCTGCGACCTCGACGAGGATCGCGACGTGGACATCGTCTACGGCGGCTGGGATCTCCAGATCCACGTCTGGGACATGCCCTACACCTTCGACGGCACGAAGGCCCCCTGGCTGACCTTCCGCGGCAGCAACCTCCGCGACGGCGTCTTCAGGGTGCTGAGCACAACCGAGGTTCCCGACATCGCGCGTCCTGTGCAGCTCTCGCTGCTGCCGAACCATCCCAACCCCTTCAATCCGAGCACGGAGGTCAAGCTCTACGTGCCGGGCGACGGGGGACAGGTGGATCTGCGGATCGACGTCTACGACGTGGCCGGCCGTCGCGTGAGCACCCTCGTGCAGGGTTACGTGACGCCGGGCTGGCACGCGGTCACCTGGGAGGGGCGCGACGACAGCGGCCAGCCCCAGGCCAGCGGCATCTACTTCCTGCGGGCGCGCACCGGCGACACGCAGGCGACCGTCAAGATGTCGCTCGTGAAGTAGGTCGCGGTCGCGGGACCGGTTGACCTGTCGCCCGCGAGTCGGTACAGTCATGAAGCCGCCAACGCGGCCCCGTCGAAGGACGGGGCCGCGGTTTCACGACCCCGACCCGCGAGGTGACCATGGGCCACGGGCGCGCCGCAACATTCCCGGTCATGCTGTTCCTGTTCGTAAGCTGCGGCGGCTGCGGGCGCGACGGAGCGCCGGCCGACGCCGCGCATCCCGTCGAGGGCGGCACGGCGGTCATCGCCTTCGCAGAAGATCCCGACATCCTCAATCCGTTAATCTACCAGAGCGCCGCGAGCGGCCAGATCCTGGTCCTGCTCCACGAGGGGCTGGTCGAGATGGGGACGGATCTCGCCTACCATCCCCATATCGCCCGGGAATGGCGATTCTCCCCGGACAGCCTGACCGTCACGCTGCCGCTGAGACCCTGGCGTTGGTCCGACGGCACGCCGGTCACCTCCCGCGACGTGGCGGCCTCCTTCGCCCTCTACATGGACCCGCGCGTCGCGAGCCCGCGCAGCGGCGGGCGTCTCGCGAACATCGACCGGGTCACGGAGCTGGACGACGCCACCGTCGCCTACACCTTCCGCGAACGCCGGGCGGACCAGGTGGCGGCGCTGGGCCATTTCCTGTTCCCGGCGCACGTGGTGCGGACGCTCGAGCCGGCCGATGTGGGGGCGTGGCCTCTCAACGAGGCCCCGCTGTGCACCGGCCCCTTCGTCCTGGAGGACTGGCGCCACGGCCAGCAGCTCCTGCTGGCGCGCAACGAGGCCTATCCCGGCGACCCGTCCCGTCTCGACCGGCTGGTCTTCCGGATCATACCCGACAAGACGGCGAGCATCGTCGAGCTGGAGACCGGCGGCGTCGATTTCGTGGAGGACATACCCGTCCATCACGTCAAACGCCTCGCCGGGAGCGGCAACGTGGTCCTGCAGACCATCGACAGCCGGCTCGTGGGACAGATTTACTGGAATCTCGAGCTGCCCATCTTCTCGGATCGGCGGGTCCGGAAGGCCATGTCCCACGCCATCGACCGGTCCATATTCTGCGACGGCCTGCTGGGCGGTTTCGGCACCCCCGCGGGGAGTCCGTTGCCGCCCGCGGTCTGGGCCCACGACGCGACGCTGGACCCCGACGCCTTCGACCCAGAGCGGGCGCGGCGCCTCCTGGAAGAGGCCGGCTGGCGGGACGAGGACGGGGACGGCCTGCGCGAACGCGAGGGCGTGCCCCTTCGCTTCACCATGTCCGCGCGCAAGGGGGATCCCGTCCGCGAGAACGGGCTGCAGGTGATCCGCGACAACCTGGGCCGCGTCGGCGTCGAGGTCGTCACGCGGATCATGGAGTTCACGGCGCTGATCGAGGAGATCCGCCGCGGCGACTTCGAGGCCTACCTGGGCGTCTTCTCGTCCAGGCTCGCCGTCGATCCGTCGCCTCTCTACGCCTCCGACGCATTCGACCGCTTCAATTACGGGCACTACGCGAGCGCGAAGGCGGACTCGCTTCTCGATCTCGCCCTCTCCCTGACGGAACGCGAAGCGGCGAAACCGGTCTGGGACGCCTTCCAGCGACACGTCGCACACGACGCCCCGCTGTGCTACCTGTATTACCCCGAGACGATCGCCGGGCACAGCCGTCGCCTGCGCGACGTCAGGCCCCACGTCCTCTCGCCGTATCACAATATTACCGAATGGTGGATCGCTGCAGCCGACCGCAAGTACGCCGCCGCTGCCGCAGATTGATACATATATTGACTTGTCCGGCGTCTGCCGCTAGTTTCGCGGTAATATTAATGGAAGACACCCTGTCATGGAGGTAACAATGGCTCCGTCGTTGAAGACCCTGGCCGCGGGCCTTTCGCTCGATGAGCTGCGGCACCTGCTGGTCGTCAAGGAGAAGCTGTCGACCCTCGAGAAGAAGAAGGCGCTGCTCGAGAAGGAACTCGGCAAGGTCGAGGCCCAGATCGACAAGCTGGTTGCGGGCGAGAAGACGCTGCGCGCCGCCAAGACGAAGCGTCGCGCAAAGAAGACGCGCAAGAAGACGGTGCGAAAGAAGACCGTGAAGGCGAAGTCCCGGACCGTGAAGAAGACGGTGCGCAAGGCCGCCGCACGCAAGAAGGCGCCGGCGCGCAAGAAGGCCACCGCGCGGAAGAAGGCCGCCGGCAAGCCGACCGTCGAGACGGTCGTGGCGGATCTGATCCGCAAGCAGGGCGAGCCCATGAAGTTCCAGGACATCCTGGGCGCGATCACAAAGCGGAAGCTCGTGAAGACGAAGAGCAAGAACTTCGCCAACGTGCTGCGACGCACCCTCTCGACGAGCAAGCTGCTCAAGCGCAAGGGACGCGGCGTCTACGGCCTGCGTTGAGGAATCCGGCCCGGGCGCCGACGATCGGCGCCCGGGTGACGCGGACGCGTGGATCAGCCGGGCGGCCAGCCGAGCTTGCGCCCGCCCATGATGTGCAGATGGATGTGGGGCACGGTCTGGCAGCCGTCCTCGCCACAGTTGATCACCCAGCGGTATCCCCCGTTGTCCAGTCCCAATTCGCCGGCGATCCGGGTGGCGGTGAGCAAGAGCCGCCCGGCCATGTCGGCGTCCTCTTCGCGGAGATCGGACACCGCGGGGACGTGGCGCTTGGGGATCACCAGGACATGGGTCGGCGCCTGCGGGGAGATGTCCAGGAAGGCCAGGAACGCGTCGTCCTCGTAGACCTTGTCGCAGGGCAGGGTGCCGGCGACGAGCTTGCAGAAGAGGCAATCTGACATGAGCGACCTCGCGATGGGCGTTGTGGAGGCGGCGGCTGACCGCCCCACCGTAGCAGACCCGGCGCGGGGCGGCAACGGGCGGTGGCCATGAGGCGGATCGTCGTCGTCGGGTACAGCGCGTGGGACCTGGTCTTTCCCCTGGCGGAGACGCCGCCGCCGGATTCCAAGACGGAAGTCGCGCCCATGGTGTCCTGCGGGGGCGGACCCGCGGCCAACGCCGCGGCGGCCCTACGACGTCTCGGCGCGGATGTCCGCTTCGTGTCGATGCTGTCCGACGACGCGTTCGGACGCGCGCAACTCGAGGCGCTGGCGACCGTCGGCGTGGACGTCTCGCGAACGCGGACGGCGTCCGGTTCGCGGTCGCCCCTGGCGGTGATCCGCGTCGACCCGTCCACGGGGGACCGCAGGATCTACTGGGAACGGGGCGATCTGCCGCGTCTCGAACCCGCCGACGTGTCCGCGGACTGGCTGGACGACGCCGATCTGCTCTTCTGCGATGCGCACGAGGCGCCGGCGGCCGCTGTCCTGGCGGAGGCGGCCCGTCACCGCGGGCTGCCGGTGGTCATGGACGCAGGGTCCGTCCGCCCGGGCGTCCCCGCTCTGGTGGACCTCTGCACGGACGTGATCGGGGCCACGGGGTTCGCCGGCGCCCTGACGGGCGCGGACGGGCATCTGGAGGCGCTGCGCCGCCTGCGCGAACGCGGCCCGGATCGCGTCGGCACCACCTTTGGACGCGACGGTGTCCTGGGACTTGACGGAAACGGTTTCCGACTCGTGCCCGCTTTCGACGTGACGGCGGTGGATACGACCGGCGCCGGCGACGCCTTCCATGCCGGCTACGCGTGGGCGCGGGCGGGGGGCGGGGATTTCGCGTCCTGTCTCGGTGCCGGTGCCGCGGTCGGCGCGCTGTCGTGCCGGGACTACGGCGGGCGGGCCGGGCTGCCGGATGCGGCGGAGACGGCGGCATTCCTGGAGAAGGGTGCCCGTCGGAAAGGGGCGCCGCTTCTGGGACCGTCCGCAGAGGTTGACGCTGCGGGGCGTCACGGGTAGCATCCAGCCAGGTCTTAGCCGGGAGGACGGGATGATCGTTGGTGATGAACTCGAACCGGATGATCCGGGCCGGATGGACGATATATTCGAGATACTCGTGACGTCGTACTCGAGTTCGGGGCGGCCGCTCGGACTGGACGAGGACCTCTCCTGGCGTCCGGCCACGGACGCCTACGCGACGGACGACGCGTTCATCGTCCAGATCGATCTCGCCGGCATGGATCCGACCGGCATCGAGGTGCTGACTGACGGCGAGAGCCTGACGATTCGCGGCAACCGCAGCGACATCGCGCCGGCGGGCAAGAAGCACTACTTCAAGATGGAGATCAGTGTCGGGCCGTTCTCGAGACGCCTGATGATACCCGTGCCGGTGGTCGCCGACAGCGCGGTGGCGCGCTACCGCAACGGATTCCTGTACGTCACCTTCAGCAAGGGCGACCGCAGGGACGGGGGCCGCCGACGCATCGACGTCGACGGCGGGAATTCGCAACCGTAAAGAGGATGCCTCTTGATGAACGACGAGAACAAGAGCCTGGACGCGGGACAGGGCGAGGCGCACGTCCCCGAGGTGCTGCCGGTGCTGCCGATCAGCGAGGCCGTCATCTTCCCCTACATGATGGTGCCCCTGGTCCTGAGCGACGAGAACCTCATCCAACTCGCGGACGACTGCCTGGCGGGCGACAAGATCCTGGGCGCCTTCGCACAGCGCGAGCTGCACGTCGACGAGGACGGCGAGGCGGACGAGCCGCCGGGGGAGGACCTGCTCTACCGCATCGGCACCGCGGTCAAGATCCAGAAGATGCTCCGCTTCCCCGACGGCAGCATGCGGCTGCTGGGCCAGGGCGTGGCGCGGATCCGCGTCAAGGAATTCGTGGACGACAAGCCCTACCTGCGCGCGGCCGTGGAGGCCGTCCCGGAGAAGCTCGCCACCGACCCCAGGACCCTGGCCTACATGCGCGGCGTGGCCAACAACTTCCTCAAGATCGTCGACTCCAGCGAATCCCTCTCCGACGAGCTGAAGGTCGTCGTGATGAACATCGACGATCCCGGCCGCCTGGCGGACCTCATCGCCACGAACCTGGACATCGACGTCCACGAGAAGCAGTCCGTGCTGGAGGCCGTCTCCCCGCTGGAGCGCCTGCAGATCCTGTCCAAGGTCGTGGTCCGGGAACTCGAGGTCGTCGAACTGGGACAGAAGCTGCAGACCAAGGTCCGCAAGTCCATCGACAAGGACCAGCGCGAGTACTACCTGCGCCAGCAGCTCAAGGCGATCCAGCGCGAGCTGGGCGACGTGGACGATTCCTCCGTGGAGATCGAGGATCTCAACGAGCGGCTGGCCGAGGCCGACCTCCCGGAGAACGTGCGCGCGGCGGCGGAGAAGGAGGTGGGGCGTTTGGCCCGCATGTCCCCGGGGGCCAGCGAATACACGGTCAGCAAGACCTATATCGACTGGCTGCTCGACCTGCCCTGGCTCGTGAGCTCGGAGGACAAGCTGGACATCAAGCGCGCCGAGAAGATCCTCGAACGGGACCACTACGGTCTGGAGGACGTCAAGGAGCGCATCCTGGAGTTCCTGGCGGTGCGCAAGCTCAAGGGCGACCACCGCGGACCCATCATCTGCCTGGTGGGACCGCCGGGCGTGGGCAAGACCTCACTCGGCCGGAGCATCGCCGAGGCCGTCGGGCGCGACTTCTTCCGGTTCTCCCTGGGCGGCATGCGCGACGAGGCGGAGATCCGGGGGCATCGCCGCACCTACGTGGGCGCCATGCCCGGCCGCATCAT
>Ga0180435_10000778_pt1 | contig 33631 bp, 35 predicted proteins | sample SS_ome_3_FD_132467 | JGI IMG/M metagenome (GOLD analysis project Ga0180435, IMG submission 132467) | Hypersaline lake sediment archaeal communities from the Salton Sea, California, USA - SS_3_S_1 metaG | ecosystem: Environmental > Aquatic > Non-marine Saline and Alkaline > Hypersaline >... | reverse complement strand
TCTCCAGTGCCCCGAGCAAGGCTCTGCCATGAGGATCCTGCAGTGCGCTCGTAACCTGGAATGTCCACCATGTTGAAAACACCTTGCCGCCGTTCGGCCATTTCTTGGCGGTTTGCACAATCAATACCGGCTGCTGTGAAACAGGCAGAGGCTTCATCGCGCAACATTTTCTGTATCGGTTTCGAGGCGTTGAAGTCCGTCAGACCTGCCTGCAGCACATTCAACAGATTAACCCGCAACTTGCCATATTTCGCACGCATCACCTGGGCATCCGGCCGCGCGCTGAAACCCGCAGCGGTTAAATCCGCCGCTATGGTTTCTGCCACGGCATTGGTGCCGTGAGGGAAACACCCCGTGTCGAGCACCGCACCGGCACCATCCGCATGGGTGACCACTTCACCGGGTCGGAGAAACAAAGCGGGCAACACCACCACGCTGGCATAAACATTTGCAAAAAAGCGCAGTGCCAGCGGTTCATTGGCGACACCATTCTGCATGCACAACACATGAATCCCGGTCGGTGCGCAAAGTGAAAGGTCTTCTAACGCCTGCAACGTGTGCTGGGACTTCATGCACAGCATAATCACAGTCTGATCATCTAAATCCAAGGCTCTGGGGTGCTCAACCGTAGGAATCGGCAGAGTCGCAGAACCGTCTGGCGCCACCAGACGCAACCCCTTGGTACGCAGCACCCGGCCATGTTCACCCCGCGCAATCAGCGTTGTCTCTGCACCACTGGCAAACAGCCGTGCGCCGATAACACCACCAATACCGCCTGCGCCATAAACAACGTACCGCATGAATAACTTACCTTTCATCTACTCAATTCCAAGCATTGTTCCAAGCAGCCGGATGAATTGCTATGCCAGCGCCAAAAATCTAGGGGTAGGGTGAGCGCGGGCGCACAGTTAAAGCGCTGTAGCTGAACTATAGTTACTGAGTTATTTTGCTTATGGATCCCATATGCCCTGCGGCTATCATATGAATCTGGAAGCCGGTCTGGTCACAATTAGAGGTGAAGCAGAGCTTCATCTGCCTGGACTGGTCAATCTTGGCGAGCAGGTGCTTGCTGACCCGGGCTTCGACCCCTATCTGCCACAGCTGATCGATTTGCGCGGCGCCCAGGTGGAACGCGACCGATCAGCGGAAGAGGCGCTACGCCATTTTACCCTGGCGACCTACAGACCCCGTGTTCATTCAAGCATTGCAATCGTGGTAGACGGCAGCCTATCGGAATCTGAACTTGCAGGTTTGTACCACCTGTCCTGTGCGATGGATAAAACAGAACTGTTCGACCAATACGACCAGGCCTTGAAGTGGTTAATGCGCCGGGAATTTGCATGAGCACGCCTTTTCCAGCAGCCGCTCAGCGCAGCCATAAAATCCCCATGGAAATGCTGAAAACTGTGACCCAGAAAAAATAGGGGCCGGCAAAAGCCACTACCCGCGCCACGGATTCATTTGAGTGCAGCGGCACTTGTGTTTCCACGTGCAACGCACTGTCGTCTAACTTGTCCACGCACGTCTCCCAATGCGGACATCTAATGACGTGAGCCTCAGCGCTTGCTTGTGTTAGCTTAAATCCTTGTATCTACTTGATTTTATTTAGGTTTCCCCGACGCAAAGCTGACCGTAGCTGTTTTTTATGTCAGGCCGTAATACGCCTCCAACACAGCTATCGAAGCTCTTTCTGCAACCGGTCATTGGTTGCCACCTTGATCAGGTGAGCATTGAGTGTGTCAAAGCCAACTGGGTATAGGCAAATTTTTTGCGCCTTAAGATGTGGGTGTTTTGTAAGGAGGCGCAGATTCAGAAACGCGCAATAATGAAGATATTATGGATTCGAACAGGCTAACGTATTGAACTAAAAAGAGAATTTGGATGAGTCTGACCAGGCGTTCCGCAGGAGGCTTTTTTTTGCTCATTTTTTCTGTAACATGGCAATCCTCACTAGCCGGCGCTGTATGCTTATACAGTGTTATTTCCTCGGCAGGGCGATTACACAGCGTGCAGTCCGGCTAGTTGAGGCCAAACCCTTTCCCGCTGAAAATCCTCTGAAATCTAAACACCGGACCGCTGCTTTAAACTACAGTGGCGGTTGTTCGGGCAACACAGCAAACCAGTCAAAGCCCGAGTCGGCAACCGCGACAAATTCAGGATTCAACAGGCTCTCCTTCGTGTTGTACGCCAACACCTCGCCGTCAAATTTATAAACCTCACCACCCGCTGCACGTAACACCGCGTGAGCTGCAGCAATGTCCCACTCGCTGGTCGGACCCAGGCGCGGATAACAATCTGCATCGCCTACCGCCAGCGTGCAGAGCTTCAGGGAACTGCCTACCGGCCGCCGTTCCAGGGCACTGAAGGTTTGTGCCAATTCGTCCAGGTAGCTTTCCAGGCGCTCACCGCCGTGACTTCGACTGGCCACAACAACCAGTTCAGACTGGCCTGTACGCATCTTGCGGCTGGCGATATTACGCATCTGACCCTGCTCTATACAGCAGGCAGTTCCGGCTGCAACATCACCAATGTAGACGCGCTGCTGAGCAGGCACGCCAACAATGCCATATACCGCCTCGCAGTTATGGATGAGCGCAATGTTGACGGTAAACTCGCCATTACGATTGACAAATTCTTTGGTGCCATCGAGGGGGTCAACCAACCAGTACGTAGACCACTGACTGCGCACATCAAAGCTGGGAGGCGCTGACTCTTCAGAAATAATCGGAACCTCAGGCGTCGCCGCCTCAAGGCCAGCGACAATAATTCTGTGCGCTGCCAGATCTGCCTGAGTCAGAGGAGATTCGTCTGCTTTATTCTGCACTTCAAAGTCACCTTCATAGACCCCGAGGATCGCCGCGCCGGCATCTTTAACAATAGAAATCAGGGCGTCCTGGGGGACAACAAAAGGTAACTCAGCCATAACAGTTTCCGCTTAACTTTCTACTAAACCAGAGGTAAAGACAGCCTCTGGGCCGCCATCGCGCGGGCCAGTGTAACAAAAGTCCTGCGCTGCGCTTGTCCAACCTTGGTTGCAATGTCAGCGCTATGACAAGCATTTGTAATATGATAGTCACCCGCATGAATAATAACCGCCATATGCCGCAACACTTGCCCAGCCTTACAGATGAGCAGATCCCGGATTGGGATAATATTGATTGTGTATTTCTCGATATGGATGGCACGCTGCTGGACCTGAAATATGACAACCGGGTCTGGAACGAACTGGTGCCCCAAGCTTTTGCGCGCCATAGCGGCATACCTCTGGCTGCCGCCAAAGCAGATCTGCTGGCACATATGCGGGAAATTCACGGCACTATTGAGTACTACAGTTTTGAATACTGGAGTACGTTCACGGGTGTAGATCTTATTGCTGAACATCACCAGGCGGTTGATCTGTTAGCTTATCGGCCGGGCGCACTGGATTTCCTGCGCTGGCTCAAAACCAGCCACTGTCAGTCTGTGATTGCCACCAATGCTCATCGCAGTTCAATCGCCGTGAAAGATCAGAAAATTCAGATCAGCATTGAAGTAGATGCCGTAGTCTCCAGCCAGGACTACCACGCCCCCAAAGAATCGGATGCCTTCTGGCAGGCGATGCTCGCTGATTATCCCTTTGATCCAAGCCGATGTGTGTTTGTCGACGACAATGTGCCAGTGCTCAATGCAGCCGCGCGCAATAAAATTGGCAGGGTGTATGCCATTGCCACACCAGACTCCATGCAGCCCAGCCGTTCAGAGCTTGGTTTTCCCGCCTTCGACCATTTCGCAGATATCTGTCCGTCGTTGAATGTCGCCCGTACGCATTGACCGCTGGCTCTGGGCCGCTCGCTTCTTCAAGACTCGCTCACTTGCAAAAGCGGCCGTCGAAGGCGGCAAAGTGCACGTTGACGGTCAGCGCAGCAAACCAGCAAAAGTCATTCGAATTGGCCAGACTGTCGAAGTTCGCAAAAGCACTGTGGTGATGACGGTGATCATCAAAGACCTGGCAGAACAGCGAGGTTCTGCACAGATTGCGCAGACCCTTTACGAAGAAACCGCTGAAAGCATAGAAAAACGCGAAATATTAAGCTCGCGTCGTAAAATGGAGCGTGCCGGGTTACAGGTACCCAGTACCAGGCCCAGCAAAAAAGACCGCCGCGACCTGCGTAAATTGAAAGACCGCAGTGAGCACTTCAACGACACAGACGAGACCCCCTGACTAAAAAGGCAGCCCTTCATTGAGTGATTCTGATACGCCAGAGACCAGCGATAACGACCAGTTACATCGCTTTACTTTCGAAAACTATCCGGTGCGCGGACAGTGGGTGCGGCTGACGCAGACAACGCAAGCCGCTCACTCGGTCAACGAGTATCCTGTGGCGATCAAAAAACTGCTCAACGAAATGTTTGCTGTGGTTGCGATGTTTGCAGACAACCTGAAATTTGATGGCGCCATCGCTTTGCAATCAAAAGGCGGCGATGGCGCGTTGATACGCACGCTGGCTGAGTGCCGGCAGCGCCAGTTCCTGCGCGGCATAGCGCATCTAGACGCTGAACAGCCGGTGCCTCAAGACAGCGACAGCCTTGCTGCCTGGCTCGGTGGCGGACAGCTTGCTTTGTCGCTGATCCCCCCGCCTGACGCGGATCAGGTCCCGTATCAGGGGTTGGTTGCACTGCAGGATGGGTCTTTAGCCGACAATCTTGAGGGCTATATGCTCAACTCTGAGCAATTGCCGTCGCGCCTGTTTCTGGTCAGCACCCCAACCAGCGTCACGGGTTTATTGCTGCAACGTCTCCCGGACGATGATCTCGCTTCTGAAATAAACCTGGATCATGCCGATGAGGCCTGGCACAGCATCGTCACCTTAGCCAACACAGTTAGCGATGAGGAACTCCTTCATTTATCCGCTGAAACCCTGCTGCGTCGGCTTTTCGCTGAACATCCGTGCCGTCTTTATCCGCCACGATCGCTGAGCTACCGATGCACCTGCTCACGCAGCAAAAGCGACCGCACCCTGCGCGTACTAAATGCCACCGAAATCGAAGCGCTGCTTGCTGAACTGGGCGAAATAACCGTAGATTGCGAGTTTTGCGGCACACGCTACCAGTATGACGCCGTGGATATTGGCACATTACTCAACAGCGATCCGCCAGCACCGACGCCAGATGTGCTGCACTGACTCTGTCTGCAGACATCTTCTGATGCATTATCAAATGTCATTACAATGTCGCGCAAACTTTTGATTACCTCGTAGCGGCGAGGTCTGGCATAATCCGCGACCCATTTTGTGAAACAAAAAGAGCACCATGGCCGTCGACATGAATAGCACAGTGAAAACCGACACATACACCAACCTGTGTTCCGCCAAGCTGGCAGAACACGCCTTGCTCCGCGGTGAAGGTCACTTTGCAGCAAATGGTGCGCTGGTGGTGGAAACCGGTCATCGCACCGGGCGTTCGCCCAAAGACCGCTTTATTGTTGATGAGCCGTCCACCTCCGAATCTATTCATTGGGGGCCGATAAATCAGCCTATCGCACCTAAAGTGTTCGACAATCTCTGGGACCGGGTAAACCTGCACCTGCAGGAACGCGAAACTTATGTTTCGAATTTGAACGTTGGCGCTGATCCGGAACACTATCTGCCCATCGAAGTCACCACCGAGTACGCCTGGCATGCACTGTTCGGCCGCTCGCTGTTCATTGACCCTGAACACTTCAATCCACACAACAAAGTTGTCTGGCAGGTGGTTAACGCACCTAATTTTCAATGCGACCCAGAGCGCGACGGCACCAACAGCGATGGCACCGTGATGATCAACTTTGCCCAGCGCAAAGTTCTGATTGCCGGCATGCGTTACGCCGGCGAAATGAAAAAATCCATGTTCTCCGTGCTTAACTTCCTGTTACCGGAAAAAGATGTGCTGCCGATGCACTGCTCAGCAAACATGGGCAGCAATCGCGACGTCACTTTATTCTTCGGTTTATCCGGCACGGGTAAAACTACGTTGTCTGCCGATCCATCCAGGCTGCTCATCGGTGATGACGAGCACGGCTGGGGCAAAGGTACCGTATTCAATTTCGAAGGCGGGTGTTATGCAAAGTGCATCGACCTGTCACGCGAGAACGAACCCGTCATTTTCGATGCAATACGTTTTGGCGCCATCGTAGAAAACGTTGTCATTGACCCGGTGACCTGTGAGCCCGACTACACCGACTCAAGCCTCACAGAGAACACCCGGGCCTGCTATCCACGCTCAAATATTGTGGAAAGTGTGCCCGAGAACAGAGCGGGTGAACCTAACAACATCATTTTCCTGACCTGCGATGTCAGCGGTGTCCTGCCACCTGTATCTCTGTTGAGCAAAGAAGCCGCGGCTTACCACTTTCTGTCCGGTTATACAGCAGCCGTAGGTTCCACCGAAATTGGTTCTACTGAAGCTTACTCGGCAACTTTTTCCACCTGCTTCGGCGCGCCTTTCTTCCCACGCCCAGCCGGTGTGTATGCAGATCTGTTAATCAAGCGCATTGAAGAATTCGGATCACGCGTTTATCTGGTCAACACCGGTTGGACCGGCGGCGGCTACGGCGTTGGATCACGTTTCAAAATTCCGGTCACCCGGGCAATTATTGCCGCTATTCAGAACGGCAGTCTGGAAAACACCGCAACGACTCACATCGACGGCTTTAATCTGGACATACCGGTCAGCATTGACGGCGTCGACAGTGCTCTGCTGAATCCACGTGAAGCGTGGTCAGATGCTGCAGCATACGATGCGGCTGCATCCAGCCTGGTGAGTAAATTTGTCGAAAACTTCAAAAAGTTTGACGTTGATCCTGCCATCGTTAACGCTGGACCTAAGCTTTAGAGCGCCTGCAGTTAATCGGATAGGGTGTTGACCCACACCGGTGATGCCCATAACTTAGGCGCCCTCAACCACGTCGGGGCAGGGCATGGCTAACGCTGCTACACAAGCGAGCCTGGCACACGGGACAATCACACCCGAATTTTTTGAAGCGCTTGTCACCCAGCCGAAAGTTCTGGCTGGATTGCTGCGCGGCGTCGAAAAAGAAAGCCTTCGCGTAGCGCCTGACGGTTCTCTATCCAAACGCCCGCACCCGAAAGCGCTGGGCTCTCCGCTGACCCATCCAGCGATCACAACCGACTTCAGTGAAGCCCAGCTGGAGTTAATAACAACGGTCCATGACAGTGCTCAGAAATGTCTGCGTGAGCTCACCGACGTACATCGCTTTGTGTACAGCGAGCTGGATGATGAGTTGTTATGGCCGAGCAGCATGCCCTGTATCGTCGGTGACGATAACGACATTCCGGTTGGCCAGTATGGCAGTTCAAACATTGGCAGGACAAAAACCATCTACCGTCGCGGACTGGGCTTACGCTACGGGCGACTGATGCAGACCATTTCCGGCATCCACTACAATTTTTCGTTACCGGATGAGTTGTGGCTGGCATTGGATGTGACCTCGCAGGATGAGCGCACTGCTGCTTATTTTGGCTTGATCCGCAACTTCCGACGCTGGTCCTGGCTGTTGATCTATCTGTTTGGTGCTTCGCCCGCAGTATGCCGATCTTTTACACGCAACATGCAACACACATTGCAGCCTTTTGACGAGGGGTCACAGCACCTGCCATTTGCCACCAGCTTGCGTATGGGGCCGCTGGGCTACCAGAGCAGCGCGCAGAGTGCACTGCACATTTCGTACAACTCTCTGCGGGACTATACCGAATCCATGGTTGATGCCCTGACCCAGAACTATCCCGAGTATGCCAGTAAGGGCATTGTTAAAAACGGCGAGTACCAGCAACTCAATGCGTCGGTGTTGCAGATAGAAAATGAGTTTTACGGCACGATCCGACCCAAGCGCCGGGTGTATAGCGGTGAGCGACCTGTTACCGCTTTGCGGGAGCGTGGTGTTGAATACGTGGAAGTGCGTTGTCTCGATCTGAACCCATTTTTACCCGTTGGTATTGACGACACACAGATGAATTTCCTCGACACTTTTCTGCTGCTGTGCCTGCTGTCGCCAAGCGCGCCAGACAGCCCGGCAGAATTTGAGCGGGTCGGTGCCAACCAGCAGGCGGTAGTAGAGCAGGGACGCGATCCCAGCCTCAAGCTGAAAGCCGCCGATGGTGCGGAGCTCAACCTTGCCCAGTGGGGCGAGCACCTGCTCGATCAATGTGCACCTATTGCTCACTTACTCGACCAGAATGTCGCAGACAACCGCTATGTGCGATCACTCAGCCAACAGCGTCAACGACTGAGAGATCCAGAGTTAACCCCTTCAGCTCAGGTTCTGGCAACCATGCGCGAGCAGAACATTCCATTTTTCCGCTTCAGCATGAATCAGGCACTCGAGCAGAAAGCGTATTTTGGCAAACACCCCCTCAGCGCTCAGGAAAAGGCTTTTTTTGAACTCAGCGTGGCAGATTCCATCACCGCTCAACAAAAAATTGAAGCTGCGGATGAACTCGACTATGAATCTTTTCTACGCGAGTACCTGAAAATTCCCAGCCTTGAATCGGGCGTGCCCGAGCACACGTGAACTTTTTAGCGCACTGCGCGCTGGCTGCAGACGCGGCAGATGCCTGGCAGTGTACGCCCGCCGAGCGCGAGGGTTTACTGGCAGGGGCTGTGTTGGGTGACTTTGTCAAAGGCTACATTCCTACCGATTGGCCGCTGCCACTACAGGCCGGAACACGCCTGCACCGCAAGGTTGACGCCCTGTCGAATCGTAACCCTGCAATTCGAAACAACTGTGATCGCTTTCCTGAGCATCTGCGCCGCTTTGCGCCTATTTTTGTCGATATGCTGGCAGACCACTGCCTGTCGCACAGCTGGAGCGATTACTACGATGAAGATCTCAGCACATTTACCGATGAGTGTTATCAGGCCATAGACGTTTATGCCGAGCACGTCAGCGGCAACGCAGATCGTTTTTTAGAGTACATGAAAGAAGTGGATCTACTGGCTAACTACCACCAGTGGCCACATATAACCCGCGGTCTGGCGTCGGTTTTACGCCGTCTGGATCGAACCCACTGGCTGGACGATGTTACCTATCACAGCTACACCCTGGTGCCAGCGAGTCAACAGGACTTTGAGCGATACTTTCCCCAGCTGCGCGGTGCTTTGCAGGATTGGAACGCCTTCAGGGTTTAGCGCTGAACCACAAAATTGGTGAACATCACATCGTCGATATGCCCTTCACCTTCTTCCCTTTCCAGGATCTCTCGCAGCTCCTGCAAAGCTTCCACTTTGATGGTTTCCCGCCCGGAAGAACTCGATACGGTTGATTCATCCTGCCGGGACAGCAGCATTACAAGAGAATTGCGCAGCGCTGGCAGATGATAGCGAGTAGCGTACTCAGCGTCTTTGTTTGAAACCCGCACCGTGACGTCGGCTTTGATATAACGCAAGCGGCCACTGTCAGAAACGCCAAAATTGGTCACAAAGCTGGGCTTGAGCTCAACATAACGCACCACACCACCAATCGCTTCGGGTACATCTTCCGCTTCTTCCGCCTGCGCGGGTATGATGAACGCCGTCAGCATGGCGAAACCGGTCAGGGCATAAAAGATCTTCATATCTGCTCGCGATATCAGAGAATTTGTATAAGGATAGTTGACCCTCGCAGATCCACCAGTACCCTCGGGAGCCTATGATTAAGTATCGAATGCTCAGAGGCTCTGGCGCGCGGGCTGACCAGGCAGGGCTCGCAGGGAATGTAGGCGCCTGGTGCCCAAGCGCCTGGCCCATTGCCAAGAGGCGTAACGCAGTCAGCGCGCGCGCCAGGGCCTCCCTTCGGGCGCGACACACGGGTCCTGTGGACTTCACACGGGTCCTGTGGACTTCGTTGCACTCCTTGGTAAGGTGACCTACATTACCGGCGGAGCGCGCCTCGCCACAGAACCCGTGTGTCGCGCTGAGCACTCGATACTTAGTCAGAGGCTCCCTAAAGCGACACTTCTGAGGAGGTGTTGGCTAATCATGATCATCAGGAAGGAAAATCGTTGAAAGCAGTTTTATGTCACGCGTTCGGACCCGCGGAAAGTCTATCCCTGGAAGAGGTCCCGGCCCCGGAATGCAAAGCCGGCGGTGTTATTGTTGATGTGCGCTGCAGCGCACTGAATTTTCCCGATGTTCTGATGGTACAGGGCAAATATCAGTCTTTACCTGATTTTCCATTTTCCCCTGGTGGTGAATTTGCTGGTGTCATCAGCGCAGTCGGCGAGGGCGTCGAAGGCTGGCAGGTTGGGGATGAAGTGTTTGGCGGCACCGGACATGGCTGTTTTGCAGAACAGATCGCTGTGCCCGCCAGCGCGCTGCGCAGGAAGCCCGCCTCAATGACCTTCGCACAGGCATCAGGCATCAGCACCACCTACGGCACGTCTTACTACGCTCTAAAACAGCGCGCCAACTTACAGCCTGGCGAAAATCTGCTGGTGTTAGGTGCCGCGGGCGGGGTTGGTCTTGCTGCAGTGGAACTTGGCAAGGCTATGGGTGCCCGGGTAATTGCAGCCGCCAGTTCTGATGAAAAACTGGAGATCGCAAGGCAGGCAGGTGCTGATGAAACCATCAACTACAGCGATGGCGAACTCAAAGATAAAGTCAAAGCGTTAACGGATGGGCGTGGCGCAGATGTCATCTACGATCCCGTCGGCGGTCCATTATTTGACCAGTGTATGCGTTGCATCAACTGGTACGGCCGGGTGCTGGTGGTTGGCTTTGTAGGCGGCGACATACCCAGAGTACCGACCAATCTCGTATTGCTGAAGAGCTGCCAGATTGTAGGTGTTTTCTATGGTGCTTTTTCTGCCCGCTTACCCAAAGACGCACAACAGAATTTCGCCGAAATCATGGACATGTGTGAAAGCGGCAAACTGAAACCGTTAGTCGGCAAAGAGTTTCCCATGTCTCAGTACGCTGAGGCACTCAATTGCCTGGAGCAACGCCAGGCCTTAGGCAAAGTAGTATTGAATATCTCATGAAATTAGGTTTTTCTCAGGGTTTAACCCAACAGTGGGCGGTAATCACCACACTGGTTTGCGGCTTTCTATTGTGCGCCGCTTTGTTCATGGAACACGTCATGGGGCTGGCGCCTTGTCCTCTATGCATGATGCAGCGGCTCTGGATTGCCATTGTCGGCCTGATAATTTATGCAAGCCTGTTACACAATCCGCGTCTCGGCATCTATCCGTTGCTTGGCATGTTAGCAAGCGTGGTGGGAGGAGGCTTCTCCATCAGACAACTGTGGCTGCAAAGCCTGCCGGCTGATCAGGTCCCTGCCTGCGGGCCTGACTTACAGTATATGTTAGATGCTTTTCCGCTGTCCGACGTGCTGGTGGCAATGACTTCCGGCACCGGCGATTGCGCCACAGTCAGCTGGTCGCTGCTGGGTATCTCTATTCCTGGCTATGTGCTGGCAGGGTTTATCGTTTTGTTTGCCTCGTGCTTTGCGCAGTTGAAGGCCGGCTTCCGCTAAGGTTCTGTTTTTCGGCGCCGCCCGGGCGCTGCAACAGACCCAGCCGACCTTGAGCCGCCAGGTTACAGGCCTGGAGCAGTCACTCGGCGTGACGTTGTTCGAGCGCGGCCACCGATACTGCGAAAACTGCAGGAACACGCTCCGGGTATCGTAGTTGAAGTGGACGCTTCTGACGAAGTTCGCGACCTCCTGCGGCGTGAGGCCGATATTGCCATCCGCCATGCACAACCGACACAACCCGGTCTTATTGCCCGCCGCATCGGATCACTGCGAGGCCGCATCTATGCCACTCGCCGCCTGTTGGATGAGGTTGGCATGCCGCGCAGCTTTGCCGACCTGGCGCACCAGGATTTTGTCGGTATCAACAACACACAAGCGCTGATTTAGGGATTGGCGGAACAGGGGCTGGTGCTACGCCTCGAACAGTTTCGCGTTCATGCTGCCAGTGGCAACTGCATGCTGCAGCTCATTCGCGAGGGTCTCGGTTTTGGCTTCCTGCCTATGGATACCGGCAATCTTTTCGATGATCTTGTCTGCGTGCTACCTGAGTTATTCGATCCGGAAATCCCGGTGTGGCTGATAGCTCATCGAGAATTACACACCAGCCGGCGCATCCGCATTGTCTATGACCTCCTGGCCGAAGAGCTTGGAGCGCTTACTGAAACAGTTGGTTAACCTCGCTGGACAACACTATCAACTCCGGGGTGTCACCCGCGCCAATAAACTGGCGCAATCGGGGATCACTGCTATCTTTCTTAGACCAAAGAAGGTCCATCAGGTAAGGGAAAGACATGACATCTACAGCTACCGTCAGCGCAGCAGCGACAGGAAACAACATTGCCCAACAACTGGGCCGCAGCCGCTCCGCGCTGCTCAGTTATCTGCTGAAGCTCAACAAGTGTATCGACGCAACCCACAACGATCTGGTACAGGCGCTGGCGCAACGATTCAACGAGCTACTCGTTGACTACGTTTCTTATGGACACTTCCGCTTCCTGGATGTCTGCGCACCTGAAGCCCACCACCTTGCAGCCATCGACAAATCGACTCAAATGGCGCTGCGATTCTCCGACAAATACACCACTTCTGAAAAGATATCGCTGGTTAAAATAAAAACCGATCTCGAGGCTCTGGCTTTCGCTTTGGAAGTTCGCTTTGAGATCGAAGACGAGGTTGTGACCTCTGTCGCAGCTTAAAACTATGGTCAGACTATCACTTTGCGCTATCGTGCTGGTGCTGCTGTTTGCCTGCAGCAACAGCGACAAACCCAGCGGCAGCTGGGAGCTGGCCGCTCAGGGTTTATATACCGGCGCTATCTCACCAGACGGTCAGCTTGCAGTCGTGGGTTCATTAAACCATGGTGCCAGCATGTGGCGCACCAGCGACCAGGAGCGTTTGTTTAACTGGTCACACGCCAGCGGTGAGTTTGCCGAACTGGTGGCGGCCGGATTTTCTCCCGATGGCTCAAGAGCAGTCACCACTGATCCACGCACGCTTGTGCTGTGGGACACCGGCAGTGGCCAGGCGCTGAATTACTGGACAACGCCAGGGGCAGTAATGGACGTTGCCCTGCTGAATGACAACCGACACGTATTGCTGGGTCTGAAAGACCACAGCGCATTGTTGTTTGACGCCGCCAGCGGCGCTTACGAAAGCACTTTATTACACGAAGGAGTCGTTGGCGCAGTTGACGTCACCACCAGAGGCGAGCTTGCCCTGACCGGCAGTGACGACTACACAGCTGTTTTGTGGACCCTGAACAATGGCACCGCCCGACATACCTTCGAGCATAACAATCCGGTTCGAGCCGTCGCGTTATCGCAACAGGGAAGCTACTCATTTACCGCTGCCCAGGGTGATCTGGTCGCTATCTGGGACAACAGCAGCGGCGCCCTCATGCATACCCTGCATGATGGTATAAACCACGGCGTAGTCTCCGCGCGGTTTTCCAGCGACGAGAGCCTGCTGGCGGTTGGCTATGCCAATCGGCGCATTATTTTGTACAACGTAGCTGATGGTCGCGCGCTTCAGACCTGGGACCCGGGCACTCGTCACGCTATGCGACCCACAGGAGCGAGTATTCTCGAAATCGCCTTTCGGGAGAATTCGGCTACGCTGCTGGCCCTGTCGGGTGACGGGCGCCTGCTGCAGCTACGGCGCTCTTAAAAAGTAAAACAAGCTCAACCTGTGTATAGGAAAGCAGCGCTAAGTGGGTAGTGCAATTGAAATTTTCGCTGGTATAGTTATCCACAGCTGAGTCTGGCACCACCTTTCGGTAGGCCTTAAGAAAACTAATAAAGCAGATTCAAGCCAGCGGAATAAAAAGCCGAGTTGGCCGGCCTTCTGAGCACTATCTGGGAGGCATGCAAAATAAAAAGCGCTCAAATGAAGCGTTATAACGGGCACAACTTTGCACATGTTTGGAGAAGAATGGGGGAAGCAAGCTGTACGAAACGGCTGTTTCTATCGTGCGCCGAACACCTACAGGTGACTTTGATAGCGCATGTCCGTAATAGCGGAAAAAAGGGGCCGGATTGTAGTGCACGGCGCATGCCAATGAAGGTGCATTAAGGTCTGGTTAAAAAGGACTGGGGTATTGCAAGAAGCGATACCTTGAAACGGTGGGCGATTATGAATTCACCTGTACGTCGCATTCTAGTGATTAACGGCAAAGGCGGTTGCGGTAAAACCACCATTGCTACCAACCTGGCAGTTGCTTATGCCTGTCAGGGCAAAAATGTTGCACTTCTCGACAACGACCCTCAAGCCAGCAGCAGCCACTGGGCCGAACTGCGCGACCCGGAGTTACCAGCTGTAAAACTGGTCGCCAAACACGAACGTGCAGGCATGTACGAGACCCAGGCATTCCATCATCGACTGCCTGAGGCCACTCAATACGTCATTGTTGACGGCCACAGTAACGCCCGCGGACGCGACCTGGAAAGCCTGCTGAGACAATCTGATCTGATTCTTGTGCCGATGTTGCCGTCGTCTATCGATATACGAGCAGGTGGCAGTTTCATCACCGAACTGTTAACCCATCGTCTGTTTAGAGCCGCTCCCCGTCCAGTTGGCGTGATTGCCAACCGCATCCAGCCGAATACCGAAACCCATGACAAACTCATGCACTTTCTGGGTTGTCTGGACATCCCCGTGGTTGCGCAATTCCGTGATTCACCCGTCTACACCGATGCTGCAGAGGCCGGCCGCGGTGTCGTCGACATGCGGGATGTTCGAGCGGCACGCAAAGAGGCCATGGCCTGGAAACAGCTTGTACAGTGGATCGACGAACAGGCCCTTGTACAGCCGGGTTCAGCGGCCAGCATTCGCGCAAAACTGCAGCCTCGCGCCGCAGAGCGAAAGACAGATAACCAAAGCATAAGCCAGGCATAATACCCATTCCGGCAATCCGCGCCCGCACCTCGCAGGCGCGCTCAATCACTGTACGTTAGTAGCATGTTACGGGCAGACAATCTCCAATTCAGACGTGGGCAGGAGGTGCTTTTCGAGCACCTGAACTTCATTGTGCATCCAGGGCAAAGGGTTGCTATTGCCGGACGCAATGGCGTGGGTAAGTCGACCCTGTTTCAGTTGATCCTTGGGGAGCTGGACATTGATGATGGGGAACTGGAAGTCCCTACCCAATGGGTTATCGGGCATATGGAGCAGGAGGCTGAAGTCACCGACCGCCCCGCACTGGAATATGTTGTAGACGGGCACCAGCAGCTGCGCAAAGTTGAAGAGGCCCTGGCACACACTCACGAACCCAACAAACTGGCCCAGCTGCACGCTGACTATCAGGACCTTGGCGGCTATGAAGCCCACGCTAAAGCCGGGGAGATCATGTCCGGCCTTGGTTTCAGCAGCGAAGACATTGATAAACCTTATCGAGAATTTTCCGGTGGGTGGCGGATTCGCCTGAATCTGGCCAAAGCGCTGATGACACCATGCGATCTGCTGCTGCTGGACGAGCCTACAAATCACCTCGACCTGGAAGCCATCATGTGGCTTGAAAACTGGTTGATGCGGTTCGAAGGCACCATTCTCCTGATCGCTCACGATCGCGCCTTTCTTGATGCCTGCGCCAGCCACACTTTATATCTGACCAACCGCTCCGGACTGCTGTTTACGGGCAACTATTCATCCTGCGAAAACCAGCGTGCTGAACGCATGGCTCAGGACCTCGCGGTGCAGGCTAAAGTTGAAGCCCAGGCGGCGCACATTCAGAAGTTTGTTGACCGCTTTCGGGCTAAAGCAAGCAAGGCCAAGCAGGTACAGAGTCGCATAAAAGCACTCGAGCGCCTGCAGACCAGCGCGATTGTGCAGCTCGATTCACCCTACACGGTTGGCTTCAAAAACCCTGACAAAGTGTCTAACCCGCTTTTTTCTCTGCGCGATGTCTGCCTGGGTTACGGCGAAACCCGCGTTTTAGAAAATCTTGGCCAGTCTATTCTGCCTGGTGCGCGTATTGGTGTGCTGGGACCTAACGGTGCCGGCAAATCAACCTTACTGAAAGCTCTGGTTGGGGACCTGAAGCCTATTGCAGGCGAACTGACCCGCGGGCAGAACTGCGACATCGGTTATTTTGCACAACACCAACTCGAAACCTTAGACGAAAACGCCAAAGCTTTACCGATGCTGCAGGACGTTCGACCTGACTGGCGGGAACAACAATGTCGCGATTATCTCGGACGTTGGGGTTTTGATGCAGGCATGATCTCCCGCCCCATACATACTTTGTCTGGAGGCGAGAAAGCCCGACTGGTGCTCGCTATCATTGCGCTGGATGAACCTGCCGTTCTGATTCTCGATGAACCTACCAACCATCTGGATCTGGACATGCGCGATGCTCTGGCACTGGCACTGCAGGACTACGCCGGCGCAGTTGTCATCGTCTCTCACGATCGCATGATGTTAGATAAAACCGTTGATGACTTCTGGGTGATTGATAACCACACGCTGGAAGTTTATCGAGGAGACCTGCAGGACTATACAACTGCGCGCAAAAGCGAAGTCACCAGCAGCAAGAGCGCAAACACAGGCACTCGCAAAGGCGCGCGACAGGACAGGGCAAAACAGCGCGCATCTCTGAAGCAGTTGCGCGACGAAGTACGCAAACTGGAAAAGCAGATGCAGCGTGAGCAAGCAGCACTGACGGCGCTTGAAACCAGACTGGCTGATCCGGAAGTATACGAAAGCCTGCCAGCCAGCGAGTTGGATAATCTGCTGGCAGAGGCTGGCAAGATTCGAGTATCCCTTGCAAAAACCGAAGAGCAGTGGCTTGAAGCCAGCACAGAACTGGATCAGGTACTGGCCTGATCATTCAACAGACTCAGCAAATGCGCGATACCAGAATTGTGGATTCCTAGCCTGCAGAAAAGCGCACTAATACAATCGACCAAACGCTTTAATCGTCGGTGACTTCAATCTTAACAACAACTTCTTTGCCATCTTTATCCGGCGCATTAATACGGATGACACGCGTCTGGGTAGCATCAGCAGATGCCAATAACTCGTCCGCGTTGACATCAAATGTTCTGTTTCTGCCACGCCGCTTCACTTTAACTTCTGCCTTATCTTCAACTTCGCCAAGAAGTTTATAAGCCATATCAAGATCAGTAACTTCAACATCGTTTACAGACAACAGTATATCCCCCGCCTTTAATGCCGACTCAGGTGCAGGGTCTACCACCAACACACCAGCATCTACATCAAAGTAGCTCGCCAAATCACCGTCCACAGACATCAACTGTCTGGAAATGACTGTTTTGGACACCATTGCCTGCCCGGCATCGCCCGGCATCAGCACCAGAGAATCAAGGTCCAGCGGTAACACATCACCCAGCTTTTTCATTTTCTCCTGCACCATGGTCATCATATGCGCGGAGTGCGCCTGAGTGGTGACGGTTGAGGTTTTACGCTCACCATTGCGCTCAAAGACCACAACCACTTCATCTCCTGGGGAAACCTGTTTCATATAATTAGACAGCGCACGCATAGGACTTTTGGCATCACTGATCGACAGGTCATCCATCTTCACGATCAGATCACCGGCGGCAAGGCCGGCCTGATCCGCGCCACCGCCAGGGGTCACGCCAAACAGTTCGACACCACCATCGCCAGCACCATCACCCAGCAGAATACCCAACATCGCCCGGTCTTTGCCTTCTCCAGCAGAGTATCTCTGACGATACAACTCTGCCAGTTCGCGAGCCGCCTCGTCCAGATTACGTTGGACTTCGGCTATTTCTTTGTCCAACTCTTCCTCGCCCGCAAAAACCGTCGGGCTGAAAAGCAAGGCTACCAATAAGGCCACACATACTCGTGACATCACATACTCCTGCTGTTGTCGAACAATCGCGCTGCATCACCGCTGCGGATTGCCACCAAACTTTCTAACAATTCAACTCGTTTCAGCCACAACGCCTGACGCTGGGCACTATCCATTTCTGCCGCGTCATACAGCCGGGCAATCTGTCCATCTACATCAGCAAGGCGGAACAACAGCGTTTCCTCCAGCGCCGTTGGTGCGGGCATACCCTCATAAGTGGGTTGCGGCGTATCCGCTGCCTGTGCCAGCGGGTTAACACCATAAAGGCGCTGCTCTAGGTCTCTTGACTGACGCATCAATGCTGCCAGCTGAGCGCCGGTGTTATCAATCGAATCCAAACTGGTGTACTGCGCCGGCCCCGCATTGTTTCCAACATCCGAAACCGGCCCACCAAACAACATGAACATGCCAACCACCGAAGCAAAAAACACCGACGCAGCAGTCGCCATGGGGTAACGTAACCACACGCTGCGCTGCTTTCGAGCAGGCATCGCCGGCAGCCAGACGTCGTCATCCACTGGCACATCGGGGAGCGCATTCAGCGCAATACCAAGCCCCCGAATCTGTTCGAGTTGCTCTATGACTTGTGGATCGTCAGCCTGCACATCTGCGCTGTGCGGCTGGCCGTCACGAAGTGCAAGGAGATCCGATATGTCCCAAGGTCGCTTTTGCATGTTGACCCTCTGTTTCCTGTTTTGCCGCAGTGTCTTGCAACTGCGCCTGTTCAATGTTGAGCTGGTTCTGCCATTTCAGCAGCTTTTCGTAAGCCCGTGCTAACTGGGATTTCGAAAAGCTCGCCGTCTTGCCCATCAACTCACCTATCTCTTTGTGCGTATAGCCTTCAACATCGTGCAGCCATACCACCGTACGCGCCTCATCTGACAAAGCGCCCAGAGCCTGCTCTAGAGTGGGTAGCTGGACCGCCCACTCCATCGAATTATCCGGCTCTGAAGAGGCAAATATTTCCTCCGCATCCGCATCGCTGCGCCGTGCGTGCCAGGGTGATCGCAGCCGCATCAGACAATGATTAACGGCAACTCTGCGCACCCAGGGCCGGATCGCGTCGATATTTTTTATCTGCTCAGCTTTCTCGACCAGATCGATAAACGTATCCTGCACAACTTCTTCGGCCAGGCCTCGATCCTGCAGGATGCGACTGGCGAGATTCATCACCGCACGGGCGAGCAGGCGATAGGCATCCGCGAGCGCGTTCCTATCGCCGCGCAACACACCCTTGGCCACACGTGGCGGTATTTGAATGTCTGAAAATCCCGACATAACTAATAGATGCCTGAAAAGCTCATAGGGTCGCAGTTTTCGTCACAAAAGTGCAAAAAAACACAGTACAGTCTCCCTTGAGCGGAAAAGTGACCAGGTTAGGACCACAAAGACAGACAATGAGTTATTCAAGCGCAGGTAAAGCCGCATTGATTGAGCAGCTAAGCTCGGTTTTTGTCGCCCGGGGCTATGATGGTGCAACACTGAACCACCTTGCTGAAGCCACCGGGTTGAGCAAAGCTTCCCTTTACCACCATTTCCCCGGGGGCAAACCTGAAATGTCCGCCGCATTGGTTCGCCATGCGATTGCGGACCTGCAACGGCAGGCGTTCAGTCAATTGCAAGGTCCTCAGGCGCCAGCCGAGCGACTGGTAGATTTTGTCAACGGATTTGTAAGCTACACCAGAAACGGCAGCACTGACTGCCTGCTGGCCGTTTTCAGCCACCACCGCACCGCATCTGCTGATGATGAGCAGCAGATACAGAACATTGCCACCCAGTTTGCTGACTGGCACAACGCCCTCACCGCAGTATTCGAAGAAGCTGGCTGCAAACCTAAACGGGCCGCCCAGGACGCACGACAACTTCTTTCCACTTTATACGGCGCGCTGTTAACCGCTAAAATGTTCGATGATCAGAAGTTGTTCCTGCAGGCCGCAAAACGCTGCCGCAAAGACATTATTAACCGCTTTACTTAACACCCCCTGGTATTTTTAAGAGGTCGCCATGCGCCAATTCCCTTCCGCCCGGCTGCGCCGGAACCGAACAGACGACTTTATCCGTCGCCTGGTGCGCGAAAATGAACTGACCTGCAATGACCTGATTTATCCAATGTTTGTTATCGAGGGCAGCCGGCAGCGTACGGATGTGGCGTCCATGCCGGGGATCGAGCGTTTGAGCGTTGATCTGATTGCGGCGGAAGCAGAAAAGGTGGCTGAGCTGGGCATTCCAGCGATTGCTCTGTTCCCCAACGTGGATCCAGGCCGCCGTTCACTGGATGGCGCAGAAGCCTACAACCCTGAAGGTCTGATACCCAGCGCCGTAAGAGCAATCAAAGCAGCAGTGCCTGAACTGGGCGTCATCACCGACGCTGCGCTTGACCCTTATACGACCCATGGCCAGGACGGTATTGTTGATGAAGATAATTATGTGGCCAACGACATCACTGTAGCAGCGCTGTGCAAACAGGCTGTGGTTTGCAGCGAAGCAGGTTCCGACATCATCGCGCCATCGGACATGATGGATGGCCGGGTGGGTGCTATCCGCGGCGCGCTGGACAATATTGGACATATCAACACGAAGATCATGGCTTACTCTGCCAAATACGCATCCGCTTACTATGGCCCTTTTCGGGATGCCGTGGGTTCAAGCAGTAATCTGGGCGGAGGCTCTAAACAGACTTATCAGATGGATCCTGCCAATGGCGATGAAGCGCTGCAGGAAATCGCGCTGGATATTGAAGAGGGCGCTGACATGGTCATGGTAAAACCGGGCATGCCATACCTCGATGTCGTGCGCAGAGTGAAAGAGACTTTTGCTGTGCCTACCTTTGCCTATCAGGTGAGCGGTGAATATGCGATGCATATGGCGGCGATCAACAACGGCTGGTTAACGCCAGCGGTGATCACAGAGTCTCTGCTCTGCTTTAAACGGGCCGGTGCTGACGGGGTATTAACCTATTTTGCCATACAGGTTGCGCAGGCACTGCAGGATTAGCAGGCTAAACGCTTGATGCGTCGGCACAAACCAGATCCAGATCGACTAATGCCTGCTGTTGGCGCTCAACTTCCAGTTCACGCATCGACAGTGGATGGTTAGCCAGCCAGCTTTGTTCGAACAACAGTTCAAGCCGATTACCTGATGCTCTGAGAACCAGCGCAGGCGAGTCTGAGTCGCTGTGACTGCGCTCCAGTATCACCGCAATGCGCAACAGAGCCACCAGGCGCAACAGAATGCGTGCTTCGTCGCTGTCAAAAATACGAAAGGCTAAACCCGGCATACTGCGCCGGTGGCCTCGTATCAACAAAGCCAGCACACTTTGCTGGTGTTCGCTGAAACCGGGCAATTCTGTGTGCTTGACCACATAAGCCCCGTGTCGGTGATAGTGCCGCGCGGCAATATGCACCCCAATTTCATGCAGATTAGCAGCCCAACGCAACAGGTCGCGATAGTCCTCACCACCCCCACACCAGTCAACACACTGGTCATAAAGAGCCAGCGCGGTCGTGGTCACTCGCCGCGCCTGCTCCGCGTCTATTGCAAAACGTTTGCTTAGCTGCTCTACCGTATCTTCACGTACATCACGCTGGGTATCGATCACCAGTTGCTCACAAATAATGCCCTGTAACAAAGATACATCAACATAGCTCAATTGTTCGATTTCCAGCACTTCGAAGCACGCACTGAGAATCGCAGCCCCGGCCGGGAAAATATCCGCACGATCCGGTGGCAGTCCCGGCAGGCCGGCCTCCAGCACCCAGCGGTCTTCGACAATGGCGCGCTCCAGCCGCTGCATCGCCTCAACGGTAATACTGCCCCGGGACCAGCCGTTCGCCTCGGACACTGTCTGGATAGATTCGATAGTGCCGCTGGTACCAAATACATGAGCACCCGCAGTGCGCAGCTGAGCGGCGGCAATTGTGCTGACCGCCAATTGTTTCACCAACGCAATTTTTGCTGCGCGTCTGGCTGCGGCATAACCCACTGCCTGATCGACATCGCTGAAGTAACGATCTTTGAACGCCACACAACCTATGTCGACAGAAGCGGCTGATTCCACTTTCGGGCCAAATCCAAAAGCGAACTCCGTACTGCCGCCACCAATATCCAGAACCAGCTGCGGCGCTTTAGAGGTACTGGCATGGTGGGTAACAGCGGCATAAATCAAACGGGCCTCGTAGTCGCCGCTGATCACCGCCACCGGAACCCGCAATATCTCTTGCGCAGCCTGCAGAAAATTCTGCGTATCGCGCGCTCGGCGCAGCGCATAGGTGCCTTTAACAACCAGGCGTTCTGCAGGTATCGCTGCCAGTCTTTGTGCAAACCTGCGCAGGCACGCGAGTCCACGTTGCTGAGCCTCTTCAGCCAGGCGGTCATCTTTAAAGCCGCCAAGCAACTGGACCTTTTCCTTGAGCCGCTCATGCACAATAAAACTGGCGCCATGTGGCTGCACGATCAACAAATGGAAACTGTTTGAGCCAAGATCCAACGCCGCCCAGGCGTGTCTTACGTCACGGTTCAACGGGTTTATGCCTAACCTGAGAATGTGTGGTACATGATACCGCAGCAAGGTGGTAAACTCCGCGCCTGAATATTCTTGGAGACATTCACATGAGCAGCATCGTACATACAAGCGACGACGCCTTTGATACAGACGTCATCAACTCGGACAGACCCGTATTGGTTGATTACTGGGCGGAATGGTGTGGTCCTTGCAAAATGATTGCCCCGATCCTTGACGAAATTGCTACCGAATACGGTGATCGTATAAAGGTATGCAAAATCGATATAGACGCAAACCAGGGCACACCACCTAAGTACGGCATACGTGGTATCCCCACGCTCATGTTGTTTAAGAACGGTGAAGTGGAAGCCACAAAAGTCGGTGCACTGTCAAAGTCACAACTGCAGGCTTTTTTAGACAGCAATATCTAAGCCGCGCACAGCGCTCGGTCCGACAGTTATACGGACCGCGATGACAGTATGAGGCAGAGCATACGGTTTAACCGGTATGCTCTGATCATGCACAGATCTCTATCCGACAGCTTCCTCTATAAAAACCATCTGGCCCTGGGCGTTATCTTCATCTGCCTGCTGGCCAGCCTGCCCGCATACAGCCAGGACCAAAACCTCAGGTTTCACTGGGAAGACTCGTTCAGCACCACCGAGCAGCAGCGCCTGAAGGACTGGATTATCCGCACCGATACGGCACTAACAGAACTGGTTGGTGAACTTCCTTTCACACGGCACATTTTCTTTCATCGCCGTGACGGATCACGTGAACCTGTGCCCTGGGCGCATACCCAGCGCGGCGCAACCCAGGGTGTGCATTTATACGTTGACCTGAGCTTTCCTCAGCAGGACTTTGATGAAGACTGGACCGCACCCCACGAGCTCAGCCATCTTGTGATCCCCTACCTGGGCAGAAAGAATGCCTGGTTTGCAGAGGGTTTTGCCAGCTACATGCAATACCAGGTGATGATGAAGATGGGTGTGCTGACAAGTACAGACGCCCAACAACGTTATGCACAACGCATCGATAGAGCGGAGCAGAAGTTTACTCTTGATGATCTGCCGTTTGCGGAGGCAGCCCCGAAGCTGCGCGCGATGGGCCAATTCCCCACCATGTACTGGGGTGGCGCTGTCTACTTTAAACAAGTAGCCCGGCAACTGAGTATCCAAGGTAAGATTTCGCTCATGGAAACGTTAGCGAGCTACGTCAGTTGCTGCCGAAATCTGGATGATTCGCTTGAGGCCTTAATCGAACGACTGGACCAGCTCGCAAGCGGCCAGGTTTTCCGCCATTGTATGAATGAATTTGAACGGCAGCCCGGGTTTCCCCACATACCCTGAGGCGCCAGAGGGATCGGATTGATAGTCGAAATTTTTGAAGCCGCACTGAAACTGGGCTTGCCCGTAGCCTGCCTCAGCTGGTTTGTGCTCAAGCAACTCTACGCCAGGGGTGAACTGGACCGCAGTCACGACAGTAAAACCGTGGCAGAAAACATCAAGAAGATACGCAAAAGCCGTAAGCAGAACAAAGCGCTGCCTGCAGATCTGGTACAGACGAAATGGATGCAGTTTGGCGGTGGTTTCTATGGCTGTGCCGCCCTGTGGACGTTCCTGATTATAGAGCTGAATGAGTTGATCGATTTGTTTTCCAATTTCCCGGGTTTCAGCACCCTGTTTGAGAATGGATTGATAAGCCTTGTTGTTTCGTTGCTGATAAACCAGTTTACCAATTTCATAACGGCCATAGTCTGGTTCGGCTACTGGTCCGAAGGTAGCGCGAGTGTTGCCATCTGGATGGTTACAGCGTACCTGGGTTACCTGGCAGGATTAACAGCAGCCAAGCAGGACTGGCGTTTCGGAACTTAACAATCCTGCGCCTCAGTTACCGGACCCCCAAACTGAGTGCCACCTCCGCATCGTCGACAGAACTGCAAACCGAAACCCGCCTCGCTGACATAAGACGTAAGTTGCTCGGCACCACGGACCTATTGGAACTCATCCGCCTCTACCAGGGCATAGGCGGAAGCCGGCCCACTGAAGGCTTTGCGCCACCGTGAACAATGGCACGAACGAGCATCGCGCAATCTACCAGATATCTCATAAGCCACCTGACCACAGAAACATTCACCAGAAATCGCCATTTCGTCTCCTGAAAATACTGTGAACCGGTCACATTTCCGGGGCAATTAAACCCTTGACCCGTGCCCCGAAAGCACTACACTAGCCCTGTTCGTTTAACAAAGCCCGCGAGACAAGCGGTCCCCAAGCGACACATCCCCCTTCTTTATCCAATCGTTACCAGACCTGTCTTTCATTCTTTACAAAAAAAAGAAACGATTTAAAAGAGACGGTCAAAGACACGACAGAAAAAAGATAAAGAACTTAACTAACTCGCAAAATCGAGTAGAGCACTATACATGGCAATGAACTTATCCGATCTTAAAAGCAAGCCTGTCGGCGAACTTGTTGAAATGGCCCGCGAAATGGGTCTCGACAACGTTGGCCGCTCACGCAAACAGGAAGTCATCGCGGCAATTGTCCGCAAACAATCCAAAAACGGCGAAGATATTTACGGCGAAGGCACGCTGGAAATTCTGCAGGATGGTTTTGGCTTTTTACGCTCTCCGGAAGGTTCATATCTGGCAGGTCCAGATGATATTTACGTTTCTCCCAGTCAGGTACGCCGTTTTAACCTGCGCACCGGCGACAGTATTGCCGGAAAAATCCGGCCGCCAAAAGATGGAGAGCGTTATTTTGCTCTACTGAAGGTTGACGAAATCAACTTCAGCGAGCCGAACAGCAAAAAACACAAAATTCTGTTCGAAAACCTTACGCCTCTGTTCCCGGATGATCGCCTCACCCTGGAACGTGGCAACGGCAGTACCGAAGATCTGACCGCACGTATCATCGACCTGGTAGCACCGATCGGCAAAGGTCAACGTGCCCTCATCGTGTCACCGCCAAAAGCCGGTAAAACCCTGGTACTGCAGAATATCGCGCAATCGATTACAAACAATAATCCTGAAACTGTTTTGATCGTTCTGCTGATTGATGAACGACCTGAAGAAGTCACCGAAATGCAGCGTTCCGTGCGAGGTGAGGTTGTAGCCTCAACGTTCGACGAGCCACCTTCACGTCACGTACAGGTGGCAGAGATGGTCATCGAGAAAGCCAAACGCCTGGTCGAACATCAGAAAGACGTGGTGATTCTCCTCGACTCCATAACTCGCCTGGCGCGCGCGTACAACACCATTGTGCCCAGTTCAGGCAAAGTCCTGACCGGCGGCGTCGATGCACATGCACTGGAGCGACCGAAAAGATTCTTCGGCGCCGCACGTAACATCGAAGAAGGCGGCAGCCTGACAATTGTTGCAACCGCTCTGGTTGATACCGGCTCGAAGATGGATGAAGTGATCTACGAGGAATTTAAGGGTACCGGTAACATGGAACTGCACCTGGAACGCAAAATTGCGGAAAAGCGTGTTTATCCAGCCATAAACATTCGACGCTCTGCAACCCGACGCGAAGAACTGCTGATGGGCGAGGAAGAATTACAGCGCGTCTGGATATTACGCAAGCTGCTGCATGATATGGACGATGTCGCTGCCATTGAATTTCTGATGGACAAACTCAAAGAAACCAAAACCAACGAAGAGTTTTTCAACTCCATGCGGCGTTAACAACCGCACAGGAACAAAATTGAAAACCGCTTCCATTGCCGCCGATATAGTTGGCATCAGCGGCTTTCCGGTGCGCCGCATCCGATTGCACATCAACCAGCCCTACGAATTCAACTCAGGGCAACATCTGAACATCGTTGCGCCTGATGGCTCACTGATACCCATGTCTATAGCTTCAGCACCCGAGCGCCTGCCTGAACTGGAACTGCACTACCGACCGGTAGCAGGCGCAGCAGAAGCGGAAGTCTTAAATAAATTGTTAGAAGAAAAGAAGCTCAACATTACACCTGCGCAAGGTAAAGTACGCAGTGGCGAGCCTTTTGAGGATTTGTTTATCGTAGCTGGAGGAAGCGGTGCTGCGCAGGCGTTCAGTTGTGCGGAACACCGGGCAGCGGTCAATGCCAGTGGAAACACGGTTGTTCTGTGGTGTGCAGACGCTTTGCAGGACGTCTACGAGCAAGAGGCACTACGTGCGATCACGAACGTGGAGCTACACGTCTGCATAGACGACCGCCGCACACCGGAAAATGAAGGTATGGTCTGGTTAGGAAACAACGCAAAAAGATTTGTTAACGCTTACGTACTGATTGCCGGCAGCCCGGGTTTTGTTTACACCGTTACCGATCTGTTAGTGGCAGCAGGCTTCAACCAGCAGCAGCTGCACGCAGATGCTTATGAGTACGCACCTCGGTAACAGGCTGGCTGTGCAGGGTTGAGATAAATCGCTTAAGAGGCGTTTGTTTTACGCAACATCGGCTCGGTGGGTTGAGGCAGGCTCGACAGGTTACTGAGCGACAGCAACAGATATTCTGTGCCGCGACGTTCATCTCCCATAGCCACACACAAACGACCCAGTTCGCCGTACACTGCATCGCTGGGTGACAGGCGCAGACTGTGTTCAAAATATTCCCGGGCCTGTTCAAACTTCTCATTGAGCAGACACAGCCGACCAACAGACAGTGCAATCTCTGCATCATCCGGACGCTGCTTTGCCCAACCCTGCGCAACGGCTAACTGTCGTGCTGGATCACTGCTGCGCAATTCACCGTAGATCAGAGCGAGCTCAGCATCCCATTGCTGGCCCAGAATCTGACGGATAACCTGCTCCGCCTCATCCGGCTTGTTGTCTTTAAGCAGCTGCCGCACCCATTTCAACATCAAAGGTATCTCGGCGCGAAGCTGTTTAGGCAGCTTTTTCCATAAACCAGCATTGCTATCCGCGGCCAATAACTTTGCCTGCCATGCGGCTTGCTCCATGCGGTGAAGCTCAGTCTCAGGCAAAGCTTTATTCTTTTTCAAATCACCCATCAGCTGCATCAGTGCCTGCCAGTCTGGCAACGCTTCATAACATCGCGCCAGCATCGCCAGCACGGCGCCATGTTTGGGCGCTCGTTTGCGTAACAGCAGCAGTGCTGCCAGGGCCTGCTCGTAACGCCCTTCATGGATGTTGAATTCAGCCTGAGTCAACGAAACCGCAAATTTGGCACCCGGAGTGGTTTCGTGAGCACGTTTGAGAAACTCATCGCGCTCGTTCAGTTCACCCAGCTCGTTCGCGGCACGTGCGGCATTCAAATAATTGATAAGCGGTGTTTCAACATCATCTGCAGCGCCTGCCAGGAGCTTCTTTGCATCTGCCCAGCGCCCTTCGGCCATCACTAACAGGCCTCTTACGGTTTGCGATCGAGCGGCACGCACTTTACGACCTGAGCGCCAGCGCAATACTTTTGACTGACCTTGAGTCAATTTGAAAAGCATGACGCTGATCAGTCGCAAGGCAATATACAGACCGATTAACAGCAACACCGCGACCCACAAACTGGTTTCCAGGGCGGTATCTGCATAGGCAATCAGCACATAGCCCGGATCACGAACCAGAAGTGTGCCCACCAGACCACCGAGCACGATGGCGACAAGCACAGCAAAAGCAAACAATTTCATGAACCACTCCGGCGAATAGACAGCAGTTCATTCAGTGATCCGGACACATCCGGTAACGGTCTTGCCAGTTCAATGATCAGCAGTTCGTCAACCTGACCAAGCAGAGCGGTGGTGCGCTCATCTGTTGTATCTGTGTGATCAACCAACCAACTGCGCACGTTCAACAAACTCTGTTCAAATACTTCCTGGTGGCGTTTCAGAGCAGCCAGCTGCGCCTGTTCCAAGGCCAGACGCAGGTTCAATTCAAGATAACGTTCCTCTTCCGGGGCGAGCAGTGGCTTTAATGCTTCTTCACCGGAAATAGACCTCACGCGCACAAACTGTTTCAGCTCATCAGCGAGGGTTTGCCAGACAGATTGCTGCACAGTTTCTTCGCGACGTGCATCAACGTAGGCAGGTTCGGGCAGAGGTAATGCATCAATCTGCGACTTAATGGCTTCCAGCCGCAGGTAAATGCCTTGCAGGTCATCCCTGGGCACTTGCCGCAGAGCAATAATCTCGTCCGCCAGGCGAGCGCGCACCTGATACAAAGCAAAGTCATCCAGCTCCGCCATGATCTGATCAGCAGCCTGCAATAAACTCAGCGCGCCATTGGAGTCCTGCTCCATCAGCACGCGATGGTTGGCAACCCGCATCAGATATTCCGCTTCAGCCAGTTTCCACTCGCGTTGTGATGGGGGCGCAGCATTCAGTGCTTCATTCAGAGATTCGAGCACGGCGTCTTCGTTGCTGGCAAGACGCTCAGCCTGTTCGCCGCGTACAGATTCTATGGCGCTTTCGGTAGATTCCTGCAACGATGCGATGCGCGCAGACAGCTGATTTTCGAGACCGGAATAGCGGCTGTCGAACTCGTTGTCGAGCTGTTCTATCTGTGCCAGAGGCTTAAGATAAACCAGTTCGTAATACAGGTAGCCAACGCCGCCTGCTGCAGCCAGCGCAAACAACAGCGCCAGGAAAGCCAGACCACGGCCTTTTGCCTTCGCAGCCGGGGGTGGCGGGGTATCGGTTTCGGGCTCTTCGACCGACTCCGGTTCGGCTTCAGTCTCCGACTCCGACTCAGGCTGCGCCTCTATATCCGCATCCTCGAGATGATCAGCGTCAGCAGGGGATGTCTCTGGGTCATCGGCCGGTGGTTTTTGCTCACTCATACTTTCTGTTGCTTTCCGTCTTTGAAGGATTGTCGAGCAACCCCGACAAGTACTATTGTAAACGCTTTGCCGCCTTCAGCGGCTGCAAAATATCTAACGTTGCCGCTGCGGATGCATTGCGCGCCACCCGCACCTGTTGGAAGCCCAAAGCGCTCGCACTTGCCGCGAGTCGCGCTGATGGCACCACCACAGGCACCTGTCTGGAATCGCGCCACTGCCGGGCCAGAACTTCCAGGCTGCCTTCGGACGAGACCACTACGGCGCTTACAGCGTCTACGTCGAATGCAGGTAAATCAAGGCTGACACGCTGATATAACTCAAATTTTACGACACTGCAGCCACGCTGCGTGATCAGGCTTTGAGCCAGGGTTGAGCGCCCGCCAACGCCGGCGATCAACCAGACCGAATGCTGAGGCGTAAGCTGCTTAAGCACCGCCAGCTCAAGCAGACCCTCGGTTGTGTTCTGCTCAGGCACCTCTACAGGCAATCCATTTTCGCGCAACAATTCAGCGCTCGCGGCACCAACGGCGAGACAGTCTGATGCCTTGATTCGGTGCAACCAGCCTTCTTCAACAAAACGTCGGGTTGCATGTGGTGACAAAAAGATCACCACGTCCGGGTCAGCAGCGGGCATAGCAGGCAGCGCAGTAGCTTGCGCATCCATTTGCAGAATGTTTGCCGGTACAACATCAACAATCTTAACCAGGGGTGCGCATAGGACCTCAAAACCCTGTTGCTGCAGCAATTGCCCCAGCGCACTGGCGCCAGGCTCGCTGCGAGTGATGAGAACTTTTCCCACGGGGCAGGTCAGTGCGCCTGACGCAACTGCTGCAGAATTTCATCCGCACCCTGATCACGCAGCTCAGCTACTGCAGTCGCAGCAATCTCTTGCGGGTCTGTACCGCGTACGCAGCTGCGCAGAATTCGGCTGCCATCAGCGTTGCCAATCAAAGCATTGAGCTCCAGTATTTCTGCATCCAGTGGTTTTGCCAGAGCCGCAACCGGCAGGGAACAGTCTGCACCCAGACCCGCGCTGATACCGCGCTCTGCACTCACGCATCGCGCCACATTCCTGTCTTCAAGGGCGGCCAGTACGGCAAGTACCTCGGGGTTATCCAGACACTCGATTCCCAGGGCTGCCTGACCCGGTGCGGGTAAACAAAGTCCAATATCAAGGGTGTGCCAGGCGCTGCGGGATATTTCCAACCGATCCAGGCCCGCTGCTGCCAGGACAATGGCATCGTATTGGCCCTCTTCGAGTTTCTGCAGGCGTGTGCCGACGTTACCACGTACCGGCTGCACATCCAGATCCGGTCTAACAGATAACAGCTGTGTTTTACGTCGCAGACTTGAAGAACCTACTTTTGCGCCCTGCGGCAGGTTCTGCAATTCACCGAAATTTGAAACCAGGACATCTTCAACATCGGCGCGATAGGCCAGCACCGGCAGGACAAACCCATCAGGCATCTGCGCCGGCAGATCTTTCGCCGAGTGCACTGCGATATCTGCATGCCCGTCCAGCATCGCCTGTTCAAGCTCTTTGACGAACAGGCCTTTACCACCAACCTCACTCAGTGGCGCTGACAACCACTGGTCACCCTTGGTAGTCATACCCAGCAGCTCAACTTCAAGATCAGCGTGGGCAGCCAGCAATTGATCCCGAACAAAATGCGCCTGCCACAATGCCAGCTTGCTTTCGCGCGTGGCGATGGTGATTTTTTTTATCATTACAACCTTTTAATTACTTTACGCACGCCAGGCAGATGGCGTCGGCTGATCGCTATGGTCTCATCCAGACCCTGCAGTCTAACCGCTACATGTCCATCGTTATCTTTAACAAGTGCCTCCACGTGCTGCATGGCAACAAGAGCGTTACGGTGCACGCGCACAAACAGGTCAGCAAATTCTGTTTCCAGTTCGCGCAGCGTTTCATCAACAATGACTTCGCCTTCACTATAACGCACCGTGACGTACTTCTGGTCTGCTTGAAAGTAGCGCACCGAATCCAGACTGATCAGCTCAATACCCTTATGCGTACGCGCAGAAATATGTGAGCGCCGAGCCTGATTGTCACCCTGCAACGCCGACAGCTGTGCACGGTTGAGGCGGACTGCCTTGCCCAATGCATCGAGCAACTTATCTTTACGTACCGGCTTGAGCAGATAGCCGACCGCCTGCAGATCAAAAGCGGCAATGGCGTGCTCTTCATAAGCCGTACAGAAAATCACCGCCGGAGGATCGTCCAGGCCGAGAAAGTGACGCGCGGTTTCCAGCCCATCCATACCGGGCATGCGAATGTCGAGCAGCACCAGTTCCGGTTGCAGTTCATCGCATAGCTGCACCGCCTGGGTGCCGTTTGCAGCTTCTCCAACCACTTCGTGCAGTTCCTCACCCTCACACATACGTTTGAGCCGATCTCGAGCAAGGGTCTCATCATCCACAATCAGAATTCGCATAGTCCTGTCCTGCTATACCCCTGTTCTGCTATACAGAGGTGGCCACGGCGGGGAATCGCAGCTCGGTTACAAACGTTTCTCCCTGTGTATCCGCTTTTAAAGTTGCCTGAGAGCCATACAGCACTGCAAGGCGACTGCGAATATTCTGCAGCGCCATGCGGTTGCCCTGGGACTCACTCACCTGGTTCGGCGGTGGCACCGGATTGACAATCTTTACCACTACAAAATCGTCTTCGTACCTTATCTGCAATTCTATCGTACCGCCCTGCGGCAGAGGCTGAATACCATGATAAATGGCGTTTTCCAACAACGGTTGCAGGGTCAGTAAAGGTATCCGCGTGCCAGGCAATAGAGGCGCCACATCCCACTGCAGCTGCAGCCGCTCATCGAGTCGCAGTGCTTCAATGCGCAGGTACCGCTCACAAAGATCCAGTTCCTCGGCAATGGACACCTGGTTCCCCGCATCGTTGAGGCTGGCACGAAACAGTTCGGACAGATCTTCCACCACACTTTCTGCGGTATCCGGGTCGGTGGCGATGAGACTGGCGATAATGTTCATGCTGTTAAACAGAAAATGGGGTCGTATACGGGACTGCAGGGCCTGGATACGCGACTGCAATTCCGCCTGCTCCTGAATACGCAGACGCTGCTGCACATAGACGTAGCGAAAGACCAGACCGGTAATGATGCCCGCAATGATCAGCTGGCCAGAAATGCGCATCAGCGGCTCGGGACCCCGCCCCACCAGCCATTCAGCCGCCAGGCTGACAAACAGCGTGACGGCCATCACCAGGGCAAACGCAAGTCCCGAGCCCATAACAATATTCATGCGCGCAATGGTGCTGCGCAACAGGCATAAAATGCCCGCGCTTGCCAACGCTACCCACTGCACAAACAGCGACATCAGACCAAAACGCCCCCAGCTCAGTTCGTCGCCGGCAAACAGCAGAATAATGACCAGCAATTGGCTGAACAGAACCAGCAGCGTAATGGCTGTGGTGTTACACAGGTGGGGAATATCGAAATGAATCGGGCGCTCGCTCACAGGCAACACGCTCGCGTTCGAAAGTTTCCGCTATAATCGGGCATCCAACCAATCTGTGTAATAAAGATGAGTGCGAATAATACACCGAAGCCATCCGCCGCGGGCTTATTGCGTGGCCGCTTCAGTGAAGCCACGGATGAGTTTGTGGAAGCATTCACCGCTTCTGTCAGCTTCGATCAGCGCCTGTACCGTCAGGACATAGCCGGCTCCATTGCCCACGCGCGCATGCTGAACAAAATCGAAATTCTGAGCGATACAGAATGTGAGCAGATTATTGACGGGCTGCAGGATATCCAGCGGGAAATTGAGGCGGGCGAATTTAACTAGCAGATCGCTCTGGAAGATGTGCATATGAACATCGAAAGCCGTCTGATCGAACGCATCGGCGACACCGGCAAAAAACTGCATACCGGCCGTTCACGCAACGATCAGGTCGCCACAGACATCCGCCTGTATCTGCGCGACGCTGTAGATGAGCTGATCCAGCTCGAAACAGCACTGCTCAGCGCGCTGGCGGATCTGGCTGAACAGCATACAGACACCATCATGCCGGGTTTTACCCACCTGCAGGCAGCACAACCCATTACTTTCGGTCATCACCTGATGGCCTGGTTCGAAATGCTGCTGCGCGATCGGGAACGCCTCACCGATGCCCGCAAGCGCATAAACGTGTTGCCCCTGGGCGCAGCCGCGCTTGCCGGTACACCCTACAAGCCTGACCGCGAGTTTGTCGCCCAGGCGCTTGGTTTTGACGGCATCTGCGAAAACTCACTGGATGCCGTCAGCGACCGGGATTTTGCCATCGAATTCTGCGCCGTGGCCGCATTGACCATGACTCACCTGTCCCGCTGGTGCGAAGAGCTGGTGTTATGGTCCTCGCAGCAGTTTGGATTTGTGAACCTGCCGGACCGGTTCTGCACCGGTTCAAGCATCATGCCGCAGAAGAAAAACCCTGACGTACCGGAACTGATTCGCGGCAAAACCGGGCGCGTCAACGGCCACCTGATTTCCCTGCTGACACTCATGAAGAGCCAGCCGC